>Ga0105053_10009806_pt1 | contig 12122 bp, 13 predicted proteins | sample BON01_FD_78093 | JGI IMG/M metagenome (GOLD analysis project Ga0105053, IMG submission 78093) | Freshwater microbial communities from Lake Bonney liftoff mats and glacier meltwater in Antarctica - BON-01 | ecosystem: Environmental > Aquatic > Freshwater > Ice > Glacier meltwater | place: Lake...
ACCTCGTGTACCATCACCTCGTGTACCATCACCTCGTGTACCATCACCTCGTGTACCATCACCTCGTGTACCATCACCTCGTGTACCATCACCTCGTGTACCAAGATCACCTCCCCCGCCGGCTCGAGATTCTGCCCCCGTCGACCAAGAAGCTTTAAATACTATGGAAGAATGTCTCGTCTGTATGAGCAACAAACGCTGTATCGCTTTTCAGTGCGGTCATTTCTGCTCATGCCACATGTGCAGCACCAAACTGGATACGTGTCCCGTGTGCAGAGCCAATATTACGCTTCGAAATACAGTTTATTTGTAGATACATACAGCGTTTCAAATTTCACGTGCCACCAACTTGCAGAGAATAAAAAACAAACGCATGCAATTCCAAGTCACCAGCGGTGTGCTTCATGTTTCCGATCCCTCGTACAACAAGACGTACGGTGACCCCGAACAGAAAATCTTTCTGCCGCTAGCTTTGCGCCTCAAACCCGCGGCCCAAGGGACGTGGACCGCACACATCAAAATGGACGAACAGTATCCCACCCGGGAGCAAGAATTGATGGTTTTCCATCAGGCCAGCGGTCCACCGACCGAATGGACCGCAAGCTCAAAACTCGGAGTCGACGCCGGCATGATGAGCATCTTTGAAGAGGATGCCTATCCCGACAGTCCCTTTGACGACACCGAATTCTACGAAGCCATGTGTAACTTGAGCCAGGGTGGTGGCATCTGGAAGGATCAGGGTGTGGTATGTCACTCGGGCTTTGGCGACGGCTTCTATCAAGTTCTCATAAGTCGAAATGATGCAGAAACTATCGTCGGCGTCAAGGTAATTTTTATCACTCAAGAGGAACGCGACATGTGGCTCAGGCTCACCAGTCAAACCCCAAGCGAACAGGACGGAGAAACCACATCTGACGAAGAGCTCGCGTCTGACAAGCAAACGCCCCTTACCGAGGAGAAATAAACCATGTCTGGGTGCAGTCACCCCTTACTGAAACATTACACTTGCGGTTGTGTCGAAACGTGTATCGATGAAACGAACTGGGAATTTAAGCCGCGCTGTGCCGAACACGACAAATGGCACCAGGCCATGGAAAAAGCCGAGTTCGACTTTCACATTCGAGTCCAAGCTTTGCGATGCCAGTTGGCAGACGCTGAAGTCGAATTCAAACAAAAGCGTGCCCAATACAAAACGGTCATCAAGTCCTTGAAATTGATACCAGATGTGCTAAAAAATCTACAGACCAATCGGGATTATTTGAAAAGAGACATGCAGAAGACAACTCAAACCTTACAAGAACTAGAACTCGAAATTTCACGTCACGGCGACACTGACCCGGACGGACCTTGAGTTCCGTTGCCCTCGAACACTGACCATAACTTTACCGGCACACCATTGTTTCTCAACAATTCCTGATGAGTTAAATACAAGGGTTCCGCACCACAGTAGCCTTCCAAAAAGTTGTGGTTGACACACTCAAACATAGTGTCATAGTTCTTGCAAGGAATGGCATGCTCCATTCCGTCAAAATCCAGCATCAGCCCATTGTTAAGATTAAGGCGGGTGCACTTGTCGTCGACCCAGAGTTCCATAAATTCCAAATACAAAGACTCTTCCAGCATCCGAGTACCCTCGAACAGAATCTCCGTGTGACCCACTTTACCTCGTACCCGATAACAAGCATGACTGTCCTCCAGAGCCTCTAAAGCCTCGATAGTGTCCACGCCAAACAGAAAACACACCAAGTCAAGCTCGTGACCCAAGTGATCCAGCATGAGACTGCGATTCTTCTTCCATGGATCCGTCACTTGATGGTAACAAAAACGAAATACAAACTTGGTCACGTGGGACATCTCGATATGTTCCTTGAGCCAGGCCACAGGAGGGTCGTAACGACGAGGATGACACGACGAGACCAACAACTTCTTCTCCTCGGCCAGCGATAAAGCCAATCGAACCTGCCCCATGCCCACCTCGTCCACAGCTAAAGGTTTCTCCACAAAAACATGTTTGCCGGCCTTCACCGCCTTCAGAAGCTGTGCAGCGTGGAACCGGTCCGGGGAGCCGATTAAAATAGTATCGATATCCTCTCGAGCCAACAGAGCGTCTTCCGAGGCCTCGCGAGGAAAGTCGTGCTGGGCTTGACCCGTGGACGGATCGTAATAGGCTACAGGCCGAGGTAGAAATGGCAAGTGGGAACGTTTCACGTGTTCACCTAAACCCAGCACACCGAGCTTCATATTGATGCGAAGCACGTTTCGTGCGAGGGTGGACCGCCACGGTCTTTAATATAAAATATATGAGCCTCTTAACCGACCTCCGGCACCTTTAGCAGAGCGTGACGGACCCGAGTTTATCTCTGGCATTTGTAAGGGCAAAGCGTCTGACCTTGATTTCTAATCACGAGTGTGATGAATGTGCTGTGCCCGCTCGCGATTCAATGGACCTCACATCCGGCTTGCTTCGAGGCGCCTTGTTCCGCGAGGAGGTATCACGTACAGTTTTTCGTCTGCCCATTTTTCTTCTTTTATTGAATTGAAATTAAATTCTTTGTCGTGATACCGACGAGGAATGGGACGAAATTGAGGTGGTGCGACTTGTACTGGTGGCCCGGAACCGAGGCCGAGGTTTCAACTTTGCTGCCCGAGATCCAGAGTATGGACAAAAAATGATCATTGAGCTCGAACAAATCTCTGATCCGCAATAAAAAACCAAGTCACTATGCCGTTTGAGTGGATTGTGCAGTCCGATGTGGGCCGTCGAGACTTTTTAAACCTATTGAGCAACATTCATCAACAGTTTTACGAGACCTGCGAACTAGGTGACGACCGATACTGGGGACGCTTCCGACGAGACCTGACGCTTACCAGAATATTAAAGTACTATGACGAAACAGAAGACGGTTCAAGAGGACCCTGGACCGGGTTTGTCGCTATCCGAGACGGATATCAGTGCTTTGCCACCCCGGATCCCTCGAGAGCCAAGTGTACCCTCGGTAACGAGTCGTGGTACATCGAACTGATCTGTGCCGTATCCGGAGGTGGTCGAGGACCCAAGCTCATGGCCGAAGTGATGGAAGCGGGCGAAGATTCCAACATACGCTACCTGACCCTGTCCGCACTGCCCCGGGTTATGATGTGGTACCACCGCTTAGGCTTCAAGTTTACGCTAGACACCAGCTGCACCGAAGACCAAAGGCTGTCGGACCTGGCCGACGACCTCCGTCGAGTGCGGCGGAACAGCAAGGGTGACGACTTTTTTGACAGCTCTGAAATGGCAGATTTCTTACGTCTGGCCGTGGCTTCTGGGCTGGGCATGAAACGAAACCGAGGCGAAACCTGTGACGACGATGTCAGTTGTGCCGAAGACGGAATCTACATGGTCATGTGTCTACCGGAGAAAACCATGCAAGTGCCCGCTCAAGCCGTCTCTATGGACTGGTCGGGTGGCGTACCACCTTCGGAACTCGCCACACCTCACAATACTGATACCTCTGCCACGTTCTCGTCGTCTAATTCGTGGAAGTTTGGGTCTCCAGCACAAAGTCCCACGCCCTGGACTTTTGGTGCTCCACCCAACCAAGCTCAATTCTTTATCCCTCAGTCTTCCGCCATTCCGCAGTCCGAGTTTCAAATTCCCAAAAAATACCTGCCCAAAAAATACAGATAAGACCCTTTCAAACCATAAATCCCCGGCTTTATTTTCTACACATTTATACTCATTCAAGACTAGTAGTGCGTCAAAAACTGTCATGATAAACTGCTCACTCTACCAATAAACCAAAACACTGACTGACCAACTCATCTTTTCCGCCAGCTCTTTTGAGCAGCAAGTGCTCAACGGGGACGATCTGAAGGAGGTTAAACCTTGTCATATTCGCAAACAACAACGCAATGGGCGACAGTGTCTGACCCTCATTGAAGGACTGGATCCGGATATGGATCTGAAAAAGGTGATTAAGGTGCTGAAAAAGACGTTACACTGCAACGGTGTGCTGAAAAAGGATGCCGAGGGATCACCCATTGTGTGCCTCTCCGGCGACCATCGGCATGCCGTGGCCGACCAGCTCTTGAAATGGAAGGTGCTGGAAAATCGAGATCGGATCATGATTCACGGGGAGTAAGGGGTGTTAACTCTGTCATTTATTTGGAATTTCCACGTTAAACATTTGTTTATTTGGACATGTTCTCAATATAATCTTTGGCCATCTGCAGACGTTGCGCCATACTAAATTTAGATTTGGTAAACTTCTTTCCCTTGACAGTCGGATGACAATTTACCTCGTAACCTTCGTATTTTCCGGATTTGTACCGTACGATGTACTTGGGAAGAGAGTTGTCGTCTGTTTTTCTTCGTTTCCTTTGCCGATGAGGCTTTCCTAGTTTGGCTTTGCTCCACTTTTCTCGCATTTCCGGAGTCGATAATTTACGTTTCATGACTCTACTCATTCGTTGTTTGGTCTGTTCAGAGGGTCTGTGATGCTGACCTCCTGATTGTAGGTTATATCCGTGAGGGACTAAGGAGTTTCGTATCTTAATACAGAGCTCTTCAAAAAAGTCGACAAACTCAGCAGTAGTCCTTACCAAGATCTTTTTTGTAAAGTTTTCTGACCCATACTTCCGGATGGCAGAGTTTAGCATGCGACAGCCCTTTTCTGGATTCGCGCTACGGGCACTCCTGACATGCTGCAACCATCTTCCGTGTAAACCCTTTTTCTCCTTGTTGGACAAGTATTCTACCACCTGTCCTATGTATCTTTTACCCGAAGGAGATGTTAATTCGTAGATGATGAGTTCGTCCATTTCTTTGTCATGTCTCGACTCGAAAAAACCAAACGTAAGTTTCAAGTAATTTATTTGTAAATACGGTGATAAACGAAAGACCCTCTACTTGCCGCCTCGAAGGCGAAGGACAAGGTGCAAAGTCGACTCTTTTTGTACGTTGTAGTCAGCAAGGGTTCTTCCGTCTTCTAATTGCTTTCCCAAGCACATCCACAAACTTTCGTAGGTGGTTAGACTGTACCTTAAGCAGACTCGGGCGTGTTAAGCCTTCATCGTCCACCAATACCTTTGCAGTCGTTGAGACGTTTTCATGCACCTCACAAAAGCGGTGTTTAGAAAATCGCCTGCGGATTGCCCAATCTCTCATGTTGATTACCATTGGAGCCGACTATTAACCGGGGTCCCCACTTGCCGTTTCCAGCAAGGGGTGGTAATGAGAGCTCTCACGCTTGTAAGCGCGGGATCGTAAGATCCAAGGGGTTTCCCGCATCCAGGTATTTCACAGATGTTCGTATGAACACCCATTAGCATCTGGCCTCATTCCCGAAGGAATGCGACACAACTGTTTTCCCGTGTGTTTCTCACGGCAGGATGCTTCTCTCGCCAGAAAGTTTAGCGAAAATAAGCCTCTGTTGGTCAGGTGGAATCCCTTCTTTGTCCTGAATTTTAGCTTTGATGGTCTCGATGGTGTCTGAAGGTTCAAAGTCCAAAGTGATGGTCTTTCCGGTCAGAGTTTTCACAAACAGCTGTTGCGACATAGTGGGTAGGTGTTTGGTTTCTTGGAGTTGTGAAGTGAATTCGTTTGACTGTAAACGCAGCATCATTGACAATCCGATTGAGGACCATAATGGTCTTCAAGGCAAACCTATTGCGTTCCCGGAATTCAAAACGGTTCTTAACGCACAAATAAATCCAACGAATTGTATTATGTCCTCACCCTCGCCTAAAGCTACACCTTCGGAGCCCACGTCTCGCTGCGCCATCACCGTGTCCGACGAAAAGACCTTTGACACCATACTGGAAAAGCTAGTTTTGCACAAAAAGTGGGCCATTGTCAAGTTCTCGGCCACGTGGTGTGGTCCGTGTCGCTCCATCGCACCCTACTTTGTAGGCTTGGCACCCAAACAGGAGAACAAGGAAATCACCTTTTTGCAAGTCGACGTGGACGATCTGGGTGACGTGGCGGCCCGGTACAATGTGTCGGTCATGCCTACTTTTTTGGCGATTTTCGACAAGAAGCAAGCCGGTCCGATTGTTCGGGGAGCCGACAAGGCAGGTATCGAAAAGTTGCTGGAATATGTAAGATCGGCAGAGGCCGGAAGATCGGCAGAGGCCGGAAGATCGGCAGAGGCCGGAAGATCGGCAGAGGCCGGAAGATCGGCAGAGGCCTTATAAATAATTAATCAAACACCAATAAAAAATGTCGTCTATTGTCACCGAGTACCAAACCTCTGGGTACCAGAACCGGTTACGCATGCTGACCTCCAGTACCTTTTGGGCCACCGTGCCCCGCTCGTGCTTGGCCGCTGCTATCCCGAAAGCGTGGACCCTGTACTTGCAGCAACGCGGGGGCCAAGGTACGCGAATGGACTGGGCCCTGGGCTTGTACATTCGCGCCTTTGCCTACAAGTACAACCTTCAGATTCCCGTAGGACCACTCGAACTTCACTGTTCACGTGTACCCATGGACTTTGACACGAGTCTCTGTCAGAGTTTCTTCCAGAACTGGTCGCGGTTAGACCTCATCAACTTTGCAGACTTTATAGGCTTGCGAGGCCGATTTTTCTCTCTCACGCCACAAGACAAAATTCGGATCGCCTTGGCCTTCATGTACAAGGCCACGCTCTTCACCATGTCCGATATCATGCTGCCTATGACTTATATGGCCTGGGATTCGATTCTCCCCCTGGTCAGCCTGACCAAGGACAGCGCGGTGTGGGTACTGACCACGGCCCAACAGTTTCCGCTGCGAAGAACCCTAACGCTGACCAAAGACATGAGCATTGTCGCCATTCAGGCCGTGTTCGAAGCTCTGGGCCTGGGTTTTATGGGCTCGTTGAGGTTCTCTCGAGATATACTCACACTGGTGCTATGGGGCACTTTAAACGGGGCCTGCGCCGTTACGCAATCTGCTGTAGACTGGTTGGTAACCGCAGCCACACAAACCGATTGGAAGGCTGTAGGCACCTACATTGCCGAATCGGTCATCGGTGGATCCTACAAAACCTACCAAGCCGGCACATGGACCGCCGAAGCGGTGGTTAAAGGTTTGGCCGCTCTGTGGAACGCTTTGGTTGCCGCCATCCGCGAGGTCGTAACACAAGTGACAGAAGATAATTTTCGCAGAGTTCGCGACTTGTACGACAGCTTGAAGGCTGCTGTTACGGCTGTCAATACCGCCATGACCGCCTCGGTGAAGTCTGTGGCCGGGGCCGTTGGTAAAGTCACCGCCTTTTCGGCTCACGCTCTGTGGAAATTAGCAGGCTTTATGAAACAACTCGGGTTAACTGGTCTGCAAGTAGCAGAAGCCGTGATACAACAGGGTTTCTGGCTGACGCATACCAGCATAAAACTGACCGGTAACGCCATGGCCGCGACTCGAGATCAGGTCAAGAATGGTCTGGCTCAATTCTATCAGGCCGTGCTGGCTTTGTACGAGGAACACGCGGCCGAGTGGACCATGGAACGTTTGCGCGACCTCGAAGACCTCACCAACCGGTTTGCAGACGCCTTCCGCGAGCGTGGACCCGATTTTTTGGCTCTGGCCGCTCTGGTAGTAGGTACCAGCCTGTTTAGCTTGATGGGTTTTCAAGCTGTTCGATTCCTTATTTTCTCGTCCGGTCAACTCATGAAGATAGCCTGGCAATGGATCTGGTACTCGGTAGGCATTAACTGGAGCGCCTTTATATCGTTTGCCACTCCCTTCGCGGCGGCCCTCGGTTTCCTTCTGTCCACCTCAACAGCGCTCAAACTGCTGCGACTCCTGACGCCCTTCTTACTAGAAGCTGGAAAACAGGCAGTTACGGGGGCGCGTTGCAGATTGCAAAGTGTTTTTTGGGCCTGTGTTCAATTGATGCGCTGGACCTTTACCCAAGAAGACGAGTTTGCCAAAGATTTACAAAATGTGATCAACCGTATGTTCGATGAGCACGAAGCTAGTGGGGATGAAGCTTTGGTCCCTGTCGCACGGCGGGTCAGTATGCGGAGCGAGCTTAATCGAGCTTTCGAAGAGGCTATGGGTGACGCCAAACAACGTCAAGAAGAAGACAACCGTCAACTGCAAGTGGTCATGCAAATGGGCTTCGGTCCGCCTGCAGCAGTAGGGGAAGACGAAGATCAAAAGGGTGCCAAACGTCGAACTCAGGCCTACGATTACGAACTGGTCACCCGCATTGGCGCCCTACATTTTCCGCAAGAAGTTTTGGTGCAAGCCCTGTCAGAAGCCTTTGCTGCCAGCCCCATTTGTCGTGATCCTCCTCTGCACGAACCAGTGTACGAGGCGTTTCCAGAACGTGGGGATACCGACCAAGATCAAGAGGAAGCGATTCAAATCTGCGAACAGGTTATGAACGATCCTCGTTTGGGCAACTTTCGACCCTTGCGCAGTAAACGTCAGTGGCGTCAATGGACCATACTACACCATCCGGACAAGAATCCGGCAACGTCTCAAGACGAGGAGATGTTTGACTTTTTCAAACAAGTTTTGTCGTGCGGCACCGAGTACGGGGATGTGATCTTCTCCGAAGAGTGAAAAACACGGTTCATTCAAGACCGGTTTACATCGAGGCTGAGATTCACGTTATTCAGCATCTCACTCTCCCATTGTCACCATGGCAGCCCACAACTTTACCTCCATCTTTCGGGGCGGCGGTGGTGGTATCATCAACAGTTTTGTGGGCACAGGCAATGTCGTTTCAGGCAACGTGGTGCAGACGGTGGGTCGTGGCCCTTTTTTCGCTCAGTCGGGTGCCCCGGGAGTGACGCTGGTCAATGGCAAACCCTACCGACATTCGGGTCAGTGTCAGGTTACCGTGGAGTGGGTGGATGAAAAAGGTACGCATTCGGACACTGTGATGTTGGGACCCGAACAGCCTCGCTTGCAAGTAACGGTGCAAGGAGATGCCAGATCAGTAGAGGTACATCACGGAGATTTGAAGATTGACGGTGCTGTACAGGGTGACGCCAGCAGTAATCACGGTAGTATGGTGGTGGGCGGAGACGTTCATGGCGCGGTGGATGTTAATCACGGTAATGCTCGGGTAGAAAAAGATGTACAGTCCAGGGTGCAAGCCCATCACGGTAACATCCGAGCTCGAGATATTTGGGGTGGTGCTTCAGCCCAACACGGAAACGTACAGGCCGACGGTGACATTGTAAAGACTAAGTACAGGACAACCAGAGATCGGTCTCGTTCGCCCTAATAAGCTTGTGTCACCAGTGATTTGCCACAACGCAGGGGGTCTAGCCTTCAAATTCACACTCTAAACCTGAATAAACAACCATGTCTTCCGAGTTTACAATGTCCAGAGAAGCCATGGACGAAAAAACAGTCACATACGTGGCCACCGTGACCCTATCGTGTTTTGACCGGGGCAGTTATCAGTACTCCCCCATCGAGAGGATTCAAAAAATGTCCGACAAATACCGTGTGGCTTGCACCATTGAACAATTGCGGACTAAGTACGGTCAAGGCGATCGCTACCGAATTACCTTTGCACCAGTATCGGAAAACGCCTACTTTATTTACACCATGACCTCGTTGCTCAACAGTTTGCGCGGCAACGGCTATTTGGATCACAAAATCTTTGCTCCCCTAGATTAACGCTATGCTGCTCTCCTAATCAAGGTTTACTTAGGCAGTGTCGAATCACGTTGCAGGCGGTGTGGCGAGAATTACTAGTACCTTTTGAATGTCTTGGAGCGACTCGGTAATCTGATCCCCACGATTGTTGCCTCGCACTAAAAGAGTGATGAGTAGACCGAACAAGACAAAACTCATCAACAAATTGACGGTGGGAATCCATTTGGCGTCCCAGTTCCACATTGTGTTTCTTGTAATTGGTAACAAAATTATCTTGGTCAAGGCCCTAAATTGCGCAATACAAGAATTTCAAATATTAAATCAATCATTTTGACAAACAGCCTTGGAACACGCGAGAGGTACTGACATTGGTGCCGGTCATGGCGGCATCGACCAGCGTGGCGGCCAGCACGTACTGTCCCAGAGTTCCAACTTGTGCAAAGTTGATGCGATTACCACCCAAGCCTAGACCCGGACTGGGTACGAAATCACCATACTCAAAGGTGGCCACCGGATCGGCTCCGACAGTGTGGGCGGTGGCGTCCAGAGCGTACACATAAAACTTGGCCGATTCGTCCGGCACGAGGGCGTGACCAGAAATGGCGAGAAACTGGTTCTCAGGATCTACCACCGTGGAAGTACCGAAGGCCGATCGATCCACTTCTCCTCCTGGTTCGGTAAAGGTCCGCGCTGAAGCAAACGTGTCCGCAGTCGTGGCTCGAGTGAAGATCTCCACCCGGCCGCGCAAGGCACCCGGTGTGGCAATCGGGTATTCCGCTTGTCCCATGACTACCATGAGACCGTCCGGACTAATCCAAATATCCGAGCCGCGCGTATCCTTCATCTCCACACTTTCAAAGGCACCGCCCGATAAGGTCCACAAGCCTGTAGTGGTTGAACGTTCGTATGCGTAGCCCATACCGGCACTTGGCGCGGTGGTCACTAACCATTGGTTGCTCTGCACAAAGTTTCGGAACCCAAAGGCGTCTCCCGACAGGGGTGAAGGTGGTTCTAGCGTCTGCACCAAAACGGGGATGGTGGTCACGTTCTTGTAAATGTGCAAGACACCGTAATCGTCGGGCGCAGGACCCTTGTCGTTTTCCTCAATAAAGAGGTGGTGGTCCGGATCATTGGTAGTAAATGTGGCCGCCTTACCAAACCCGACGCCGGTGGTGGTCGGTGGGGTAAGGGTGATCGGCGTGCCAAACAAAGCGTCATCAACTGTGGCACGGTGATAGAGTAACACGTTTCCTCTGGGAGAGGCTTGGGCACGGGGCAGGGCGTACTGCAAACCGTCGTAGCGCAGGTTGCCCGAGGCACCGGTACCGTCTGGCACCGTAACAGTTTCGGCAACGGTAGTGTACTCGCCGTCAGCAGTTCTAGGGACAAGGACCACATTGGCATCCCCGGTACCCAGTCCCGCAGACGTACCCACGCCTTGGATAGTCAAGAAGGCGCCATCCGCGCTCAGACTTTGTCCAAAGAGGGCGAAAGATCCGCTACTACCGACTTGTGCCCCGGTCCACTGTGTACCCAACAAGGCAAACTCTTCCTCACAAGGCGTGGGTGTAGGGGTTATTACTGCGACAGTGCTGTCACCAGCAATGACACCGGTTAACCAAAGAATTAATACAATAATTCCGACCACAAACAGGACGATACCACCCCAGAGCAAAGCGTGATAAGTTGGATGCAAATTGGAGAGAAACGTGCTGGCCATGTTGGGGTTTTTTCTTAACGATTGAAACGAAAACTCGCAGGGTCACGTTTCTTTTTTGGTGATTACTCCTCTTTCAGAGACTTACTCCTCTTTCAGAGACCACTCCCTACGGAGAATCAATAGAACTGGAATTTATTGAAATCTTTTTTTGAAGAAAGATTTTTAGTGGACAGGCTTCTTCTTTTTCTTGGTTTTCCTCCTCTTCCGAACACGAGACCTGGAGAAAAACTGTGCCCATTGTTGCCGCGTCTGATCGTCAATGAAAACTATTTTGACGCCGGTAATGGTGTCCAATCCGCTTTCGCCTCTGGCCACATACACATTGTACCGGCCATCACCAAACCCGGAATACGTTATCACTCCTCGGTTTCTCCAGATATGCGTGTGATCGTCACTGGCTCGGCACATTTCGTTGAATTCGACGGTGTTTCCATCTTGGCCAAAAGGATTTTCCGGGTAGGCCTCAGCGTCTACGATGCTGGCCATGCCTGCGTCGACTCCAATGCTGCCGTCTTCTCTCCATTCGGCATCTTCCGGCGGCTGGTTTTGTTCCGCATGCCATACCATGAGTGTCCCAACTCGTTTGACGTAGACTTTATCCATTATGACTTTGGCGTTCCACGTTCCGGTCGCACAGGGCTTGTACTGCTGGGCAAGGGAAAAACGTTTTCGGTGTTCCCCATATGACACGAATGCCCTGCACCCATCTCTGGTACAAGTTCAAGGCCAGACAGGCCAAAGTGGTGAGGCTACAAATCGAAAAGGCTCGGGAAGCCGCTGAAGTAACACGTCTCATCAACGGATACGCACCACTGGCAG
>Ga0105053_10009808_pt1 | contig 12122 bp, 7 predicted proteins | sample BON01_FD_78093 | JGI IMG/M metagenome (GOLD analysis project Ga0105053, IMG submission 78093) | Freshwater microbial communities from Lake Bonney liftoff mats and glacier meltwater in Antarctica - BON-01 | ecosystem: Environmental > Aquatic > Freshwater > Ice > Glacier meltwater | place: Lake...
GTATGCCTTGCCTCCTTGCCAATTGCTCCAGTAATGGTGCGCAAGCCTCCTTTTATTAGTTTTGCTTTGAATGCATTGGGAGCCGTTCCTTTTTTATACACATAATTGGAAATCAAATAACTGCTATTTTCTTTGAGCGTGACCACACTATTATCAGTAAATTTGAAAGAAACCTTACTGGCTGGGCCTGTTTGAATAGTATCACCGACATATACAGGCGATCGTCGTGAAAGATCACGGGAATTGGCACTGACTTTTCCAACAGCCGCCACAACTACTGCAGCTTGCTCAGCTGCATACGCTATTGATTGCAAACCACATAATAGAAACGCGGCTATATAAATTGCCATAAATCCTTTTTTCATACATCCTGTCCTCATTAATAGCTCTCCCAAATTTGGTTGCAATCTTTGCTATATCAATTAAACCCATTCAATTTATATAGAAGTGACCCGCTTATAGAAATCTCTCACCCGATTTGCTAATCGGGAAATCAGCTTGACTTGCTCTTTATTTTTTTCCTTCATTAACAAGCTGCGCACATCCTCATTTTTTTGTTTTCTAAGAATTACAATTTCACTCATTTTATCAATTAGCTCAGGCCTGTTTGAAAATATATTGGCCATAATGTCATGATCTATCTGGATTATCACGCTCTCGGTGTTAACAACAATTGAGGCACTTACTGGATCACCGGTTAAAAGAGACATTTCGCCAAAATATTGACCGGCATTAAGCGTAGCAACAAGAACTATCGGCTGGGTTTCGGTGGCAATATTAACATTTACACTACCCTTGTATATAATAAATAAAGACTCATTTTTCTGATTTTGTGCGAGTATCCGTTCAGGTGGACCATAACTCTGATAATTACAATGCTCAGCCAGGGTGCTTATTTCTTCTGCCATTAAACAACTGAATAAATCCATTTTTTGTAAAAATTCTTCTAATTCTGATTGGGCATAAACGTCGGGTGCTGGCATTTCATGTGGAGAGGTCTTAATCCCTTTGCGGCCATATTGATACCAGATAATCGACTGAATCTCATCATTTACTGCAATCTCATCCACTTCCTTGGTGTAGTAAATCAATTGATACATGTAGTCCGTTCCACGATTTTGCAGCAGCGTTGCTTGGGGAGGCGGCTCTTTCAGTACTTTTGGACATTGCTCGGCTGCCGATAGAAAAATATTTTTAATAACTTCTGGTGAAAATCCTCCTGGCGCTGGAATGGCAAGTACCACACCGCGGGTAGGGGTAGGCTGGGAAATATTGATAATGGCCAGTTTGGCGATCACCGAGTTGGGTATGGATAAGTTATTGCCTTCCTGGGTGAGAAGGTTGACAAAACGCCAGTTAATATCGATGACTTTGCCACCAAGGAGAGTAGCCCCTAGCCCATTAATGCGAATCCAGTCACCCTCGCTAAATTGTTTCGCGGAATTAAGCCCAAGGCCTGCAAATACATCGCTTAAGGTAGCTTGTGCTGAATAACCTAAAATTATGGCCACTACACCCGACGCGGTGAAGATACCTAAAACGGAGCGATTAAAAACAAAATGGACAATAGCGGCTACCGTTATGACCAGGACCACTAACGAGATCAAGTCTTTGAGGATTTTGGAAACAGCAACGCCGCGTCGTAAAAAAAACTTGTTCCATACAAAAAAATCCAGTATGCGGATTACTAACAGGTTGAGGGAAAACCACCATAAACATTCAAGGATTATATCAATACTAAACGGTGTTGTTGGGTCATCAGCTTTAGCCCCCAGAAACCAGAGCAACCAAACTAACAAGCTGGTTAGCAGCCACAAACCAAACGCAAAGATCAGTTTGTGAATAAGGCTTGTACCTGCTCTTTTCAGTATTAAGTTAAAAATGCTGATAGCAGCAATAAGAAGTATACATAATAAAAGAGTACTAAAGAGTTCAGATAAGCTCATGAATCCATAATAAGTTTCCCAACCAGCAAAAATGCTACCACAGTCTGCAAATAACTGCATCCACTCATCCCAAATATACTTGGGCCGCCTGATTAACAATTTAGTTGTGGACAATTTCATTACTGGGTAAAAGAAGATATATTATCCAGCGTGTAGGAAAGACCAATAGTTAAGGAAGATACATGCGCCTTTCGTTTTTGAAGAAATATGTCATTATTTTTGTAGCATTATTGACTGGTTGCCGGTCAATTGGACCTGCAGTTCTTCATAATGATCGTTACAACTACAATCTGGCAATGAACTACACTAGCAAACAGGAACTTTTACTTAACATCGTGCGTTTACGTTATGATGATGCCCCGATGGTTCTACGAGTCGGTAATATTTCCGGCAGCACACGGATAAGTCACGGTGGTTCACTTTCCGGGCGACTTTTTTTCCCAGCGTCTGGGACTACCAGTGGTGATTTTGGTGGCAATGCCAGCATTGACTATAGCGACAACCCGATTATCAGCTATACGCCTATGGATAATAAAGACTTTACCACCCAATTTCTTGGCTCGCTGGAATTATATGACTTGGGATTATTGTTACAATCGTCCTGGAGCCTCCCCCGTGTATTTAGAGTGACCTTGCAGCAAGCGGGCACTGCCGTAAATGCCCCCAGTTCTGCGCGAGCAACCTCGTCACATGTGCCTAAATATCAGAACTTTATTGATATGGTCTATGTCTTGCGGCGTATGCAGCTTGCAGATGCCATCACGGTGTTCTATGCCAGACAAGGCCCGATTGAAGAGTTAATGCTGGTCATTAGCAAAAACTTTAAACTGACGCCGAAAGAAAGAGCGACATTAAAAAAAGCAGGGGTTGAGATTTATCAGGATAAAATTATCTTTACCAATACCCCACAACCACACAAAGTATATGTAATTACGCGGTCAATGTTAGGTATATTAAATTATCTATCGAAAGGAATCATTGTTCCGCCAATAGACGCTAAAAAACGCATTTTAACCCAGACCACATATCCCGACGGTAAATTGTTTGACTGGCAATCTGTGTTGCGAGGGATGATGAAAATACATTGGAGCGATAGCAAGCCTAGTGATGCCGCGGTAGCTATATCTTATCGGGGTCATTGGTATTACATCAGCGATTCTGATGCGGATTCCAAACAAACATTAATCCTGCTTGCCAATATTTCAGGGTTAATTGAAACGTCTCCCCCAGGAAGCGATGCTACTCCTACTTTGACCCGTGGGATATAATCCTGGTTGTAGGCGTGAGAGATTCGCAGGTATGCGTGACTAACAGATAATAATATAAGGATAGTTGTGATGAAATTGCAGTTTTTAGGAACCGGGTCTGCGTTTGTACCACTTGCTGAAAACTTTCAGTCCAACATGATCTTACAAAGCGATAGTGGTAAAAGGCTACTCATCGATTGTGGAACTGACGCACGTCATTCTATGGCCGCGGTAGGATTAGATTCTAGTGATATCGATAGCGTCTATATCAGCCATTTCCATGCAGATCATGTAGGTGGGCTGGAATGGCTGGCATTTACCACTAAATTTTCGGACATACACACCAAGCCTTCGCTGATGATTCACCCCACTATGATCGAGCGTTTATGGAATAACGTTCTTTCTGGAGGTCTGCAATCCTTGGAAGGGGACAACAAAGCAACCATTGAGAGCTATTTCGACATTCTACCCTCTATCCATGAGACTGAATTTACTTGGGAATCCATTAATATAAATTTAGTAAAAACTGTTCATGTATATAATGGCCGTGAACTTTTGCCAAGTTATGGACTCTATCTGGTAACGGATAGTAAACGGGTTTTTATCACTACCGACACCCAGTTTAATCCAGACATGTACATGCAATATTATAATCAGGCGGATATCATTTTTCATGACTGCGAGACTACCCCGCATAAAGGCTGTGTGCACGCCCACTTTACCGAGCTTGCAACGCTTGATCCGGTGATTAAGGCAAAAATGTGGCTATACCATTATTCAAATACCACCCACTTTGATGCATTAGCCAATGGGTTTAGAGGCTACGCGCGTAAAGGCCAGGAGTTTCTGTTATAAAATCCTATTTAGACGTACTTACATAAGCACCATCCCAATCTTGAGCGGGTGGTGTCTGGCGATATAATTGCAAGCGTTCAACATATATTGTGTATAAAATTCTTTCAGGATAGTCACTGACCAGGGTATTAAACTGCTGCTCGGCCAACTCCCACTCTTGTTTAAAATAATGCTCCAGCGCTTGATGATACTCATCTACTTCTTTAAGTTGTTCAGCAGATACGTCTTCCCGCAACCCTAAAGGCAGGTAAATATCGACCCCTTGATTTTTTCCTTTCACTTTTACTTTATCAACGTGCATATAAACAAATATATCTTTGGTGGTCTTGTAGGTTGCCTCCCCCACCAGCACTTCAACCTCATATGGCCTACACATTCCTTCTAGCCTGGAAGCAAGGTTGACTGCATCGCCTATCGCTGTGTATGCCCGGCGGAATTTCGAACCCATATCACCTACATTAATCATACCGCTGTTTATGCCCACCCCAATTGCTATGGGTGGTAAGTTTTTTTCTACGAAATATTTATTAACTTCGTGTAATTTTCGCTGCATTTCCAGACCCGCCAACACGCATTTTTTTGCATGATCTATATCCGTTAACGGCGCATTCCAGAATGCCATAATCATGTCACCGACATACTTGTCGATAGTGCCATCCAGCTCAAAAATTACCCCTGTCATTGCAGTTAAATATTCATTTAACTGCATTTTCAAATCAGTTGCCGACATTTTTTCTGACATAGTAGTAAAGCCTCGTATGTCAGAAAAAAGAACGGTTAAATCTTTACTTTCGCCAGTGAGTAGCATTTCCCCCGAGGATTTCAAGATGGTCTCAATATGTTGTTGCGGAACATACTGCCCAAACATAGACTCTACTTCTTTTCGTTGGCGGCTTGCACTCACATAACTATTGACCATATTGACAAATGCCAGGGCAACTACCGTAAACAGTGGAAATAATAAAGTAAGGATTATTTCATAAGATACCCAAAGCAAGGTGATGATGAAAAACCAACTGCCTATCATCACAATGACAATCAGTGCTAGCCAGTATGCGCTTAATAACGGAAATATCAGTGATGCTAGCAAGCCCACAATCAAAATCAGGGCAAATTCCAGACCTCTGCCCCAAACAGGTTTGGAAGGAAAATATTGATCCAAGATAGCCGACGCAATCGTGGCATGTACTTCTACCCCAGGGTAATTGCTGCCCACCGCACTTGGCTGTAAGTCGCCCAAACCAGTTGCCGTAGCACCTATAAAGATTAATTTACCGGCTAAATTTTCTTTGGCAACTCTGTTTTCCAAGATATCGGTAGCAGAAAAATAAGGGTACGCATAGGCGCGTGCGCGAAAAGGAATAAGAATACGGCCTTGTTCATCAGTAGGGATGATCACTTCATCCATCTGAACCCCCTCTAATACATTTGCGCCATCATAAGAAGCAGTCACCAGTTGGATTTTGTCGCTTAACAAATAAACCCTGATTGCCTCCAGCGCCAGCGAAGCATACACCCCATTTTTATAGCTGAAAATTAGATAAGACTGGCGCAGGGTGCCATCGGGATCAGGATCGGAGTTGATAAATCCGCCATTGACTGCATCGGTTTGTAATATGGCGATATTGCCCAAATAACTTCCCATTTTGGGAATGCTGAGGCTCTTTAGCTCCTTCTCAGGCAACGTCAGGATTGGAGAGGGTAGCATGCCCACCGGTTTTGTCTTCTCAGTGTTAAACACTATTCCTAATATTTCCTCCCCGCCTTTGAACATTTGACCCAGTTTAATATCGTAATCAAAATGAGGAACAAGTTCTTGTAACGACGCGCGTATATTGGAATTTTGGCTGGCGGGAATATTATCCAGCTCATCTATTGTTTCCAGGATTATATTACGTTCTGATTCAGAGAAAATAATATCAAATGCAATCACACTTACCTCTTGTTTGTGCAATTTATCAACCAATTGCGCTATTTTTTTACGAGACCATGGCCACCGTCCTTGTTCAGCAATACTTTTATCGTCGATAGCTATAATAGCAATATTATTATTTTTAATAGGAGGCAGTTTATTTAAATTGGCACGCAGCATCAGATCATAAACAGTGCTATTAACTTCTGTTGCCAGTTTTTCAATTGGGGGGAAACTTGATATATATACCCAGGCTAGGAAGCTGACCATTGCAAGCCCAAGAAATATAGCCACTCTATTTTTTAAAATCACTTTTTTTATCATCAACCGCGTAAACTCCCGCTTAGTTTAATCTAGTGCAGCCCAGGGAGCCGTGCTCCGAACGTCTGGATTGCTTCGCGCTGCTCGCAAAGACGGGATGCAGATTAATTTTCATGCACTCATGATCTTGCCCTGAAATGCTAGTGCTTACTTAAAATAGATGGATCTTTGCTAAATTTTTCCATGGTTTCACGATAGCCTATGTCAATTACTTGCGAGAACTTGGAAAACTCCAGCAACCCAAATTCATTTAAATTAATATCGATGGCGTAATTGGCATCTGCAAGCAATTGCATCTCGTTTTCATCATTACAAAGCGTGACCGCACCCATTATCATTTCGGCTAATCCCGGAACTGTACCCAATTGCAGGGTATTTCTATTGTTGAAGCGCCCCATATAGCGCTTGAAACCTGAGAGCGTACCCTCAGGAATTGCTGCATGCACATTGGAAAAAGGGGAAACCCGTACGGCAATGATTTGGCAAGGTGATGCAATGCGGCGCATGACATCCACCGGCAGATTATTAAAAATACCACCATCTACTAACAATTCATCCGCTTCATTTGAAATAGGCGGAACCACACCTGGTAATGACGTACTGGCACGTAAGGCCTTATATAACAGCCCATGCTCCAGGATTTCCATTCTGCGCAAGGTAAAATTGCTGGCAATACAAAAAAAGTTTTTCCACAAATCATCTATGTTTACCGCTTCACCAAAGGTATTTTTCAACGCTTCTAACCAGCCATATCCCCCTAATAAGGATACAAAAGGAATGGTGTAATCATTAAATTTTTTATTATGGATAATATATTGTTTGAATTTCTCAATGATGGTGTCAAAAGGGATGTCCATAGCAATTAAGGCCCCTATCAATGACCCCATGCTAGTACCTCCCACCCGGTCAATGGGAACACCTAACTCGGTGAGCGCTTTGTATACGCCCAGGTGAGCAAGACCTTTAGCACCGCCGCCGCCCAATACTAACGCAATGCCTTCTCGTGTCGATAAGCGCACCAGGCGTTTGATATCATCCGTATGGTCGTGTCTAATATTGAAAATCTCCACACCTGGCCTGGCTTTTAACCACAACGAGGTATGAACCGGCAATAAAGTATCCCGTTCGTGCAGAATTGCCAGCTGGACAGGCGTGCGAACTTTCCTTGCTGAGGCGAATAGGGTTGTTTCAATCTCACCCAGTTCAGGCGAGTCCTGGCTGTTACCTAATAAAAGAATTTTATCAGCTTGCCGCAGGCAGAGTTTTGTCCAAGAAGAATTAGTTGGCTCCACCTCATAAATAACATAACGATAAAACAGCTCCTGTTCACTGAGCCACTTACTAATTTTATCATGCACCAGACTGGATTGCTCAGCGTTTAAATCTATCTCAGGGAATTGTTTTTGCATGGCGTCAATGGTGAGATGCAAGGTAGAGCCGCTGCGGTTAACTTCGGCAATCAGCAATTTAACAAATGCTTGGTGCAGGCTACAACGGCCTGCAGGCACTAGCGTCAAGACGGTAGGCACCCCTGCCGTCCTTTTTTTAGGGTGAGAAAGGCGTAAAATGGCAGCCCTCACCATCGGCATAATGTGGATTGGATATTGTTGAATAAACGCTTCAAACGCTTCTTTCGATAACTTCCACAAGACACTGTCACGGATAGCAATTACGGTGGCAGCCCGTGTCGCTTGCGTAAACAGAGCGAGTTCGCCAATTAACTCTCCCCGCCCGATATCAGCAATGACTTCTTCTGCCCCGCCATCCATTTGCTTAATCACAATCAGCCGCCCGCTTTGCACCACGTACAAGCAGTCACCGACTTCGCCTTGCTGCAGAAGCACCTCGCCACTCTGAATGCGGGTCGCTTCGCATTGGCTTGCCAAATTTAGAATACATTCTTCCGGTAAGGATTGCAGAAATGGGACTGTACGCAAGAACTCAATTAATTGGGGGCTTACAGGATTTTCTATCATTTATTTACCCCAAAAAATAGTATCTTGCCGCAGAGATGAATTAATCCCGGCGGGCAAACATTCCTTAAGTGTAGGAGTAAATTCGGCAATCTGCCAAATTTTTGCGTGTGCAGACCTCATTTAAGTCCCGGATTATGAAGGAGTAGTTGATAACCTCATTGCTTATGTTACCATTTAAGTTTTGTGAATCAGACAATGTCAGTAACCATTAAAACCCCTGAAGAAATTAAAAAAATGCAGGTCGCCGGGCGTCTAGCAGGGGAAGTATTAATGATGATAGGCCCTTATGTGCAAGCAGGTATTAGCACAGATGAGCTTAACACCATTTGTCATGATTATATTGTCAACGATCAACAGGCAATTCCCGCCCCACTAAATTATAACGGTTTTCCAAAATCCATCTGCACGTCAATTAATCATGTGGTTTGTCACGGCATTCCGGGCACAAGAACCTTGAAAGAGGGTGATATCATTAATATCGATGTTACCGTGATAAAAGATGATTACCATGGTGATACCAGCAAAATGTTTTTCGTGGGCGCTCCCTCGGTTAAAGCCGCCCATGTCGTCAAGATTGCTCATGAATGTCTGTTTATAGGCATCAACCTGGTAAAACCTGGCGTACATCTAGGCGATATAGGCCATGCTATTCAGCAACATGCCGAAAAAAACCGCTGTTCGGTCGTGCGCGATTATTGTGGACACGGTATTGGCCGGATATTCCATGAAGACCCACAAGTGCTTCATTACGGCACCCCGGGCACAGGGGAAATATTGCGTAGTGGCATGACGTTTACCATTGAACCTATGGTCAATATCGGCAAATATCATACCCGCCTGCTGCCCGATAACTGGACCGTGGTTACTAAAGATCACAGTTTATCTGGCCAATGGGAGCATACGTTATTAGTGACTGACGACGGGGTTGAAATTTTGACCTTACGTGATGAAGAACGCTAATCTCGCCTTAAAACAAACATTAAAACAGCTAAAAGAAACGCTGAATACCGAGTTTGCTAATAAAACAAACATTGTACTCATCACTCATAGGCTTGTTGCCGCCATTGATGACTTATTATTAAAGCTGTTTCACCAGCATCATCTGGATAAAAACGGCGATTTTTGTCTGCTGGCATTAGGTAGTTATGGCAGACGGGAATTACAGTTATATTCTGATATTGACCTGCTTTTGCTACATAGTGAAGACATCTCGCCAACGCGCTTATACCAGGCGCAATTATTTTTACAAGATTGCTGGGATATTGGTTTAGAAGTCAGTCATCAAATCACCACGGTCAAAGCTTGCGCTGATCTCGCCAGCCAGGAGCTCAGTGTGATATCCAGTATCCTCGACATGCACCTGCTTTGTGGCCGCAGTAACTTTATGGACGAATTACTCTATCAAATACATCCGCTGCACATGTGGAGCAGTCATGATTATTTTTTTGCCAAAAAACAGGAACAACATAATCGCTACGAGAAATATGGCGAAACTGCCTACAATCTTGAACCCAATGTTAAATATGGTGCAGGCGGACTGCGCGATCTGCAAGTATTGACCGCAATAGGCAAACGCCATTTCGGTATTAAAAAACTGGCAGAAGGAATCGGTTGCGGCTTTATTACCGACAAAGAATACGATGAATTACTCTACTGTCAGCATTTTTTGTGGCGGGTAAGGTTTGCCCTGCATATGCTGGCGCAAAAAAAAGAAGAGCGTTTGCTCTTTGATTATCAAGTTAAACTGGCAACGATGTTTGGCTATCAGGATAATTCTCATTCTTTAGCGATCGAGCAATTCATGAAGGCCTATTTCAAGGTCATTAAACGCAGCCGTGAATTAAACGAAATGCTACTGCAATGGTTTGCAGAAGCTATTGTCCATCAACAGCGGCACACCTTAAGCCCGCTGGATGACTCATTTCAATTATCAAATAATTACATTGAAGTCAGACATTCCAAAGTATTCCTCAACAAACCGCATGCCTTATTACAGCTTTTTTTATGGATGGCTAAATATCCCGATATTCAGGGCGTGCGTGCGAACACGATACGATTAATTCGTCAGCATCTGTACCTGATTGGTAAACGCTTCCAGTCCTCCAAAACTGCAAGCCAGCTGTTCATGACTATTTTGAAAACTGCTCCTAACCCTTACGAGGTGTTACAACGCATGAGCCGCTATGGGGTATTAGGCAATTATCTCGATTGCTTCGCGGCGGTAACCGGACAAATGCAATATGATCTGTTTCATGTGTATACCGTTGATCAGCATACCCTGTTCGTTATCCGCAATGTTGCCCGTTTTTTAAATCCGCAGTATGCAACGCTTTTCCCGCTTGGATGTAAATTAATGCCCGCCATAGCCCACCGGGAAATTTTGTATTTAGCTGCTTTTTTCCATGATATCGCCAAAGGGAGAGGTGGCGATCATTCTGATCTGGGTGCGTTAGAGGCCGAACACTTCGCGCAGCGACATGAGTTGAGTGCGGACAATCAGGCGCTGTTGGTGTGGCTGGTACAACATCATTTATTCATGTCACAAACCGCTCAACGTAAAGATATTTATGATCCAAAAACCATCCAGGAATTTTGCCAGCGTCTGCCAAAACCTTATTATCTGGAGTATCTGTATCTACTCACGGTAGCAGACATTTGCGGCACCAATCCGGGTTTATGGAATGCCTGGAAAGACTCTTTGCTGAAAGAACTCTATTTCGCCGCCAAACAAGCCCTGCAACAAGAAAAAGAAATACTCGATGAAGCAGCGCTCATTGCGTTACGCCGGCAACAGGCTTTGGATATTTTGATCGAGCATAAAGCAATGCCGGCACGGGTTATGGAATTATGGAAAAATTTTAAAGGCAAATATTTTTTGCATGAATCACCCGCCGCGATAGCCAGGCATACCAAGGCCATTCTCGATTGCAAGCATTATCCACTGGTGCTAATCATGCCCCATCACAGTCAGGGGGGTACTGAGGTGTTAATTTACATGCCCCACCGTGAGGGGCGTTTTACGATCACGACAACGATACTTAACAACCATCATGTTACTATTCAGGAAGCAACCATTTTTACCTGTGATAATAATTTTGACCTGGATACTTACATAATTTTAGACGAAAAAAACCAGGCATTTCTGGAAGAGCGACGTACCCAAGCCCTGCACCAGGCGCTGATTACCCATTTAGTAGATGAAAACCAATTACCCACCGTTAGCCGCCGACGATTGTCGCGTATCCAAGCCCATTTTAAAATTAAACCGCAAATCATCTATAGCGAAGACGCACAATATCGACATACTTGTTTATTTTTAGTCACCGGCGACCGACCCGGTTTACTGGCGAGTATTAGCCGTATCTTTTTAAACGAACAAATTCATCTGCACAGTGCTAAAATTGTAACGGCAGGCGAGCGTGTTGAGGATATGTTTTATATTACCAATAATGATGGGCTGATGTTAAATAAACAACAACAATATAATTTGCGCCTGAAATTGTTAACCTTGTAGGCAGCCCCTCAGCCACTGCGATTTTCATTAAAAAAATCCGTTAATAAACAAGCGCATTGCTGCTGCAAACACCCTTCATCGATTTGCACTTGATGATTAAGCGGATAACCCTGCAGCAAATTATAAATAGAGCCGGCAGCACCCGCTTTAAAATCACGGGTGGCAAAAACAAGGCGTTTTATGCGGGCATGGATTAAGGCTCCTGCACACATACAACAGGGTTCCAAGGTGACATACAAGGTGGTATTTAATAAGCGATAGTTAGCCAACGTCACGCCCGCGTCTCTAATAGCCACTATTTCAGCGTGAGCCGTGGGGTCATTGGTTTGCACCACCTTATTCCAGCCACGA
>Ga0105053_10009812_pt1 | contig 12120 bp, 9 predicted proteins | sample BON01_FD_78093 | JGI IMG/M metagenome (GOLD analysis project Ga0105053, IMG submission 78093) | Freshwater microbial communities from Lake Bonney liftoff mats and glacier meltwater in Antarctica - BON-01 | ecosystem: Environmental > Aquatic > Freshwater > Ice > Glacier meltwater | place: Lake...
TTAAAGGATCTGCACCATAATTTAAATCCTTAAAGAATAATTTAACTACTTAGCATCATGCATGTTAAGTGGTGCTTTAATCATTTATCAACCTTTGATACATTCAATTAAGAAGTACGAGAAAGTCTTGTACTACTATCAAATAAACATATAAATGATTTAAATCATGAAGTTAAAACTAACATTTGCAAGTATCCTATTACTAGGTTTTTTAACTGTAGGATGTAAAGCACAATCTAATAAGATTCCAGTTGGTCCTATTAATGATGATTTCCCGTTAGCAAAACAAGAAGTTATGGAGACATTTGGGGCTATAGCTCAGAGTATAAAAGACAAGGATTTGGATAAACTAATTTCTTTTCATGCCTATGGGCCAAAGTTCACTGAATTCAAAAATGGTGAACCAAGAAATGGAGGCGAAGCCAATGAAGACCACGATCGTAATGTCTTTGGATCGGTAAGTGAGGTGGTAAAGTTTAACCCGAATTATGCATTAGAAAAAACAAGAACATGTAATGCCTTTATAATGAACATATTATATGAACTTTGCTAAAACCCTATGGGTTAGATAGTTTCTAATGCTTTGCATTAGAAACGTATTGATATTCAGATGTTTATCTAAATTATTAAAATCCTAATGCATAATTCGGGTTTAACGCCAATGATTTACAAGTTGCAGTTTACGGAGATGTCGCTAATCTCACTTTTCATTCTGATTTTCAGCTTAAATTCGGTGATGATCTTGTTCTGGTGAAATGACCAAATTACTTTGTTATTTGTCAAAACCAAAGATGGATGGAAAATGGTACATGAGCATCATTCTCCTTTAAATAAATTATGAAATTAATGTTATAAATACATTGGAGGCTGATTTCAATTCCTAAGTACTTTTGGTGCAAAAACAAAATCCAGTTGACAATTTGTTAACTGGATTTTATTAGGATAAAAAATGATAATATTTTATTTAATGACTAGGATAAAGCAACTTAGTTTCCAAAAGACCATTTGGTTTAAATTTCACCCAATTGCTGCTGTCTAATTTTAATCTATTGGTTATTAATTTAAGAACGGAGAAATTGCTTCCCAACCCTAAATGGCTACCTCTAACCTCTATATTTTGGTGAATGTCGCTTTCCACGGTTTCTAAACACATTCTCCAAGGCACTATACCATCCACCTTTGAAAATATAGCAGTAGTAGGTACAGGAGCTGGCAATGGCAAATTTTCTAATAAGGTCCTGTTTACATCTTTTACTTTTTCGCCTTTATTCATTATTGAGTATATCCAGGAAGCATTATTGGGCTCACCCAAGCCACCAAATGGAGAACCTAGCGTAATCACTTGACGTATAATATTTGGTCTTTCCTTAGCTATTTGACGAGCATAAACGCCGCCTAAGCTCCATCCAACTAAGCTAATTTTTTGACCGCTTTGTTCATATATTTCATCTATTCTGGTAAATAGAATATCTAGATATTCCATTTTTCCAAGATTCCTTCCCATTCCCCAGTCATGTACATCATAGCCAGATTCTGCTATGTGCTTACGCAATCCTTTGGTGGATCTTTGAGAGGCCATAAATCCTGGTAAAACAAAAACTGGATGACCATCTCCTTCTTCTTTACTTAATAAGGTTTTTATTGGGACAGAAACCCCTGCTTCAAATAGAGCTCTTCCTGGCTCGCTAAGGAACTTTAAGAAAGAAGGTCTTTTCATGATATTTTTTAACATTTGTTACTTTGTTAGGCTTTAAATGTCTTAGCACGCCATCGCAATTAACGAACATTAATTATATTTTTTACTAAAAAAATGCAAATAATTATAGAGCTTAGGCTTTGTAAAATAAACACTCATCACAATTCCTTGATTAAGATATGATTAGTTAATCTAAGTATTTTACTTGTGCTGAAAAGTTTATTACTTTAGATAAATTAGTCATTCAATTAAGTTTAAATCAATGCCTTTCATTTTTTATGAATAATAAACCTACTAATCATGTTCAGGAAATATTAAACGATTCTGTATTTCAAAAGATTCTTTCTAGAATATCAATTCAAGAAGGTATTAGCCATGTTCAGGCCAACATGAAAGCTGAGAATTATCTAAAAGAATTATATACCGAACATAATACTTCAGTGGGTATTGGGTTTGTTGAGACATTTCAATTTTTGCTAAGCCAAGGCTACGATAAATCGATTGATATAAACCCAGAGGAAATACGTCAATTGGCAAAATTGATGCGTAAGAACTCTGTAGCTTTCGTTTTAACGCATAAATCGTATATCGATTTAATGGTATTATCGCTTGTTTTGGCTAGGCATGGTTTACCAATTCCTTATTTATTTGCCGGAATTAATCTTGATTTCTTTGGCTTTGGCGAATTGATGCGTAAGAATGGTTTAATTTTTATTAGACGTTCTTTTAAGGATAACCCTATATATAAAGCTACTTTAAGGCACTTTATTACTTATTTATTAGATCAACAGTCCCATTTTATGTGGGCCTTAGAAGGTACTCGATCTAGAACAGGAAAGTTGGTTTGGCCTCAAATGGGTATCTTGAAATACATCATGGAAGCTAACCAAGATGCCAAGAACAAAGTAAAATATGTGCCTGTTTCTATTGTTTTTGACCTGATTCCTGATGTTGCCGAAATGACGGAAGAAGGACGTGGAAAGAAGAAAAAGCCAGAAGATTTTAAATGGATGATTGAATACATCCGCAAAATGAGTAAAAATAATCTCGGCAAAATATCCTTACGTATAGGTACACCTACCGATTTAGGACAAAGCACAAATTTTGATATTCCAAGCCCAGAACCGGAGCCAGCAGAAAAGATATTCGATGAAAGTTCAGTTTCTAAATTAGCCTTCGATCTTGTTCATAAAATAAACCACGTCACTCCTATTACTACTGTTTCGCTGGTTTGCCTTTCTTTGCTTAGCAAATTTGCATTGACCAAAAGAGGCGTAGAAAGCAATGTGGCTAATTTAATGAGCCTTATTGAAAGTCATAAAGTGGATGTTTTGGTGGATAGAGGTAATCCCATTGGTGAAACCGTACAAAATGCTTTGAATATGCTTACCGAGCATGGTATTTTATTAAGACATGGGGATAGTTTGCATATCAAATACATAATTAATAGAGAAAAATACATGCAGGCTACTTATTACGCCAATATGTCTGTTCACCATTTTTATCATCGTGCATTTATTGAACTTGCATTATTAAAAATAGTTAATGAAGAGCTTCCAAATAGGCTAGTTAGCTTTTGGACAGAAATCATGAAGCTTCGAGATTTCTTCAAATTTGAATTTTTCTATTCTTCAAAAGAAGAATTTACAAGTGAAATAGAATCAGAATTAAATTATTTAATAGAAAACTGGAACGAAGTCTTATTTCAAAAGGATACAAATATAGTTCATCTGCTAAAATCGCATAATATTTTAGTTTCGCCAGTAATTCTTAATAATTACATAGATGCCTATCAAGTGGTTGGTCATGGTCTTCGACTTTGGGATAAGCAGGAGGTTTTTGACACAAAAATGTTTATAGAGCAATGCTTATTCTTAGGTGAAGAAATGCATTGGTTAGGTAAAATAAAAAGAGTGGAAGCTGTATCTAAGCCTTTCTTACAAAATGGCATTAGGCTTATAAATAATCTAAAATTAACTGCTTCATTAAACTCAAAAAATGACAAGAAAATAGAAGAATTTATTGAACTAGCAGACGGGATTTCATCCAGAGTAAGTAAACTTCAAAGTTTCACTTTATCAAAACATGGCAATACTAACATAGATAATATTCCCATAGCAAGAGAGATTGTACCGGGCTCTAAAACCGAAGCTATTACTCAAAGTTTATTAAATGACGAACGCGGAGCATATATAGGGGCATTTTTCGATTTAGACAGAACCCTTATAGATGGCTTTTCGGCAAAAAACTTTGTAAAGTCACGCTTATTAAGTGGGAAATTTACTTCTAAGGAGTTAATTAGTCAATTCTCAGGTGTGTTGAGTTATGCCTCAGGAAATGGTAATTTTGCTAGCTTGGCAGCTGTGAGTGCTAAAGGAGTGAAGGGAATTGAAGAAAAGGTATTTATAGATTTGGGCGAAGAGGTTTATACAGAAACATTAGCCAAAAACATTTTCCCTGAAGCTAGAGCACTTGTTTCTGCACATATTTCTATGGGGCATACGGTGGTCATTGTATCTGCAGCTACACCTTATCAAGTAGAGCCAATTGCTAGAGATTTAGGCGTGGAAATTGTTCGCTGTACCAGAATGGAAGTCGAAAAAGGCAAATTTACAGGTAATATAGTAGAACCTACCTGTTGGGGAGTAGGCAAGGCACTTGCGGGTAAGGAGTTAGAAGAAACTTATAATTTAGACCTCACTAAAAGTTATTTTTACACAGATAGTTATGACGATTTGCCTTTAATGGAAATTGTAGGTAAACCAAGACCCGTCAACCCAGACAATAAACTGTCTGCTCACTCATTTCAACAAGATTGGCCAGTTTTAAGATTTACAGAAGAAAACAAAAGCGATTTCACTAATTTACTAAGAACTGGTATGGCAGGTGGAATCTTATTGCCAGCAGTGGTAAAGGGTTTGACTAGTGGTATTTCGAGTTTGTCTTGGGAAGAGGGCAGAGACTCATTAATGGCCTCTTTTGGCGATTTAGCCACTGCTGCCGCAGGAATTAAATTAGCTATAAAAGGAGAAGAAAACCTTTGGACAGATAGGCCAGCAGTGTTTATTATTAATCATCAGAGCAATGCAGATTTTATTATTGCTAGCAAGTTAATAAGAAAACAAGCTCGAGGGGTAGCCAAAATGGAATTACAAAAAATGCCCATCATTGGTCAATTAATGACTTTATCGGGCACTATTTTCTTAGATAGAAAAGATAAAGGCCAGGCCATTGAAGCACTAAAACCTGCTGTAGAAAGTCTAAAAAAAGGAACATCTATTATTATTTTTCCAGAAGGGACACGTAGTTATGATTATACTTTAGGCAAATTTAAGAAAGGAGCTTTCCATTTGGCTATGGATGCAGGGGTGCCTGTGGTGCCTATCATTCTCAAAAATGCTCATGATGTAATGCCAAGAGGGAAAAACCTTTTTAATCCGACCATGGTTCAGGTTGTGGTTCTCCCTCCTATTCATTCTCACGACTGGACATTAGAAAATTTAGATGAAAAAGTAGATAATATAAGACAACAGTTTTTAGACGTTTTAGATCAAGTGGATGTATAATCAATTGAGCTAAATCTATGATTCATAAACTTTAACAAGAATACTATGGCATTAAAAGTAGCAGTAATTGGTGGGGGTTCGTGGGGAACTACCATGGCCTCGGTAGTAGCAAGAAATTGCCCTACTACTTTATGGGCTAGAGATTTAGAAACGGTAAAAGAGGTAAATAATAGTCATTCAAATTCCAAATATTTAAAGGGCTTAATTTTAAATAAAAAACTTAAGGCTAATAATTCATTACCAGAAACGGTAAAAGATGCGGATGTTATAATCATGGCTATCCCGAGTCAATATTACCGAAGTGTGCTCAATGAAACCAAAGAATTTATAAGGCCTTGGGTTCCTATAGTTAGTTTAACAAAAGGAATTGAGCAGGGAACTTGCTTAAGAATGACCGAAATTATTAAAGAAATTTTACCAGAACATCCTGTTGGAGTACTCACTGGGCCAAATTTGGCTAGAGAGATTTTACAAGGGCAAGCTGCTGCTTCGGTTTTGGCAATGGTAGACACAAATATTGCACAAGCACTTCAAAAAATATTTAGGTCTGGTCTTTTTAGAGTTTATACAAATGATGATCTAATTGGTTGCGAATTAGGCGGTGCGTTGAAAAACGTTATAGCTATAGCAGTGGGAATGGGCGATGGTGCTGGAGCAGGTGATAATACACGTGCTACTATGATAACTAGGGGTCTAGCCGAGCTAACTAGGCTAGGCGTAGCTCTTGGAGGAAAAGCACCCACATTTGCCGGGTTAGCAGGTATGGGAGACTTATTAGCAACATGTATAAGCCCATTAAGTAGAAATAGGCAAGTGGGATTACAACTAGGAGCAGGAAAAGGAATAAAACAAATTATTGAGGAAATGTCTATGGTGGCCGAAGGCGTAAAAACTAGTGGAGTGGTTTTAGAGCTAGCCAAAAAACATAATGTAGAAATGCCCATAACCTCAGAAGTTTTTAAAGTTGTTAACGGAAAATGCACAGTGCAAGACGCCTTTAAAGGTTTACTTAAAAGAGAAACTGGTGCAGAATCAGAACCTGGTTAAATTAGCTATTACAATGTTGTAACTTTTCTGTAACCTCCACATTATACTTTTGTGTTAAGATTTAAAATAAACAAAAAATAAAATCATGGAAAATAATATTGCAGCAGAAATAGTAGAAGCATCGATGGAAAAAACAGTTACTACAGCTCCTAAAAAGGCTGCATCAAATAAAGTAGCTAAAACTTCGGCGTCTAAAATGGTTACAATGAGTGGTACTTCAAATGAAATTAAAGAAGTATTAAGCTCTACGGTTAAAGACATCACTAAAAAAGTAGATTTCTCTAAAAATGTTGGGGAAGTGAAAACTTCTGTTAAATCATTGAATGAGCAGTTGGTTTCTTCTACTTCAGGTATTTACAATGAAGTAGTTGATATGAATAAGGAGATTGCTGATATCGCAGTTAAAAATGTTAAAGAAATGGTGAAGAATTTTGATATTAAAGAGGAAGTAGAAAAAATCAAAACATCTGCTACAGAATTGAATGATAAGGTGGTAGTAAAAGCTAAAGATTTGAATACAAAGGTAACAGCCAGAGCAGAGGAATTTAAAAGCACTACTGCCAAATTAGCGAAAGACCTGATGGAGAATATCAAAATCAATGAACGTTTGGCTACCGTGAAAGATGCCGTTAAGAATTCTAACAAATATGCTTTAGAAGCTACAGAAAATGCTATTGATAATGTTGAAAAAAACGCAACAGAATGGCAAAAATTAACTGAGAAAGCAGTTAAGAAGGGTTTAAAATTAGCTTCAAAGCAGCAAGAATTAGTTTTTGAAACAATGGAAGAATTTAAAAATCAAGTAGTTACTTCTAGAACTAATATGAAGAATTTATTTTCTTCAAAACAACCTTAAGTAAGATGTATACTACATCTACACTAAAAAAAGCGAGGCCTTGGCCTTGCTTTTTTTTATTCACCACGCATTTTACAAAACGAACTAATTACGTGCCTCAAGCATTTTAGTAATTAGCTTAGCCAAACGCATAGCTTGGTCTAATTCACCATCTATTTTTAATCTACCCTGAATAAAGGCGGTTTGAACATCTAATTCGCCAGATGAAACTTTCATTAAATGGTCATCCGAAATACTAAAAGAGGCATCTGGATGTTCTATTTTCTCTTCCCTTACTTCGCCAGGATATTTGCTAATATCCACTAGCCAATAAGACATTACATCTCCTTTGACATTAAACTGAAAAACACCGCTTTTTTCTTTTCCATTGTCAGGCAAAGCCTTTAAAAACTTACCTAATTCTAAGAATAGCTTATTGGATGCCGGTTTTTTAGGCTTTCGTTTTGCCTTAGCCATTTTCTTTTTTTCTATGGCAAAAATCGCAGCTTCTAGCTCGTTTGCAGATTCCCAGATATATCTTGTAAAAGTATCAAGGTCAGGCATAGAGTTAGCGTCTGAAAATGGACTTATAGTAATATGATTATCATAACTTAAGATGGTTATTATTAAACCCATACCATCAATAACTGGTGCAGAACCCATCACCGTTATCATTTTATGTCCATTGACATAAAGCGGGATAGGTGGACCAGGCACATTAGTTATAGCCACATTAAAAACAGGGTTAAGCATCTCTGAAACATTAAACCTGGAGTACAACCTTGCAGCATTATTAGCGATACCGAAAGGAACAGCCTCAGCCATTTTGGCCAACGTTTTAGCTCCCATTGCACCTTGATACGTTTTTCCTCTGTTCGTGTTTTCTTGGATGGTTTCAAGCCTTGCTACTGGATCAGCTATGTTGGTTGCTATTTGAACCAACATGGCAGATATCTGATTATCCGTATTTTGGTTTGCATCATTTTTATCTTTAATAGAAATTGGCACCATAGCTACAAGTGGCTTAGATGGTAATTTCCCTTTTTCCTCTAAATATCTTCGCAAAGCACCTGCACAAATAGCTAGAAGTACATCATTAACAGTGGTGCCCATTATTTTCTTAAGAGTAAGCACACGTTCTAGTGATAATATTGCAGTATTCCATTTCTTTCTTGCTGAAATTATTCCGTTAAGTGGCGTATTGGGAGCACTGAAAGGTACTGTAGGAAGTTGATTTTTTTGCATCCGGGTTAAAAAACCAGCTTTAATAGTAGCCTTAATAGCTTCAGATGCAATTTTTGGTAACTTTAAGGGGTCTTTAGCAAAGCTTAAAGCTGAATTTAGTGCTAAACTAATTTCATTAGGTAATGGTTTTGGATTATACGGTTTTGGTTCAGGAATTGGCTTTTTCTCTGGCGTAAAATCTAAAAATAAGCTCATTAAACCTGCACCTCCAACCCCATCTATTGCCACATGGTGCATCTTTGTAATAATAGCAACGGAGCCTTTTGGTACCTGCGGTAATTCGTTCAACCCTTCTACAAACTTAATGGACCATAATGGTCTGTTGTGATCCAATGCCTCACTGAAAAAATGAGAAGCCTCATTTCTTAATTGTTTCCAGCCACCAGGTTTTGGCAATGCCGTATTAGAAATATGTAAATCAATATCAAAATCTGGATCATCTACCCAATACGGATAATCTATTTTTAACGGCACATACATTAAGCGTTGTCGTAATTTATTGAATTGATGAATTCTGGAATGAAGTGTAGCTTTAAACGTTTCAAAATCTAAAGAACCCTCAATTATCAATACAGAACCAATATTCATTGGACTGGTAGGCGTATCTGTATACAAAAAAGTGGCGTCCATTCCAGAAATAGGTTCAAAGTTATCCGGCATCAGCATTTTAGCAATTTTATCTATCATTTAATGATTATTTGGTTTACTGGCATTTTTGCCTAGATTAGAATTTTAGTTTATTGATTAAAGTTTTTATACTCATTTATCAAATATATCCAAAATGGCAAATAAAAAGGAGGAGACGGCATCATTTGTTCTTAGGCTTTCGCAAAAAATATACAAATCGGATGAAGGTATTCCTCAAATTCAATGGAGAGGAAACATAAGACATGTGCAATCTGGTGATGAAAAGCGTTTTGGCAATTATGATGATGCTACTAATTTTGTAAAATCTAAACTATCGGAATTAACTTTAAAAGCAATAGAAGATAAACCAGAGGAAGAACAAAAGGGCATTCTAAGTCAAAGTTTTGATTTTTGGAAGATGATGGCAAAAAATGCACCTAAGATGGTTATAGACTCCATAAAAGACCCTAAAAAACAAGCAAGCCACATACAGGAACAAATTCAACAGCAATTTCATCATATCAATGAAGCCATAGGTCAAAAAATTGAAGATAGATTTGGCAATTCATTAGAATTTGAAAACTGGCTATTTGCTACAAAAGCCGACAATTCTGAAATTCTGGAAGCAATAAGTACTCTTTCGGAAAAAGTAGAGGCTTTGAATAAAAAAGTCAGTGACTTAAGCAGAAAAACAAAGGTTAGTTGAAATGCAAGACGCATTAAACAAGATTCTTCAAAAATATAATAACGCCTCCCTCCAAGTTTTTACCCTCGGAAGGTTTGAGGTTTGGATAAATGGCATCAAGCTAAATTCCAAGGCTTTTGGTAGAGATAAATCTGTACAACTTTTTCAATTTTTCTTAATGGGTAGAAACAAAAAAGCAATTCATCGGGAGCAGATAATGGATAAGCTTTGGGAAGGCGATTTAGATGAAAAAGCCTTCAAAGTAGCACTTCATGGCGTAAATAAGGCATTAGAACCAAACAGAAAAAGCCATACCGAAACCAAATACTTCCATCGAGTAGGTCAAACTTATCAATTAGAAACTAATGATGTGGCCGTGGATGCCTTTATTTTTGAAGAAATAGTAGCTCTTGGAAATAAATATTTTGTAGAAAGTCCTGCTTTTGCTATAGAAGCATATAGAAAAGCCATTGCTGTACATTTAGGTACTTTTTTGCCAAATAGAATTTATGAAGATTGGAGTTCTGACGAAAGAGAGCGGCTACAATTAATGTATTTAAGTACAGTGATGGCTTTAGCGGAATTATTGGTGAAAGATAACCCTATTGAATGTATTCAGCTATGTCAAGAGGCCTTATTGGTCGATATTGCATGGGAAGAAGCCTATCGCATTCAAATGCAAGCTTACCTAAATAAGGGAAACAGGCCTATGGCCATTAAGTCTTACCAAATTTGCGAAAAAGTTTTGTACGACGAATTAGGTATTAAACCTCTTCCAGAAACAATAAGGCTTTATACATCACTTATGAGTGATTAGATTGCCTTTTCGAAAAACGCCTTTCATTACACTAATTATAAGCTTAATAGCATCAAATTCTAATTCAATTCTTTGAAAACAGTTTGTAACTAATCTGTAACTTCTTGATTGTAGATTTGTATTATAATTTTAAAAAATATCAAATCATAGTTCAATCATGGAAGAGAAAAAAACAACAACACCAGAAACTACTAAGCCCGCTGAAAAGAAAACTCTGGCGGTAAAAAAAACAACAACACCAGAAACTACTAAGCCAGCTGAAAAGAAAACTCTGGCGGTAAATAAAACAACAACACCAGAAACTACTAAGCCAGTTGAAAAGAAAAATCTGACGGTAAATAAAACAACAACACCAGAAACTACTAAGCCAGTTGAAAAGAAAACTCTGACGGTAAATAAAACTACTACGAAAGTTTCTACTCTTAAAAAAACGGTAGCCCCTGCTAAAATAGTTACTAAAGAAGCTGTTGCCAATAAGGTAATAGTTGCTGAACCAAAACTAGCTGCAAAAATGGAAGCTCAAACAGAGACTAAAACTACATCAACAGGTTCGTCTATAGTAACAGGTTTTAAGAAAGTTTTAGCAACAGGAATGGCTGCTGGCGAGATTGTAAAAAATGCAGGAAGTGCTATTCTAGCTTCTTCTATTGAGTCTACTAAGACCATTGCTGGTATTTACAAAAAAGCGGGTAAGAAGGCTCTAGAATTAGGTCAGAACGCGATTGGTGAAATAGCAATGGTGGCTATGAAAAACAAACAAAAAGTAGTTAAAACGGGTAAAAAAGCTTTCAAAGAAACTGTAAGTACGATAAAAGAGGCAGATTTAATTTCAAATCCTCTTAAAAAAGAAAAGAAATAAATCAATTCGGAATGGTCTTAATTCCACCTGATAAATTAGCGGTAGCTTAACCTTTTTTAATTCAATACATCATGATAGATTCTTTTGACGGACTAAAACTCCATACCAAAAATTGGCTAATTGAAAGTCCAAAAGCTACTTTATTGCTAGTGCATGGGCTAGGTGAGCATAGTGCTAGATATGAACATGTGGCAAAAGCATTAAACGAAATAGGTTTAAATGTTTATAGCTTCGATTTAAGAGGTCATGGTCTTTCCGAAGGACCCAGAGCTTTTATTAAAGACATTGAAGAGTTCCGTCAAGATTTAGAAGTTGTTTATAGAAATACGCCAAAAGATCTCCCATTTTTTATGTTAGGGCATAGTATGGGTGGTTTGATAGTGAGTCATTTTCTTCTTTACAATGAAAGAACGGATGTAAAAGGAGTAGTTTTAACTGGTTCGGCTTTAGAAGTAGGTGATGACATTACGCCAACAAAACAGCGACTAATAAGAACTTTAAACTGGATATCGCCAAACCTTAAAACGGTAAAATTAGACCCCAACAGCATTACTACAGATAAGAAAGAGGTAGAGAAATACATAAATGACCCACTTGTTTTTCATGAAGCTGGAAAAGCTGGAATGGGCGTGGCACTTTTAAATGCTATTTCTGATATTAAATTGAAATTTAAGGACTTTAATTATCCTACTTTAATCATGCATGGTGGCAATGATCTTATTACAAATAAGTTAGGCTCAAAA
>Ga0105053_10009814_pt1 | contig 12120 bp, 12 predicted proteins | sample BON01_FD_78093 | JGI IMG/M metagenome (GOLD analysis project Ga0105053, IMG submission 78093) | Freshwater microbial communities from Lake Bonney liftoff mats and glacier meltwater in Antarctica - BON-01 | ecosystem: Environmental > Aquatic > Freshwater > Ice > Glacier meltwater | place: Lake...
AAAAAATATCCGTCGTAAACTAGTCAGTTAAAAATTATTCGACATATATATGTCGTTTAAGGACTTAATGACATATAAACGCATTCTTATCCGACATATATATACAAGCGTAATTTCCTGATGGTCGTCTCGATTGTCGGGCTGGTCTCGCTTCCACACTGCTAAGCCCAGCTCGTCCCGCTGCCGTGCGTGTCGCATCTCGAGTTGTGATTGGTCGTGCCAAACTTGCTTGGCGTCAGCCGCGCTGGGCTTGCCTTGTCGTGCCATGGCGTGCGACCCGCTGCCGTGCGCATCGCATTCCTTTGTGTCAAGCTTGCTTATCGTCAGCCGAGCTGGAATTGCCTTGTCGTGTGATCTGCAAAAATCTGAGGTATGTTGCCTGCAGGCGTCCTGACGGACTCCTCTTCCATGTGCCTCTGAGCCGGGCAGAGGGAGCGATTGTGTTGTTGCAATTCCAACCTTGGTACCATGTAACCGGGCTGGGCATTGCGAATCTCATACTATTAATGCTAGATCGACATGAATGTTTTCAATTTTTCATCACCTGCAAAAGGACAAACAACGCAAACAACACCACTCACTATGTGAAGTTAGGTAAGAAAAGACGAGAAAGTTCCAAACACAATTACTACATTATCACTCCAAGAGTGATAACAAAAGCAATCATCATCATGACCCAGCTTCAGAAAAATTCAGAGGCTCACAAAATCTCGGTCTATCGTGCTCACACTGTAGGCTTGCTGTGCAACTTTTATGATTACAAAGTCACAATTTACTATTCTTTTGCTTTCATCGTTTCTGACTCCTCTTGTCAAGAGGAGATACTTTCCTGTCATGCCCGGCATGCGGCATATACAGGGACTCGGTCTGATAGAGTAAAAAGCTTAGTTCAAGGCTGATGAGTGGCATGGGATTGGCAGGGTCGGGGCTGCTGTCTGGGTTTCACCCCATACATCAATAAATCCCCTGATATTTTCAGTTAGAAGGTGTGTGAGAGCACTATTACACAGAGTAACCAGATGTTCTCCTCGCTGGACGCAACCCTATCCGTCCCGCAAGCGCAGCTCTGGTGCATAGAGTCGAAGCAGCACAGCATGTGAAGAGGCAAGCAACGATCGTCCATACATGAGTGAAAGAGAGAGTGTTTATGTGTAAGAATTTTTATTAAGGATTAACCTCAGCAAGAGGATCAAGAAACATTGAAATCGAAAGACACCCACTTCGCTTTAAAGGGTGAACCTCATCAAGAGGGCAAATAGTAATTTGAGTAGCAAAACCCCCAGATCTCGGACGGGCTCCCTAAGAGCCGAGGGAAGTAAGGGCAGGGAAAGCTAAGACTAGACTGACACCTAGACCGACACCTAGACTGACACCTAGACCACTGACACCTACACCTACACCTGCACCAACACCGACACCTACACTGACATCCACCCCATCATCGACGCAGCCCACGTCCTCGCACTGACTCATATGGCCAAGGATTGCTTTGAGGATATCTGCCGGGCCGTCGTCATCATCGTCACTCTGAGTGGCAACATGTAGACGAGCATGAGTAAGGCCACGATCAACACCATCAAAATCTTTCCCGCCGCCGCTGCCACCGGGAGCCGCATTATGAGGGGAGAGAAGAGGGGTGACGTCATCATTGTTGGGCAATGTGTGTAGGTAATTCGAGGGACTGGCGATATTGTCCCGACCTTCAAGACTGGAGAAATGGCTGTCATCAACATCACTAGCACGGGCACCTGTACCACTTGCATTGGAATCACCAACCCGGAAGTGGCAGCAAGCCAGTCAGCGGCTGTGACGCGGCCGGCAGCGTGGGTATCATCAGCAACCACATCCGCCTATCCAAAGGCACCTGCATGAGTAGCAGGAGCAGATGGTGCGACGCTGTGGGCACCACCATCCACGTTGACAGCGGGGCGAAGGGCTGCGCGGCGTGATGCATGTGCAGTGCCGTGCATGAGGCATTCAGCAGAGGACATGGGCTGGTCAGCTTGACGGCGCGCTGGCGGAGCTGTGCCGTGCACGGCCCGGAGAGGTGCAGGCGTGTGGCAGTGGCATAAGCGACGGCCTTGCCAACAGAGTTCTTGTTAAAGCTGAACGTGCGTTCCCGTCTCCACGTAAAAGCCTCGCTACCAATCTCCTCCTCTGCGCCGATAAGCGCATAGTAATTGCGCGTCTGTTTGTCTGCCAAGACCCACAGGAGACAAAGAAAATCGGGATGAATTTGGCCAGCAACTGACACAATTGCAAGTGCAAACGCCGTGCCAACAGCATCATAATCAGCATGGCACCTCCTGATTTTGACCCGAGCACGTTCCTGGAGATAGTCATTGAATTGTATCTTTGCTGTTGAGGTGTCCGTTATTGTGCTATTACCGATGTGGTCGCAGCAGATCGAAACATCGATGACAAGGTTGTTGGAGCCATCAAGACCAAAGATCACAAGTTCGACATCACTCTGCTTGTTGCTGGCGGCTGCCGTCGTCAACACCTTGTGGTTGACGCGCACAGAGTAGCCTGTGTTGCTGGCCAGTTGTGCCAATACATCCATGACATGTTGTGGCCTCGAGTGGCTCCCGTGTGCTTTTTGCAAATAAGCACGTGATCGCCTTGCAGATCAAAAAAAAGTTCCTGCACGAGCACATCATCCGAGCCACAGCATGCAATTTAAGCATCGGGATAGGCGCGCCCATGGATCTACAAAAAAGGCTCATCCAAAGGTCCAGACTGAAGCGAGTGATAGGTCTTTGAGCAGACATATCAGCCACTCAAGAAAGAGGGGACCAGTTCAAGTTCCCAACCTTCTTTTTTTCGGCAGGCGCTGCAGGATTCGCCGGCTGTGCGTTAGGGTCGGCAGGGTCAGTTGCGGAAAGTACTCATTGAAGATCGTGTCCCCCTCATCCATCGGAACTGCTGGGATCCCTTGCACAATCTGAAGCTTCAAGTATTCTTCGCTACGTGCGAGCGTGACATGACCGAGCACATATTGATGATCTTTCCAGCACTGCATGAGGTGCGCAGTGATTTTGCGCTGACTTGGGTCAGCGGGAGGACAACCGCCTTTATCCTGCTGCGCCTCCGAACTACTATTGTGTGAGCCTTCTCCCTGACTACTCTCGAAAAGCATAGTCCTAGATAGTGGGGGTAAACCCAGCGACGTTGGCGCTGAGGGAGATTTGTTGGGACAGGTGCCACCTGCTGTCGGATTTTGCGTGTCAGCAGGGCCCGCAATGGTCAAAGGGGCAGCACTGGACGCTGGCCCTGCAGCTGGACCCCATTCTATGCATTAATAATCTGCAAGCAGGAGGACATGAGCGCATTTGAGGGCTGTCAATATGGGCACTTTTCAGAAATCTTGACTCAGTAGTAGGACATGTCCTTTCCCGGTGCCCAAACACCCGCGAGGTTGACGAGATCTTGCTGAGCATTGCTGTGATGACCCAACCACCGCACAAGCGAAGCTGTTGACACATAAACGAAGCAGAAATGGTGCTGCCAGCACAAGGTGTCATTCCATACCCCCCTCGGTGATGGGGCAGTTGCAATTTCATGTTAGCAAAGGATCGTAGCTCTGATGTCCAATCTGTGTGACTGCCGACAGTTTCTTTGGTACTCATGGACTCGAGAATAACTAAATTCAACCCCCCAAGTGATTCTGAAATAAGGGGCGTGGTTGTGTTACGGGCAAGGAAACCAGGGTGTATGTTCTGGCAGAAGCGTAGCATTTGATAGTGAATGACGCCATCACTGAGCACATGATCTATTTTGTCAACGTCCAGAATTACAGCATTTACCCTTTCTGCGACGAAGTTGGTCAACCATGCATCATTCCATATAGGCACACCTGCAACACGTAGCCCCTTTATAGACACACCCGCATCCATCGCAGCGAAATTCGATAAGGACTGTCGATTTGCCTATGTGTTTTGAAAAAACTCACGAGCCTAATCGTCATCGAGGTGATTGCCGGACAAATAGCAATTGAAATTGAGTACAGATCCGAGTCGAGATCCTGCTTCAGAATGAGCTGGAGCTCAGCTACTAGGGCAAAAGATTCTTGAAGAGGAGCAACAACGAAGAGGAGCAACAACGAAAATATCATTGCAAATGGCGGCCCCTTTGCAGATAGGGTGACGTTGAAAGACACGATGAATGGAACAGTGAATTGCGACAGCAAAACGTACCGTCTCGAAACCATCACCCTGCTGCCCACCAGCACGGCAAATGGTGCGGCTGCCTCCAGTGATCATTCAAATGCAAGGTCGAAGTGTGACCCTACATCGATTTAAAGTAACTCCTGGCCGTCTGGTGATACAATGATCAAAACTTGAAACATTCACTCACGACAAGTTGTCATTTCATCAGGAAGAATGTCGCACCAAGTCACAGACAAAGAACGAGTATGATCCGAGTGTGATAGCGTTATGTGCGCATTGAATCAGAGTCAGGCAGCAGCGAGCACAGCGATCGCAGCGATCATTCCTAACAAAGTATCACGCGCTCACTGTTTCAAGTTTGATCATTGTGTCACCGGACGGTCAGGAGTTCGCCAAATCCTGAAAGAAAAGTGCTACGGGAGGCAGAGTAGTAACACCTCGAGCGCCGCTCCTGCCGCCAGCAAAGAGGTTAAAGGGGTTGCCCGCATGTAGGTTGCACGAATCCAGGATTTGCCCCATACCTTGTGCGTATCCGTTGCCTTAAAAGTCCGTTGCGTGTATCCGTCCAAATGGCCTTTCTGGTTGCGTGCATCGGTGCCCCACAAGACCCTTGCGTGCATCCGTTTCAGAAATGACCCTTGCGTGCATCCGTGCTCAGAGTCACTAAAAACCAACATTTGGATCCGAACATCCGAAACTTTTGTTTCTACTACAGCCCGTTCCTTGGTAGATGAGACTCGAAATGGTCAACGGAATGCAAAACGAATTCCTAGTCGGAATCAAGAAACTACCATTTTATGTCTCTTTTCGAGTCTCATCTTCCAGGGAACGGGCTGTACCGGGGATTGATGTACGCACATTAAAAATGCCAAATCACATCCAACTCACATCCATTGTGGATATAATGTCCTCTTTCCACAAAAGCAAGTCGAATCACCAAACAAGTCAAGAGCCTCAAAAAACCTTGAATTTGTACCAGATTCGCCTTCAACATGCCTTCAATTCTTGGATTCTTATCTCATCAACACGCACCACACAGGCACAACGCCTTGAAGCGGCACAGTCGAGTTCAAACAGCTACTCGTAATTTTGATTTTCGACCCCCAGCGCACGCACAAGCAACACAGACATGGGCAAATACAAACAAACACGCATACAAAACAAGATTGCGAACGAGAAGATGCATTGCAGGTCAATTCAAATAGGGGAGTGCTTTCAAGTACAATCCCCGTTACCAAAAAAGAAGTCACAAATCAAAATAGGGGGGGGGGGATTATTTAAGATCAAGGCGGGAGAAATGGACGGACTTTTTTACTTTTGAACAGCAAAACACCTCTATCCACCTCCCTTTTCCTGCACTGTCCAGACCTCCAGATTGTGCCCCTGATTGCCTGCGTGACCATGACGTATTCAAAGTTTACAGCCATTTTTTGACATAGACCACTCTCGAAAAGGCGCGGCAACGAGGATCGGAATTCAAAAGAAAGGCGGTGGGTGAGGAAGCGACTACTGCAGGGCCAGCCTTCATGCCAAGGAAGGAGATTTCAAGAAGAACACGAATTTTTGTTAAAACGTGCCAATGGAAAGCGTGGGTCCTGGGACAATTACTACTAATAATGGGGGGGGGGCAAAAACAGCGAATTTGAGTACGCAAAAAACAATGAACTAATTACAATTCATTCTACTTTCAAGTTTACGCCATCTACATTGAAACTCAAAATTCCTCGCTACTCTCAATATGTCAACTGGTGTTGGTCATTACACTCCCAATTGTGCTCGTGTTCTTGAGGGTTTTGTTTCGGGACTCTCGAAGTCGGTCTCACCCTCTAAATATGTATAATTCGCATTTTGCGTCAAAAGGGACGTAGATTCTCCAAAAATACGAACAGAGACTATCCTTGTCCTAGTCCCTATATTGTAAGTCCTAAGTCAATAATGGACCCGGTACAGAGAAAAGAGGTCCGGGAAATAGTACAACACCTCTTCACAAATATCATTAAGCCTGCGCGTAGTAAGTGAGATAGTCAACAGACAAGGCTGCACGACGACCACTTGTTTTACAATAGCCATAGGGTTCCATTATTCAACCCTTGTCTATGAGGAGGTATACAAACGACCGTAACCATTCCTCATGCAACCTGAACCCGAACGGTGTCGGCAGTCAGCACCATCCTCTGTTGTAAAACCCCAGTAGTAAAAACCAAAGTTTGGATCCAAACGTTGGTTTTTAGTGACTATAAAATGGATGCACGCAAGGGTCATTTCTCATACGGATGTTCGCAAGGGTCATTTTGTGCACCAAAACGCGCAACCAGAAAGGCAATTTTGACGGATGCACGCAACGGACTTTTAGGCAACGGATGCGCGCAAGGTGTATGGCAAATCCCGGATGCGCGCAACCTACATCCTGGATGCACGCAACCCCTTTAATCCAGCAAAGATGACTCGCTCATCGACTCACTAAGTCTCCTGCCCGCCCCACTAACGACATGGAGCTTTGGAGCTTCATCAATCGCCGTTGAGGTTGACTCAATATCAAATATGAAGGAGCCGGGTAAAAGTTTACTATAGAAAATAATGTTGACTATTTGTAAGAGTTCCAAGAACCTTTCAAATTTTGCTTGCAGGAGGTTTCCCCGATTCAGAGGGGAAACCTCCTGCAGGGGGTGGGAAACCTCCTGTCTGGTACACAGGAGCTTTCCCCATTTCAGGCTACCCTCCCTCGCAGTCAGTTCGCGAGAGAAGAAGCCGTTCTACAAGAAAACGAGTAGATTGTCACAGTCACATTGGTGTCCAAGAGAGCAACCTTTCAAAAAAGCCCACGGCACGAGAGTACCGGGACTCACTATTAGAGACTGCGCGAAGAGTCCCAAGATTTGCGTTCCAATGCGTTCCAAGGTGAGCACAATAGATTTGACAGTAAAGACAATCTGTGAGAGTCGCTCCCTTGAGAATAGGGGTTAGAAGGGCAGCTGCAGGTAGCCAAGTCCTACCAGATTTTGAAGTAATAAGCTGCCCTGGAAGAGCAGCCTCTACGGATCAGGGCCGCCATCTGGGCCTCTTGTAGGCAAGAGACAACGAGATTTTCCTGTTCGAATCTCGAAACAGCAATTTTTTTGAGAAACAGTAAAATCTCCTCAAACAGCAAAATTTCAGTTCGCACGAGAGTTGAACAAAAAATTTCTGGGTCTCTTTCCCAAAAGAGACCAAGATAGGCTGCCCTGATCTGCAGAGGCTGCCCTTCAAGGGCAGCTTATTACTTCAAAATCTGGTAGGACCTGGCTACCTGCCCTTCTAACCCCTCCATTCTCAAGGGAGCCACTCTGTGAGCGTTCAGTGTTGGTTCTAGGATGGCGATCAGTGGCCAGATTCACTTGCATACCCTCAGCGCCCACACCCCCACCGCTCAACCTATAGCTATTTCTTTATTTCCCTGTCTTTTCGCTCAAACTTTTTCCGGAGTGGCCCCCTGATTTACTTGGAACCTGTGGTAATCTGACCTACTCCCAGTACCCTCCACGGCACTCGAAGTGCAAGTACTACTAGTAAGACGTGGGTTCGTGGGTTTTGATGGACATGCATCTTGATAATTATGAGATTCAAAAAATTGGTACAAAAATTAATGATCTATGTAGGTCAAACTTGACCTACACAACCTATCCCGGACAGAAATTTAGTCTCTTTCAAACATAAGAGATGCGTAATTTGAAATGCGATACAACTACGTCTAACCCACGCATTAAGTGCACGGGCAGGTCCTTGATCCTCGACGACTACATTTTGTGGAGCGATAAGGTATTTTGGAACGCCTGGCAGAGTCGCTCCCTTGAGAATGGGTTTTTGAAGTGTCATCATTGGTACTAAATTTTCAATGACCTGCCTCATTTGTAAGTGTGACGTGACTCATTCAGGAAGTCTGACATGACTCATTCATGACTCATTCATAAATTATTTATGTGAGTGACCTGCCTCATGTGTGAGTGTGACATGACTCATTCATTGATGTGCGGTTCTCGTCCGCCAACTAATGACGCTACACACGGAGACATACACGTGCACAAACATACAGGGAGATAATCTACGGAAATATACACTGAAACATACACACACACTTAGAGCAACCTATGTACTAGCGAAAGTACCAAAGCCGAACCTCAAGAGATGCCTGGAGCCCCCGCTACCACATTGATCAAGCTTTCTAGCTTCGGCCACACCCCCAGTTTCCTGTTGGCGGCCAATACCAGTCCTATATGACAATAGATCTAGAGAGATCCATTTGTGGGGGTTGATTACAACTCTCTGGAGATAGACTGACTCTGCATGACAATATCAGCAACTACTGCTACAAGATCATGATCCGGGGAAGGCGTACAGAACTTACTCAGATCTTAAGGACCTGATTGTGTTCCATAGTACATATGGAAACATAAACACGCACATACACACACAAATAAGAGACTCATCAAGTCCTACTCTAGCATGCACCTCTTGAAGGTGCAGGTAGCGGCGAGCACAGAGTCGGCGCTGCCGCGCGCCAATTTTAGGTTTGGCCTCCATGTCATTTGTCTGGCTCTTTGGAATATGGCGCAGGAGGAGAGGGAACCCCCCCCATCGTGCGCGTCAGGACCTGAGGGCAGACACAGTGGATGGTGGGCCAAATGGTAGGAGTGAGGGGTATGGACATGGGGAGAGGGAGTCGTGAGAGTAAACCCGCATATGTAAAGACAATCATGCACACCAATGTCACGAAGAAAAGCATACATACACCCCCACAAGAACACATATATGCAGGCATGCGCGCCCAGGAACAGGCGTGCAATCAGCCGTCTTCATTGTGTCCAGCCACAACACAAGCGTCTGCACAAACGAAAAGAAGCAAATTTGTGTAATCATGCAGACTGAATTTAGGAAGGCACGCGCAGGGGAATTGGGCACAAATCACCCGGTAAAAGCTACAAAGCCTTTCAGCACAGCGTGTGAAAGCATCTAGTGTCCTCCAAACAGTGCTCGTCAAAATTGTGACTAAGATACTCTTTGGCAATGCACCTTTGTCGAACCATTAAACAACCGTCTTGTCAGGAGATCACAGACCACTCACTAAAAGGACAAAGACCCAGACCACACGAACCAGATTCGGGGAAATTGCTTACACATAATCATCATATATTTAGTAAAGCAGACACAGCATGTACACCGAACAAATCGAGTATGGTAGCGTACCAGGGTGGTGTCCACACTGTCGGTGTAGGTATCGTCATCATACTTTTATGTGTCGCACATATCACATCAAACATACATCTAAACAATGCAATCTAGACCGTTTGAAAAGTGGATCGAAAAGGGATACACGCCCCTCAGACGAACGCTCTTTGGTGAGGAGTGGAGGAAGGTACAACCAAGGTTCTTTTGCCAAAGTAGTACACTTTGCCAAGGGGTGTTGGGGTTGGGTGTTTGCGGGTGTTCATAGAGTGGTTTGGTGTGGATGTGAAGAGTCGCGCTGTCCTTAGCGAACTGTGAAGTGATGCCCAGCGGCGCCGTGTCTGAAAATGTTGAGATTTTTACCAGTTGTAGGTACCCGGCGTCGGTGGGCTGAAAGAAGAAGCAAATCCCTCAAATAGCATTTTCAATAATTTACACTCATTTGATAAGATACTTTTGCGATTGTTCGGTATTGTCCGACCCGTATAGTCGACTCCATCAATCTTAAAGAGGGTCCTGAGGGATTTTCGGTGATTCATCCGTCACCTTAGCTCAGTGGTGAAGAGCGCGGGATTCAACGAATTTAGTTAACCGCAGGTCCCAGGTTCGATTCCGGCCGAAAACATGTCAACTCAGATTCACATGGATTTGAGCAAATAGACCCTCAAGCAAGGGTTCTAAACTACTGTTTGCAGAAATAAAAGCAAATTAAATCAAATCAGACTTATGCAATTGACAAAATCATGATTCAAATACAGTTTGATGACATTTGAGATTGTCGTGGTCAACTGAATTAGTGTTTCTTTATCGAATGCATCGGTTATCAGACCGATTTGACGCAGGATGTTGTGTTTAATCCCATATCTAAAAATTGTGAATATACTGATCACAACAATACTGTCTTTCTGGTGCACGTTGAGTATATCTAAGATACGAGTCCACATCGGCATTGAAACAAATGGAAATTCGAGTATTTCATTTTGCCGGAGGCTTGCAATATTTCCGCACCCCAAGACTTGTATCATTCTGTTTTTCCGGTGTGTTCCCATCCAGTGCAATACGGTTTCTATAACGTCCTTCTTCAATTTAGACAAGGCCTTGAAAAAGAAATCTTGATTCTCTTGATCATTCATTTTCCAAATATATGAACATTCGACATGACGCTTCTTCATAGATATACACATTTTGCATTGTTTGAAATGCTTCCAAATAAAGACCCTCTTTCTGTGTGTCAGAATCGATATTTGTTTCGTCCTCGATTCTGTCTGGATACAGCTTTTTTTTAAGCAGTCACGTGTTGCAATCAGTTCTGCATTCTGGAAAGGTTTCATCCAGATTGGACAATTCACCCAGTTCCTTGAGTGCACATGGACTCAAGAATGACTAAAACAAGCTCCCGAGTAAATCTGAAATGAGGGGCGTGGGCGTGTTGTGGGCAAGAAAACCAGGGCGCATGTTCTGGCAGAAGCGCAGCATGTGAAAGTGAATAATGCCATTCGTGAGCACATGATCTATTTTGCCAACGTCAAGAATGATAGCATTTACCTTTTCTGCGACGAATTTGGCGATCCATTATTCATCTCCTATAGGCACACCTGCAACACGTAGTCCCTTTGTAGACACACATTGCCAACTGCCCACATCAGGCAGAGGGTACAAACGCGCCAGGTGCAACGTTGACTTACAAGCATCCGAGCGTGGTGCATCAGCGCACCAACACCAGTGCGCAAGATGTGGCGTGCGCAATGGAGGTCAACTAACGATTGGTGGAGGCACCAGCGGCAGAATGACAAGTGGACGCCAGCACTTGAAATCTCCTCCTCCTGTGCAATTGCGTTGACTTGGCCTGTGCTCATGCCCCCGGAGTGGCAGCGGCTGGGAGCTCGGCCGGGGCGGTGCACACCTTGTCGCTGCCACCTGTGTCACCTCGCAAGCACAAAAGGTTAGGATGGCAACAGGACGGGCTGGCCGAGCAGTGGGTGCACCCAGCCATCTAGAAAGAGGTCCAGGAAACGCGGGTGGTGGGACACGCACAGGCAGCGGGCCATGGTGATGCAGACAAAATGGCGCGTGGCATGCCGTTGTGAAATAGTTGCGGACACCACTCAGGCGCTCAACGCAAACTGGGGCAAGATCCACACACAGGAGCACACCCTGCCTCGCCAAGTCAAGCGCTGGGGGGAGGGACTGTACTGTAATTTTTGAATTTGTGTATGTTTTTAATGTGTATCGTGTTATGATTTTATTGGGGGGGAGTTCCCGTTTTACTCCATGGGCGACAGTGTATATGTTGCGCGAAATTTTTGCTGGTGCCCTGCCTGCGCATCCGGCACGAATGTAGTGTGACCAAGTGTCACGAGACACTAGGGAAAATAGGAGTTATGGAAGGTCGTGGACTTCTAGGGACTCATATTGTGAAAGAAACCTTTCTGTAAAACAATCACAAGTTTCTGTAAAAATTCAGGACATGTTTCCAAAGTAAAGACCAGTTTGATTCTCCGAAGATGTGCGACGTTCTTGTCACTGTCCCTGAAGATAACCCGCCCCTTGCATATCACCTTGCCGACATCTCGTTATACGGGTCGGACGCTGTCGTTGGGTTTTTCGAGTGCAAAGAATTTGCCTCCAGAATTTGCTTCTGACAAATGCCCTTCGTAAAAATCGAAGAATTTGCCTGACAAATGCGCTTCGTAAAAATTGCCTTAAACGTAGGGCAAGATGAGCTGAGTGCGAATGAGGTGATGAAACATCT
>Ga0105053_10009819_pt1 | contig 12114 bp, 13 predicted proteins | sample BON01_FD_78093 | JGI IMG/M metagenome (GOLD analysis project Ga0105053, IMG submission 78093) | Freshwater microbial communities from Lake Bonney liftoff mats and glacier meltwater in Antarctica - BON-01 | ecosystem: Environmental > Aquatic > Freshwater > Ice > Glacier meltwater | place: Lake...
TAATTGGATTTCGGCGCTTTGACACCCACTCAATTGCTCTAAACGCACTTTGGCCCCGAAAAATAAATTGAAATAATCGATTTTACCTGATTTATGGGGACAGAATCTTCAAGTTGGGTTAAATTCCTTCAGGACTTCCTGCACTCCGAGTGCGTTATGCACTAGCTCATTCACCAATTGGTTCTTGGTATCCTGGTATTTTTTTTCAGCCTTAACTTTGGCAGCGTTTTCTTTGCGCTGCGTCTCTTTCATGAGTTCCTTCAGCTCTGCTGAGGTAAGATCACCGACTGGTTTGTTTGCTATTTCTGCGTTCATTTTTGTACTGGGTTAGATTTATGATTTTGTTTTTGGATTTGACTTTCTAGTGCAATGATGTCCCGAGTGAATGCCCGGATGACTTCGGGATCTCGCTCCTTTGCGATGCGTTGATTGAGGGCTTCTAGCTTCTCCTCAATTTTGGATATTGATTCTGTGGGCATGGGCTATGGGTTTGATTTGATTGATTATGGCATTTAGCGTGAAGTATCCAAAGGGGTGTTTCAACTCGTAGATCGTGCTGAAGTGATAGTGCCAGATCTGGAATGCTAGGAGTTGCTTTTCATCCAATTGGATATTCTCTTTTCCATTTCTTGAACGCTTTCTTACTTTTTCCTTCAGGTCTTCCAGGAGCAGACAGACTAGCTCCAGACTGACACTGTCCGGTTTCATGCTGAGAAAGTCTTCGAGGATCTCCCATAGTGCCTTGACTTGCGACTCGTTGAGTTTGATTGTCATTTCTTCTAGTTTGGCGGTGATGGCTGTGACATGATAATTGAGAATAGGATCCGTTTCTACAGCCCTATTCATCACGCTTCAATAGGCGCTAACTGTAGAGTAGTCCCGATTGATCACCTCGCAGATTTTCCTGACACTATGTCCTTCGAGTAGGTGAATGATGATTTTTCTACACATCGGAAGTGGCTCTAGTCTGCTTTGGCTGTTTATCTGCTCTAATGTGACGTCGAAGTGAGTCGATACTGCATGTACTGTTTTTTCGATAGCAATCATATCAGTTTGATTAAGTGACCGTACTTGGTCATGAATTCTTCCTCTTCCAGCAGTCGCTCATGGCTGTGGATGAATAGGTATTCCGTTTTCAGGTAGTGATAGTCCGGAAAATCGGTAGCGAAGCATAGGAATTCAACCCTGTTACGGGTAGTCCACTCGGAGATCCAAAATCCACGGAACACGGGGCTGTAGAGAATATCTTCACGCACTGCCAGCCATCCTTCGGTAAGTACTTCCACGAAGGCACAGTACTCACCGAATTGGTGAAGGCAATATGCCTCATGAGTCCACCTGAGCAGTTCCTGAGCGTGCGACTGCTCATCGAGAATCAGTTCCAGTTGCTGCTGTATATGTGTTGTTTCGGTTGTTTTCATTTTGCTGTCCCGTGATATGCCGCGGCTCCTTCTTTGTGAATAATGTAGGTGCCTCCGTTGGCTCCGATGTATCTTCCTTTGCTGAAGGCTTTCAGACCTTCTATCCAAATTTTCAAACTGGCATCGTACATGACGCTGACAGCTGCTCTACCCATTGGCTTCTTGCCATCTGCCTGACTAATGAAAATGAGGAGCTTATTGGCATGATTTTGCTTGAATCGCAGGTACTGCTTGAATGAGAATTCGCAGTACTGGTAGCTGTCAATGATGGCGAATTGAGGGCTTTTCCTGCGTTTCAATCTTCTATCCAGCTCCTCCATGCTTTCGCAGGTTAGCAGGAGTTTCCCCTTCACCTGAGCCATGCCCTCTCGTGCAAAAGCTCTTGTCATCGTGTGACCAGCTCCCTCTTCTAGAGAGTTGTAAATTCCTGGCATAAATCGACAGAGCTCCTTTGCCAGTTGCAGCGTGAATCCTGTCTTCCCGTTTCCAGAGTTTCCCCAGATAAACCAGACTCCTGTTTGTTCTGGATGCCCAAAGGCCTGGTACCATTCTCCCTCAAGAGGAAGAAGCTGAAATGTTTGCTGGAGGACTTGATCAACTGTGAGTGCGCGTTTGATTCGCTGATCTCCAGCCATATTATTCCTGTTCGAGTTTGAGGACTGTTTTAGCTCTTCTCAATCCTCCGATTTGTCCGTCAGAATCTGAGGCTAGACACTTCTTAACCAATGCAGGGAGATTTTTCAATCCTGTGGAATTAGCTTTCAAAACGTCCGTAACCATCTTACTGTAGAAGCTGAGTCGCTGAGATCTCTCGGTTGGAACTATGGTCATGTACTTCGAGCTGTATCTGGAGAAAAGCTCCCGATAGCCTACTTTCTTGGTATTGATGCCGTTTTCCCACTTTTTTCGAAGCCCATCGGCTCCCATGAGGTACCAGCCGCAGACATCTTCGGTAGCATTCCAAAACTCCTTCAGTTCTAGGATAGCGCCATATTCCAAGTCACCAGCTTCATCCAGGATGATCATTGGATTTTCCAGCATGCGGAGGTAGTACTTGATGTTCTCCTTGATCTCTGCCACTCGCCCTATAGCTTCGATTCCCAGCACCTTAGCAAAGGCCTTGATGAATAAGATCTTGTTTTTGGACTGAGAGCAATCGATGTAGAAGCAGTTGTTTAGCGTTTTGGAAAGATGTTTCCCGGCTACTGTCTTACCGATTTCAGGTTCATCGACTAGGATCATTCCTTTGGAGTGCTTTTGGCAGAAAATAACATCTGCCTCGATTGCTTGATAGACTTCAGTTTTGACCAGGTTCCAAGGGGCTTTGTCGAGTTGAATATTCAGCTCTCGGCCAAGGTTTATCCATTGAATATCTTTCAGGAGGCCTTCAAACTCGCCCTTTTTTAGGCGACTCCACACGCTGGCGTTGATGCTCCATTGCTTCGCAAATCCAGCGTCTGAGCCTCCGTATCTAGTGCGTAGATCCTTGAGACCTTCGACTACTTGTGATTTGAATTCGTTTGTTATATTCATAGAAAAATGAGGTTAGAATCTTGATTTGGTGCTTGAATTGAATCGGCTTGGATAGCCTGGTATTTCTGTTTTTTCGACCGGAGCGAGTACTTCAGCTTCGGATTCTTTCGTTTCGTACTTTCGAAGTCCTGGCATTACGAAGCCAGGCTTTGTGGCTTTTGGCTTTTCTAGGATCGTGATATGCTCGATGGCTCTTGATGTTCTCTTGATGTAGGATTCTACTGTTGCGACATATGCGCTCATTATTTTGCGGTTCTTATCGCCTTCCTCCGTGCGCTCCAGTGTAGATCTGCTATATCCGAGATCTCCGAGTAGGTCACAGATCAGATTTTCCTGTAGATCATAGACATGAGCCTTGAGCACTTGAGCTTCGCAGTCATCCAGCCAGTTCACTCTGACTTCTTTGCCCTCGATTCTCTTAAGGATCCCGATTAGCTTTTCGCCCGTTGCTACAGCTCCATCGAATCCGACCACTCTTTCTTTTCCCTGAAGCTTGATTCTGCCTAGGTGCATTGAGCTCCGCTGCTGAAATCCGATGTAAGGAAGTATACCGACCCAGTTGGTAGGCTTCAACTCTGGATGCTGCTTTGCCATGAATACTTCCCAGCGTGTCATTCCCGGATGTAGATCCTGATTGCTGTGAGGCGTATTGTTCCACTTTTGGATATTGCGAAGTGCGATCTCTACGATTTCATCCTTTGGAAGCTGAATTGTTTTGCCAGCTCCCTTCTGATTGCTTTCAGCGATAGCGAAAGGACGTGCAAGCCATCCCTCCTCATCCTTTTCGTAGTCATAGCGAAGACTCCTATAATACGCCTCTATTCGCTTGCCTCTAGCGTTATTTGCTTCGATTCTGACGCGTTGGAACATTGCGCCATTCTGGAGTAGGTTGTCTTGAAACATGCTGTTAAGCGACATTTCGCATTCCATCTCGTAAGGCAGGTTCATTCCCCAGAGATTGTAGAGCCTTACCATTTCGCGGTAGAATTCCAGGATGATCCCCTCTTTCGTATCTCCCCATACCCAGGTAGTGAATGCCTCAGAGCCCAGATCGATGGCATTGTAGAACCACATCCGCTTGCCAGTGGCATACTCGAATGGGGGTTGTCTGTCATCTATCGAGATTATAGACCCTGCAAACTTTGGCTGCTCTAATCGGTGCCAAGGCTTATAGGCTGACATGAATTTCTGACGGTCTCCACTTCTGAGTGCATGAGATCCGGCACGTTGTGCCCAAGCTGATTGATAGTTGTAGATAGTGCTTTCTGAAGCTGCTCTGTAGTGATCAGCCGACGCGTCGAATAGTTCGCCTGTGGCATTGTTGATGATCTCAAGCGATCCATCCAAGTAGGCAGCGTAACGGAGAGCCACTTCTATATAAGTTGGCTTGCGATTCCGTTGCCCTGCAAAAATATTCTGCCATAGCTCGATCATTTCAGGAGTCACCAGCTGCGCATTGTTATTGTTGTTTCGACCGTCGATGAAGCTTTCGAAGCTGAATTTCTTGAAGTCATCATGACGCATCTTCAACCGCTTAGTGGATGAAGGGAGCGTATGAGTGATGTGCCCGATTTTCTTCAGGTGATCTTGGAAGCCTACCACATCGGCGGCTAGCGCGTCCCACATTCCTCTTAGATTCCCGCCTCTACTTTTGCGCTGAGCTGATCGATTGGCTTTCAAAGCAATCATTGCTTCCATCACGCTTGCGTTGACAGTATATTGACCACGCTGCTTTGCTGTCAAGTACTCATCATTCTCGAATTGGAAAGTGTCGAAGTAAGATTTCGCCTCTGGGCTGATCTGGAAATACTTCTGAAGCGGGTTGTAGTCCGATTCTGGATTTCCAAGTTTCTCACGGCATATGGATTGCCATTCATGAGGCATGCAGCTCCAAGATATTAGTGCTTCATTGCCTCTACCTCTGCCTTCCTTTAACCGGAAGCCTGGTGTTCTTTTGGCGCGCTGCTTATACGCATCATAGGTGACGGCAGCAATAGAGTGAGGATGTCTTTTCTCAGCGTCGCTGATCAGGTAGCTGAGTCGGACTCCAATTTGGTTCTCGTGTATTTCGTATGGTAATATCTGCATGGTTACTAGTGGTTATGTATTAGTTATAATGATTCCAGGACAGCCTTCAGTTTGGGAATTATATTCACACCCTTGTAGTGGCCGTTAATGGTCTCATTGAGAACTTTTCGAGAGCAACCAATTCGCTCTGCAAGCTCCTCCTGCGTTAATCCTGAAGTGAATACCTCTAGGGAGAGATATTTATTTTCAGGATACTTGGGTTCTTTAATTTCCATATTATTTGTTTACATTTGTAACTATTAACACAAAGTATGTGAATCTAATTCACATACGCAAGGTATCATGTGAATTATTTACACAAAAAAAGGTTATGGATTTTTTAAGATTGAATATCAAGCACTTACGTACATTGAATGGCTTAACTCAAGCTCAGATGGCCGATATTTTAGACGTTTCAAGGGATAAAGTCGCTAGCTATGAGCGTGGGACAACTCCTCCTGTGGATATTATACACACAATTGTGAATCATTTTCACATAAGGTTTAATGACCTCATTGAAAAAGATCTCTCATTGTTTGAGTCGAAAAATGTAGAAGGAGTGATAATTGATATCGAGCGGAAAAACTCTCAATCTCCTAATCGTAATGATCAGGTGAATGATTTCGAGAACCCCTCGGAAATATATAGGGTCAAGAATATTAATTCCCTGGAGCGTGTAATTGCCGCACAAGAAATAACAATTCAGACCCAGAAGGAAACTATCCAGGCTTTGCGTGAAGTGATAGATCGTAAATAGGACAAAAAGCTTTTAATAAGTATAAACCGTCTATTCAACCGGATTGCTATGGTTATTTCTTCGAATAAAAGCCCACACACACTTTTTAAGGGCTAAAAAAGTCAAAAATAAAATCAACAATCTGATTATTAGGTAATTATGTAAAAATAGTCATTATCTGATAGTTGTTTTATAGGGTGTCAAAAAGCCTTTATTTCACTCTTTAGACACCACAAATGAAACATATAGGGTACTGAAAACACTTTTTTATGATGTTTATTGTCCCCCTAAGTGTCACCCTAAGTGTCACCCATACCCGCACTTTTATATTATATGACTTCATTTTGGACATAAGTATTTGCACTGCTTTTAGAGCAAAAAGATCCATTAAAAGCCTTTTAAATCCGCTTTATAGGCACTTTAAACGGGTATAATGGAAGTTTTTTAGCCGTTTCTGACTAGATTAGCTATTGTGATGATAGCACGATGATAGAGGATGAAAGATCGGACGTTTCGATATCTGCCACCTATGTTCTAAAAGTCATGAAAAAAGCCTTTCTATTCGCTAGAAAGGCCGTTTTACACTCAATTTTAAAAAAGCCGTTTTATGACGGATGGTATTGTGCCCTATAGATCTCGCGGTTATGCTTCATTTTTATACATAAAACGTAAGTGTTTAATTGCACAGCTAAAAAATAAATGTGTTTGAGTAGTGATAAACTCTTGAATGCACATTGCTTCGGTCACCCGTCTTCCAGCTAGATGATTATTGAAGGAAAGTTTACTGGTAGAGGATTGCGGTTAGTTAGAATAAATGAAAATATGTTGCCACTGTATAGGATGAACAGTTTTGTGAGTTTGGTTGATGAGCTACGATTGGTATTTAATCGAATTCGCCTTACGGAGCTTGATATTCAGATTCTTGAGAAAAAATTTCGCTATTATGCCAGGCTATCAGGTCAGCATAAAAGTGAATTTAGGAAAAAGCTTGAAGTGATTCTTACAGCTAAATCATTTATAGGTAGATCAGGACTACGAGTTGTTACTCCGGAGATGAAAATTCTCATTGGAGCAACTATTGTAATGGTGACCTTTGGGTGGAATGATCTTCGCCTGCCTCATTTTAGTAAGATATTGATCTATCCAGATTCATATTATAGCACTATTTCAAAGCAATATCATCAGGGTGAGGTTAATCCAATGCATGGGATTATTGTGATGTCTTGGAGCTGTTTTCTTAATGGAATGGATAATGAGAAGGATGGAGTGAATCTTGGAATCCATGAAGTAGCTCATGCCTTGAAGCTTGAAAATCAGATTTATTACAATGAGGAAAGTGATTTCTTCAACCCTGACGTTTATAACTCCTTTCAGCTATTGGCGAATGAGGAAATAGCAAAAATTAAAGCCGGAAGCCTGACTGTGTTTAGGTCAAGCGCCGGCTTAAATAAAGATGAGTTTTTTGCGGTAGCTTTGGAAACTTTCTTCGAAAAGCCTCACGAGTTTTTTGACTATAATCCGTTACTCTATGGGACTTTGGTTAGGCTGATGCGTCAAGATCCGCGAGTTTGGATTAAGAGCTAAGCAAGTTGTTTACTGCTTCTGTCACCGCCTCCACCAATCCCTCGTAGCGGCTCAAATCTTCTCCCCAATACGTTCTCTCGCTCAATAGTTTCTCTACAGTCTCACGAGTAGAACCAAGCGACCAAGCCGAAGTGAATTCCGCCATCAGCGTTGGATTATCATTGATTGGACTTTCTACTCCTTTATAACTTCCCTTGTAGAACACCAATAGTGCGGCAAATGAAAGAATCAATTTCTCTGGCCATTCCTTTTTCAATCCATAATAAGCTAGCAGAGAAGGGAGTACGCGTACCTTGAATTTCGAAATACTATTCAACGCAATCGACTTGAGTTTGTGCACGATAAATGGATTTGCAAATCGCTCCAAGACATCATTGGCAAACTGCTCCAACTCTTCTTTTGGCATGTCTAGCGTAGGCATGATCTCGTTGTAAATTACCTCTTTCAGAAAGGAGCCAATCTCAGGGTTTTCCACAGCTTCTCTTACCGTTCTCAAACCTTTAAGGTAGGCATAAGGTACCATGGCCGTATGTCCGCCATTTAGTATCCTCACTTTTTGAGTTCGAAAAGGAGCCAGATTATCCACAAATTTCACATTCAGCCCAGCTGTATCGAGTGGGAATTCCTCTTTTACAACAGCAGCTCCTTCGATAGCCCAAAAGTGATAAGGCTCCACCATCACAGCCATGTCATCTTTGTATCCTATTTTCTCCTGAATCTCAGCTATAGATTCTTTTGGGAACCCAGGGACGATTCTATCCACTAGCGTATTACAGAATATATTTTGCCAATCTATCCACTCTGAAAATTCGGTTGGCAACTTCCAAAATGAAATGTATTTCTGTATACATTCTTTCAATGCGTCGCCATTTTCTTCAATCAATTCACATGGTAGAAAAATCAGGCCTTTTGAAGCGTCTCCTTTGAATGTTTTGAAGCGATGATAAAGCAAGGAGGTGAGTTTTCCAGGAAAGGTTTTGGAAATTCTATCTGCTGAAGAATCCGTGGGATCAAAGACGATTCCGGCTTCCGTGGTATTGGAAACAACAAATCGTAACGCTGGATTTTCACCGAGTTTTAGGTATGCTTCATATTCCTCAAATACATTGGTGATACCTCCTACACAAGTCACAAGCGTAGATTCCTGTACCAACTCTCCCTTTTTCAATCCTTTCTCGATCACATGAAATAGACAGTCCTGATCTTTCATTGGATTATTGGCAGACTTACTATGTACTTGTACGATGTGAATATCTCCGTCAAATACGCCGGCTTGATTTGATTTCTCAATCATCCAATCGGTAAATCCTCGCAGGAAATTTCCATTTCCAAACTGAAGAATTTTTACTTGGCGTGGTGAGGTGGTTAGGTTAGATTTGGAAAGAAGTTGCATTAAAAGTAGGGTCTAAAGCGTGTTATTTATTATCTGTGTTGAGTGACGAATTACGTATGATCAGCTCTGGTTTTAGGATTGTTTTTTTCGGAGGATTATCAGTTTGATCCTTTTGATTAAGGATGTCAAAAAAGGTTTCAGCAGTAATTTTTCCCATCGGAATACTTTTTTGATCCACTGTCGTGAGTGTAGGTTCTGTAAAGGAGGTAAATGGTTCGTTCCCAAAACCTACCAATTTCACATCTTGAGGAAGTTTGTAGCCATTTTCCTTCAATACTTGCATTGCACCCATGACGGAATAATCTGAAGAAGAGAATACAGCATCAAATTTAATTTTCTTATCGATAGTCTCTTGCATAATTCTTCTGCCATCTTCAAGCTGCATGTCACTATAGAGGATCAATTCCGTATCTATTGGGATTTCATGCATGAGCAATGCGTCCTCATATCCTCTTTTACGCTCCTTGTAGATATTGATATTTTGAGAGCTGGAGAAATGCACAATTCGTCTACATCCTTCATTTATCAGATGTTCCGTCGCCTGAAATGCGCCATAATAATCATCAATTACGACTTGGCTTACATCCAGCTCGTTGGTTACTCTGTCAAAAAGCACCAATGGAATTCCCTTTAGTTGTATCTTCTTAAAATGGTCAACGTTTATAGTGGTTTTGCCTACTGAAGCAATAATGCCATCTACTTGAACATTTAGCAACGCTTCGATCGTTTGTATTTCCTTTTCGTAGTCATCGTAAGATTGTGAAATCACAACTTTATAATTCAGTGAATTGGCAATCTCTTCGATGCCTCGAATGACCGATGAGAAGAAGTTTCTGTTTGCCGTAGGCACTACCACCCCAATTAGCTTGCTTCTTCCACTTCTCAGTGCAGAGGCAATGTTATTTGGCTGATAATTAAGGTCCTTGGCTGCTTTCAATACTTTTTTCTTCGTAGCATCAGAGATCCTTGGATTGTTATTCAATGCCCTCGATACTGTAGAAGCAGTTACCTGGAGCTTTTCAGCGATGTCATGAATGGTGGCTTTCCCGTTTCTCATTGCCTAGTTATAGTAGAAGAAATGTAAATATTCAAAATTGAAGATAACTATTCATCAGCTGGTTTACCTATTGTAGCGAGGATTCCCCCGTCAACATAGATAATTTGACCATTGACAAAATCACTGGCTGGGCTGGCTAAAAAGACAACCGCTCCACCAAGATCGTCTGGATCTCCCCATCGGCCTGCAGGGGTTCTATTTACAATAAAATCGTTGAAAGGATGGCCATCTACACGGATAGGAGCAGTTTGCTCCGTGGCGAAATACCCTGGCCCAATGCCGTTTACCTGAATGTTGTATTTAGCCCATTCGGTAGCTAGATTTCTTGTCAGCATCTTCAAGCCGCCTTTGGCAGCTGCATAAGCACTTACGGTGTTACGACCAAGTTCGCTCATCATAGAGCAAATGTTGATGATCTTGCCTTGCCCATTTTTCACCATGGTTTTGGCTACTCGCTGAGAGACAATAAATGGTGAAACGAGATCTATATCCGCTACTTTTCGAAAGTCTTCGGGATCCATTTCTAACGCAGGGACTCTTTGGATCATTCCTGCATTATTTACCAGTATAGCTACATCTCCTATTTCCGCTTCGATTTTAGTGATAGCAAGATCTACAGCAATTGCATCACTTACATCGAATAAATAGGGGTGAGCAATGATGTCCTCAGCCGCATAATCTTTAATTGCGGCCTCCATTTTGGCAGGCGTATGGCCATTGATGACTAATGTAGCACCTTGATGAGCAATGGCTTTCGCCATAGCCATACCAAGTCCGTGAGTTGCTCCGGTGACTAGGGCAATTTTGCCTTTAAGTTCAAAATTTGGTTTCATGGATTTAACAAGTTTTTGTAGGAACAAGAGAAGCAACTTTGATGTGTACCTACATCTTTATAGTTATTGACGTAGAATCAACATTTTGTTTATTGAACATCTAGTTGATGTCGCTTCGGTCTTCCAGCCTTTTACTAAAAGAAAATAAGGCAACTGGCATCATTGCGGATAATCAGATTAGCTTATTTTAACTCTGATGGTTTTACCATGTCCATGTCGCCATAATCCATGTTTTCACCAGCCATTCCCCAGATAAAAGTGTAATTGGAAGTACCTGCACCGCTATGGATAGACCAAACTGGTGAAATGACTGCCTGATGATTTTTCATCCAAATGTGTCTCGTTTCATCAGGAGTACCCATAAAGTGGGAAACCACGTTTTCGTCTTTAAGGTCGAAATAGAAATAAGCTTCCATTCTTCTATCGTGTACGTGCGTTGGCATGGTGTTCCAAACAGAGCCAGGTTTCAATTCAGTCATTCCCATCTGCAACTGGCAAGTGTCTACGATCGAGTTAACGAGTAGCTTGTATATCGTCCGGTGATTAGAGTTCTCCAAAGAGCCAAGTGTCACAACTTCGGCGTCAGCTTGAGTGATTTTGCGAGTAGGATAAGAACAATGGGCTGGCGCAGAATTAAAATATAGTAAACTCTTTCCTTCCGCTGCAGGATGAAATGTTACATTTTGAACGCCTTTACCTATGTAAAGCGCTTCTTTTCGACCAAGACTGATAGATTCCCCATCCACATCGATAATGCATTTTTCACCAACATTGATAATTCCAATCTCGCGGCGTTCCAAGAAATAAGGAGCTTTTAACTTAGCAATTGATTCTAGTTGCAGGGGTTTATCTACAGGATGGATACCACCTACAATCAGTCGATCTTCCATAGTGTAAACTCCAGCGATTTGATTTGGTATAAAAATCTCTTGCAGTAAGAACTTCTCTCGGATTTCTTCTGTGGTGTAAATACTGAAGTCTTCTGGGTGAGAAGAATAACGGGTTTTTATAGAAATACTCATAATAATGTATGTAATCGTTTGCGCAATATAATACTAAAAGGTAGGGGATAAGAGTTTAAAATGTTTCTCATCTTGAGAATATATAATTGATACTTAACCTATAAATTGTATTTTTAGACTCTAATTCATCATTTTGGCAGCTTCTTGATTTAAATGTAATCAGCTAAAATTAGTATTATGTGCTGCAATCGATTGTCTTTTTTTGAGATAATTAGAGTTTAGATGCTCAGCCGTTACCTTCAATAAACAGTTTTAGTTAAAGAGATAGAAAAAATGAAATTTGAACATTTTGCGCTCAATGTAAGCGATGCACCAACAGCCTCTACTTGGTACGAGAAACACCTAGGGTTGAAAGTTGTAAAGAAAATGACTGAACCACCATTTATGACTTTCTTGGCAGATGATAGCGGTACGGTGATGCTAGAAGTTTACACCAATCCGAAGGGAGAGACGCTAGATTTTGAGAAA
>Ga0105053_10009828_pt1 | contig 12106 bp, 9 predicted proteins | sample BON01_FD_78093 | JGI IMG/M metagenome (GOLD analysis project Ga0105053, IMG submission 78093) | Freshwater microbial communities from Lake Bonney liftoff mats and glacier meltwater in Antarctica - BON-01 | ecosystem: Environmental > Aquatic > Freshwater > Ice > Glacier meltwater | place: Lake...
ACAAAAAAACTAATCAGATCATTGCGGAGAATGGCGATATTTCTGTGAACCTATCTACCATATAGGACGCTTCGAGACCCAAAAGTAAGAAAAGTAAAAAAGAGAATTAAAAACTAAAGCGTAGTTGACTAACAATGGCCATTTTAAAATATTACAAGTCGCGGATACAGTTGTAGAAGCCATCAAGCGCTAATTTTTCAAAAAACAAGAGTATTTTGTTGAAAGAAAATGGCCTGACGCCAATTCGTGAGTACCCAGAAGCAACAACAATGTGAGAAATCACTGAATTCGCAATGTAGTTTTTAAAAACGAAAATATTAGAAGCGTGAGATATCTCTTCCAAGAACAAAACTTTTGAACCAGTAAAGAGGAATTAATATTCTGCTTGACCAGGAATCCTGACGCATAAAGTATGCACTGCGCCAAATCAGAAAGCTAAGCAATCCTTGCATTCGTCCTAAGTTTGAGGTCTTGTTGTTGCTTCCAACAGCAGTCAAATCAAGAGCTCCTTGAAAGCCACCGAATGTCACTAGAGAGCCAAGTGAATAGTATTTGAATCCCTTCGTTTTCCCGTTTACCACTAACTCATCAGGCAATACATGGTCTCGAGCACTGTTAAATATTTTGGCTAAATACGTGGATTGCTGCTTGGCAACTTGGGCCAGGGGAGCAAGTGGCTCGGCAGGGTTTATAGCGCAGTCTCCATATGCGAAAATCCTTCCTTGACAGCGTTTTGATTCAATCCGGAGAAATTCATCAATCTGTAATCGACCACCAGGGCCTTTAGGAATATCCTGAAAACTATCTTCAACAAAACGAACTTGACTCAAACCTGCAGACCTGGCAATTTTAAATTTAGGAAATACAAATAAACAAACGAAGTAAGTACCTACCATACCAGCATTCCAACGTCTAAAGAGGTATCATCACTTAAATAAGCTTTTCCAGTGATGTGGTCGTAGGATTTCACGGCGACCCCAGTTTTAACTTTGATTTGCTTGCTTTGAAATTTTCGTTTTACAAATGTTGCTATAGATGCATCAAAAGATCCCAGCAATTTCGGCGAGGCTTCCACTAAATGGATCGATATATGGGGCACTAAATCGGGATAAAACCGAATGACATCTTGGTGTATAAAATCATGGAGCTCGCCTACAAGCTCACAACTGGTGGGCCCGCCACCCACAACCACAAAGCTGAGCAAACGATCTCGTTCTGCCGGATTGGTTTGATGGATAGCAGCCTGTTCGAAACATTCCAGGATTCGGTTTCTCACTTGCCGCGCATGATACAAATGTTTGAGAAAAAAAACTTCCTTTCCTTCCCGCTCCTGAATACCGGGTGTTCCAAATGTATTCGTTTTTGACCCGCACGCAACAGCTAGATAGTCGAACTCCAATTTGAATTCCTCATTGATTTTGAAAATATCCTCGCATATTAATTCACGCTTCTCGTAGTCGATTCGACGGGCCTTTGCTTGATAATATCCTCCGATGTTCTTGACTGTTCGAACAGGTTCTTGTATGGCTCTAAACTCAAGAGTACCCACCACTGAAGAGGGTAGCAAGGGCGTGAATAAGAAGTGATTAGCTGGTGATACTACATGAACATCATACTTTTCCTATTGTACATGATATCAGTTTGTGAAATGTGCATATATTAAAACCACTTACTTTATCGATGGCTTTGAGAAATCCGAATCCTCCCCAGCCACTGCCAACAATGACTATCCTCGTTTTATTTGAATGAGCCAAATGTTTGGAAGAAACTGTTCGAACTAATCGCTCAGTTGTTTGCCAGCGAATTTGTTTCGATGCTTTTGTCATCGTCTGAGAAAGCATCATTCCACAGATGTTTCAAAGTGATTAAATATGAAATCGAAATTGGTGATGATGACAACACTAACTTGTAGTAGTTTCCATTAAGAACTACTAGAAACGAACAAAAGTGACCAATTTTTTATAAAATGAACTCCTTCGTGCAAAGTAGCCCCCCACTATGATGTAGACACTAGTTCTATTAGCACAACTGTTACTACCGAAAACTTAAAGTTTTCGGTTGGTGTCTATTTGGTGTCTATTCGAAATTTGCGATTCTTGCGCATTGATGAGTAGCATGGAGCCTGGAATGTTGCTACCACGTAAATCGATCTACTTCATTTTTGGAGGGATCGCTGTTTCTGCAGTTCTCATGCTGCAAGTGGAAATGATGCTATTGATGTATGCACTTCTTAATGAATATTTTCGCAGTAGCATCATCAACCAGGCTCTTCCTACTTTTCAAAATGCATCTCAGACAAAAGTAGCACTCAAAATTGAAAATTCGTTTTACGTGATGGCGATCTGCGTGGAGGAAGATTCACCGGGAGTATTCACTACGAGACGAAAGGCTATGGAAAGTCAAATCGCTCATATGGGACAACGGTTGGAGTTCGAACCGATATTATTCCCAATGGAGAACATTGAGCCTGTGCAGCAGCACCAAGTTATTGGAAATCATATTATTGATTTGTTGAAGCGAGTAGTTCTCTTGCGTCAGCAGCGTAACAACACCGTATTCTTGATTTTGGAAGATGACGCAGAACTCCATCCAGAATTTTTCTTTGAGTTTGAGTCAACGATAGCCGAAATGCCACGAGGATGGTCTATTTTACATCTGTGTCCTGGCTTCCTGCATAGTAGATATTTTCTCAATCAAGAGGACCCTGCTCCACGGTATAAACCTGAAAAACCGATCTTGATTGGTAACCCATTTAATCGATTCTTTGCAAAATGGCCGCATGCGAAGGCCTGGGCAGGAGGCCCGATAGCATTTGCGATAAATTGGGATTTCAATTCCGAAAGTGCGCCAGAAATTGAACTGGCAAAGTATCTTGAAGACAAAATGCAAGAGAATCACTTTGTCATCGATGTAAGCTTAACTCACTTTGCACAATTGCACAGTGAAAGTACTTTCGCAACAAGAGACCCTCCGTTATGCAGAGAGAACAATCGCGGTATGGGAAGTACGTGGAAGACGAGTTGATTTTATCATAGTAGTTTTTTAGAAATAATTTTATTATTTGAATGTGAGAAGGCAAAAGCGTTCTTTTATTGAAAGCAATTATTTACCACCTGATTCTATTTAGATTAACAATGTATCCAACATTATCGCTTATTTAATTATTGTTCTATAAGTTGAGTTCTTGATGCCACTATGATTGTAATCCGTTGCTTAGATCTGTTTGTTTTGCCATCTTGGGATTTGTGATCGATTTTCGAATAACTTTCAAACCTATGGGAGTCGTTTCTTCCCCTTTCTTTCTTAACGTTTGCATTGCTGCCGCACATTTGCCACCATCACCAAAAGGTAAAATAGTCAATGGAATATTGATCAGAGGGGCAAGTGGTATAATACATGGCAAGAATCCTGTCGAGCAATTAAACAAGCGAGCCACACAACCTCCATTCGAACTAGAAACGAACGATATTTTTATTTGATCCAACCATTTTGCCTTGGTAAGGAAATCAACAACCATTGTTCTACCAGCTTTGTTGAACTTCCGAGGAACATACCCGTCCAAGGCTTTAGCTGCAGCCCAAATAGTATCCATGGCTTCGTCGACACCGACGTTAAAGTTCCATTCGTGCACCTCAGAATGAAAATTCCTGATACCTGGGATCCAAGTAGCAGGTTTAATTACAGATTGAATAGATGCTTGGATCGACGCCATTCACGGTATGGATTTGATTTTAAAATGGAAAGAAAACAAGCAACACGTGCAATCAGAAATTGTTCCATTGTTCATTCAACCTTCCAATTTTTTTTTTAATTCGTATACGGTGGACCATAGTATCGTTACATTTATTTGTACATTCTCGATTCTTAGTGATGGACGCAGAGTGGCTGAAAGAGAATGTCGGTGACGTGCTACAAGAAGCAATGGCAAAGCTTTCAATGCGACAGGTGAGTATATGTGTTTCGTCTATGCTGACTTCTTATCGTATCTATAGCCTCACGACCCTGTTGATTTTCTAGGTAAATACCTGCTCAACTATGTAGAGTGCAAAGAGCAAGAGGCAAAAGCAGCTGGTTTTTCAATCCAAGTTCGCAATAAGCAAACATCTGATGAATTTCAAGAACAGCAAGGAGCGGAAGCAGGTCGATTTGCTGAGGAACAGAGGCAAACGCTCGGTGAGAGCTTGAACAGTTCACTTGTGTATGCTGAAACCGCTATACAGGTACAACACGATCCAAGTACGCATGGAGAAACGAGTTACTTTGGTGCTGCTGATGAAATTGAAAGAAAGATAGAGGAGAAGCTTGCGGAAGCGGTTTGTCTGGTTCAGCTAAATACTTGCGCCGAAACATCTTACATAGGGAAAAGAATCAACGAAAAGCAAGTGGAGATTGTTGCTTCCAGTGATCACAGACTAATTGGGTATGTAATCACCAATGATGTTAATGATGAAGGCCTGTCTGCTGCACTTCCTTTTTCTGTTTTTGAACAAAAAGAAGAGCTAGCTGATGAAGAAGTCGACGATGAGAAATCAATTGTTGAAAAGCCGCTTCCCAATTTTGTTCATGTGAAAAATATGTTACGAGATCCTTGTGTGCCGTTTCTGAATAGGATCCCAATGTTGGGTAGCTTTGTGGCAGTGCAAATACCATTCACAAAGTACGTGCATACTGATGCAATTCCAGCAGATGGCGGATTAATTATTCCTGACGAAAAATCTGAATACAATGAAGAAACATCAGAAAAAGCAACCGAAGAAGAAAAAACTACCGAAGAAGAAAAAGCAACCGAAGAAGAAAAAGAAGCTGAGGCAGAAGGATACGAAGTAAAACCAGAAGAGGTATCAGTGCCAACGTGGAATGCGAATACCATCGAAAGTTCTTATGTACTGTGTATTGATACAATGGGGGCTTCTCAATTTACCTCTACAGGCGTTTCAGATAGTGAAATTGAATTTCTTAGAAGGTTCTCTAATAATTTGAGTATTTCTCTCTCAGAATCTCAAAACAATCAATATCAAGCAGAGATGCAGCAAAGAGAACGGCTTTCAAATATCACTGAATTAAGCAAGGTTTCATTGGCAGCAGATCTGGAACGAATCCAGGAAATCTCAAAGATTGCAATTGATGAATACGAAGCAGCGCTGGCAAGCGAATCGGACGTTGAAGTTCCGGAAGAAGAGCGAGCTCTTAAACTGGCGAATATCAATCTAAATGCAGCACGACAAGTATTTCATAGAGATACGCGATGGTGGTTGGAGCATTTCAAGGCAGAAAGGAAATTATGCATTCCACCAAAAGATTCCGTGCTGTCTACCTTGCAGATCATATTGCAAACGTATGAGATGAAACAATGCAAATCATGGACTGACATCAAATCTCTAGACGTTGATTCGTTGGTGAATGCAGTAGCAGAATTGGGACCGGATAATGTTGGTGGACTAGAAGCCCAAAGTAGTCTTTCAAAATTGCATTCTATTGAGGAACTTGAATCAGATAGTGAAGATTCCCAATGGCTGGTAGCACTAATTACTTTAGCCAAAGCTTCACTAGTTGCAATAATCAAGAAATTCGAATTCGAAGAGTATGTTGCCCAAGTCAAAGCAAAACAAGAAGCTGAAGCTGAAGCAGAGGCAAAAGAACAAGAAGAAAAACAGCAAGTCGAAGACTCTGAAGAACATCAAGAGGAGGAGGAGACAAACTAATTTAAAATACTTTTTCCTTGTAAGGCTTTGAATTATCCATGGCCTAAATATCAATGAATAGGATATCTGCAAGTGTTCATATTATGGTTTTCAATTTAGAATTATTGGTTCTTCGATTCATTTTGAAGCGTCGATAACGGAAAACAATGATTCTGGATGGATTTTACTCTTAACTAAGCCACTTCATTCCTTGATCTATTTTTCATTTACTTTGGGGGACGGTTCAACTTCTTATTTGATATCGTAGCACCATAGCAAGGTTAAACAATTTGCTATGGAATTCTTCTCTGGCCAATCTGTAGCAGACATCAATATAAAACATAGGCGTCTTCAGTATTATCCCATACTTGCCACTTAAACAAGTAGTCAAATCGGTGTTCTCTCCTCGTGATGTGAAAGGGGCCAACCTGCAGCATGAAGTCTGACCATACTTCCTAGGTGGTCATGAATTCATTGGACCGATGCCTCGAGCATCGTATGTGGATAAATTATTTTCATAATTCAAATATCTAGAGAACGGCAATCATTGATTATGAGGACATCTCTTGAAATCAAAATTGGCCTCAAATCGATTTTTTTAAAGCACTACTAGTAGTGGATAAAAGCCTTTTTTAAAAACAAACAAAAAACAAATTGATCCGTTGAGATTAGAATACATCACGCGATATGACATCCGTGTTCTCATTAGCCAACCTGAACTTGGAGGGCGACGGCATGATTGAGAACTTATTCCATTATCTATGGTGGAAGGATGAGTTGGATTCAGGGCCAGAGATCAATATACCCGACACGATCATCTACAAGTTCAGACAACCAGCGTTCTGGTATTTCACAGGAAAAGACGGAAAGATCAAAAAGAAAAGAAAGTTTAATATATCAAATATAAAGATAGAAGAGGCATTTGCTAGTAAAGAACTCGGTTCTGACATTGTGGCATACTATTTGTTCTCCGATCCAGAAACTCAAAAGACGACAATCGAATATTTGAACAAATCCAGTCTGAGACATTTTCTATATGAACGTGAAAAAGTTGACAATGGCGTGTTACAAAGATTTGTGGAGCCAAAAGGAATTAAAAATGTTATGATTCGAGGAATTTGGTCGCCAAAATTAGTTCTTGTAGAACGAAGGGAAAACCTTCACCACCTGAGTGATCAAAAGTATAGTTTATATGAAAGAGCTGTTACATATGAGGGACCAGAGAAACTCAGTGTTGCATCACCTATACGAGGATCTGTTATCCCTGTGAGTATCAAGCAAACATGTCATGCGGTCGTCGATCATGTGGGGGAACTTTCATTCGGGAAAAACAAGATTTCTAGACTGGCACTGAATTTCAAACTGGATGGACATAACAAGCTGTGGTTATTATGGGCAAGTTCGCTGAGATTGGAGAATACTACTGTAACACATGTATCCTCCGGTGACCAACAAGCAGTCATCCGAACTTCGGCTCCTTCACCATTAGGCCCTGTCAGTTTGGAAACCAACTGTCAAGTTCCTGGCTATGTGAATGCAGCTTTTAGAACCACACAAGCTAGTCGTGCTGTTGGTTCACGAATACCTATCAATGATATTTCGAGTTTAAGTGTTGTCCATGATAAAGACATCATTCCTGTGAGTATGTGTGAATGTAGAAGTTGTAAAAAACAGGTTCTTGAAGATAGGTTTTACCAAATGTCTTACAAAACCCTTGTTGCTCATTTTGAACAAGTCATGTCAGTATTAGCTGCTAGTACCAATGGTTCTATGGTATTAGAATGGCCCCCTGATCCGAAGACGATCCAAGCATTAGGTGGAGTGGGATTGGCCCCGTTGGAGAATCTCAGAAAGTCCATTAGAAACACCAAAGATAAATCAAAGTTTGTGATTCCTCCTGAAGATATTGAAATTCCTCCTGTGATCAGAGAAGCCCATCCTCATTTAACGGCTCATGATTACCGTCGTTTCCGAAAAGATCCACTCTTCTTATATAAGAATGTCCCTGTTTGTGAAGACTGCTATTTGGTCCTTGCTGAAATTCAAAATGAATCGTGTATTCAACCTCTTAAAGTAGCTGCTGGGCGAGACACAGTTGCTGATAGAGAGCGACGAGAAGATAAAAGCAGTAGAGCATTACAAGATCATATCGAACGAGCCTCAAAACCCAGGATTGAAAAACGAGAACGCCGCATGAAAGAAAAAATGCAGCATTTGAAAAAGCACCAAATTGAATCACATGAATCCATAAGAAAGCTACAGGGACCCAAACTTCCACCGAGGATAGATGACCAGAACATTAAAACGATACAAATCACTCGTTCACTTCCAGAACTTAAATACGCTAATAGTGTTGATGTAGCTGAAAAGCAGAAACAGGAGGAGGAGTACGAATACGACCCGGATGAATTCCCTGGAGAATTTCGGCAAGAATTACAAGATCGAGAAAATGCATTCTTTAGAGATCTGTACAAGAATCCTAATCTGCAACATGGACATCCTTTGAGCCATATTGTCGCGACACATGCTAAACTTTCGATGTCTCAGGAAGGACTTGGATCAAAACAACCACCAAAATCTAAATTGTCGCAAAAATCAGTGGCTTTTCTATCACCAGTGATGTCAAAACGAGACCTCGAGGTTCTAGATTTCAACAGTCCATACGCTAAATCACAAGTGAAACTCTCTTTGATACCAGCCATGCAACAAAAATCTGTGAAGCATTCTGCTGCCTACGACTTCAACGAAGTATCTGATGAAGCGGAAAACCATCGGCAGTTCCTTATCAGTACTTTGCAGCATGTCAAGAGCCAACTTTCAAATACAGTGGCGCTTGAACAATCAGTCAAGATTGAAATGGCTGCAGAAGAAGCTAAAGAAAGTATAAACCAAGGTGGAAACTTGAACAAGGCATGGGGAACACGACAAGATGCTCTTACAATGATCCCAGCAGACCATGGCGTTATTTTAAGAAAATCTATAAGAGTGGCAGAGCAATTGATCATGGCCTCTGTAGATATTCAAGAAGATGAAATGGTGATATCTCTTTTCAATCCTAAACTTGCGCAATCTCAACACATAAAAGTGTCCATGGATGCAGTGCTCTTAAACGCCCCTACTAATGCTGGATCAAGTGAAGAACTCGCTGAATACATTGTGGACACTCTCGTACAAGACAAAACGGAAGCAGAGTTGTTTCCTGACGTGCTGAATCTCAAGGTACCATTTGTAATATAATTATTTGCTTTTTTTAGTATCCATAACTTCGACTATCATTCCTTTACCATCGATACGCACTAAGCTCGCCTTCCTTAAATATAGTCCAGTCCTTACTTCGACAAGTCTCTCGTTTTGATTCAACCATATACGTAACGCCGATATTAGTTGATCAACATCCCTTTCTATTATTGGTTTGATGAGAATAGGATGGACGAGAGTAAAGCTTACTGCTCTTAAAATGATGTCATGAACAACTTTCTCATCTGTATCAACAGCTACCCCATGTGGAATCACTTTCAAGCCAACTTCAATGACATCTGTTGAAATAACAATACGAGTATTTCCTTTCATCATAAGAGAAGCTATCCATTCTGCTTGGTCACCTGACCACATGAATAGCGGTAGTGGACTAATAGGCCAATTTTCCGGCAACATGGTTTTCGTTGTGAGCTCCCATAGCGACGGCAAGAATCCTACTCCAAAAGCAACAATCCATTCTATACTACCAATAGAAGCAGTACATGAATATCCAATATAGTAACACGGTATGGTTGTCAGGAATACAACTCCGACTTTCAAACTCATGAGAACCGCTATTCCAATATGTAATCCAATCATAGCGAGAAATCCAAGCACGCGAAATTCTCCGGGAGCGAATAACAGCCCAGGAAGAAAAATGCATTCCATAAAAATCGTTGCAAATCCAATAGAGCTAGTGAGAATACTCCATTTCCGCACCAAGATGTTCAGCTCGGGTAATAAAGGTTTTCCAGAGGAGGATTCACCATATAATTGGAGATAAGTCCGCATGGTATCCGATTGAACCCAATGAAAACCTCCGTGTAGTACCTTTGATACACCGGTACAAAATATGAAATGTATTGAAATGCCTAGTGAGACTGCATGAGCCAAATCACGAGGCAATACCATCGCGATGGCGTTGTACAGCACCGGAAATTCTCCATGGCGACACGTAACTGAAGACTCCGCAAGGTGATAAAACGAAGCAACAACAGCAACAAATATCCTCACTACAAGGTGCTCGCCATATAGTGCACCAACTACCAACGAACATGGAAAACCAACGAAAATAGCACGTCGATATTTTTGAACCGCAAGAAGCCAATCCACAGGTAAATAGGAAGGACGAGTACATACAGTCCCATTTGTTGCATCGTAAAGAGGCTTTTTAGATATACGGTAAATCAGAATCCACCATAGAGTTACAGCAGCCAATTGCAGCCCATAAAACTCTTTCATACCTATATGGCAGGGGACCGTACCGAAATTGATTTTTATTTGGGAGAGGAGTAGATTTGAAATGAAGGGGAAGGAAGATAGGGTAGCCGAAACATGCGCCCATTTATTTCATTTCACAGCAGATAAAGCTGGGATGAAACGAGATAGAAGTGAGGTGAATCAAGTTATATTTGACATGAGCAAGAATAGTCAATACTTCAAGAATGCACAGAACAAGGATGAGAAGACTCAAACCAGAGTTCTAGAGATGAAGAAGAGAGTAGAGATGTTAACGGATGCAGAGCTCCTTACGATAAGGAAAGATATATATCGTCAAGCGCGGAAAGTGAAACAACCTTCTCAAATCATTTGTGTCGTAGATATGGATATGTTTTTCGCAGCTGTAGAAATGCGCGATAACACATCTCTCATCGGGAAACCGGTGGCGGTAGGCGGTCCTAGCATGATATCTACGGCAAATTATGAAGCCCGTAAATACGGTGTACGGTCCGCCATGCCCGGTTTTATCGCTGTAAAGTTAATGCCGAAAGATGTTCCATTGATATTCATCAGACCCCATATGGAAAAATACAAAGCTGCTAGCGAGGAGATAATGACCATGTTCAAGACACTAGACCCAAATCTTAGCTGTACGAGTCTCGACGAAGCTGTACTAGATCTTGATCCCTACCTAACGAATCACTTTCCAGAGATCACTGAGTATCGCGAGCGCATGGTGAAAGCTGGAGAGGTGATCATGGAGATGCTCAATAAGGTAGCAATTCAAACTCGTCTTACTTGCTCAGCTGGAATCGCGCCTACTAAAATGCTGGCTAAAATCGCATCCGATGTCAACAAGCCCCATGGCCTTAAAGTCGTTTTTCCAGAGGAGCTTTTATCATTTGCTCGGTCTTTACCGATACGGAACATTCCTGGAATTGGAAGGTCAGTGAACGACTATTACAAGAATCTCTTGGTATATCCACTGTTCTTGATCTCTGGGACAAACTAGACCTATGCACGTTTTTGTTTTCCACCAAAACCTCAGAATGGTTTTTTAAAGTTTGCTTTGGAGGCGATAGAGATCCATTAGCCGATCCAGAAAATCATGAGCGGAAGTCAATCTCCAATGAAAGGACATTTTCACCTACAAGTGATGCAACCAAGTTGACTAACATTTTGAAAAAGTTATGTTCAGATCTTACGTCATCATGTTTGAAAAATGGGATACAAGGAAGAACAGTAACATTAAAATTAAAGATGTCTGACTTTGCTGTAAGTACCCGACAAACGAGTGTCAGTCATTATCTTCCAAAAGCTGAAAACTGTGAAGAATTGTACAAGGAAGCCCATGCGCTTCTAGTAAATGAATGCCCCCATGAATTTCGTTTGATTGGAATTAAATTGAGTAGCTTGAGAGATGAAACTTCAAAAGGAACCAAACGGCATCCATGTGTAGGAACTGAAATTAATATCGGACGCTATTTTTCAGCGCTACCAATACATTTACAATGCCCTGTATGTTCAAAACTGATTCCCGATTCTGGTATTAACCAACACATTGACCTTTGCTTGAATTCGCCATTACTCCAACAATATGATTACAACCCTCCAAAGAGAAAAAATCCCAGGAAAATCACCGATTTCTTCCCAGGTTGACAGGAAGTCTTGATGGAAAATCCAGATGCAGCTGAAAGGAATCTCTTTTCAAATTTAAATAAACAATTTTAAGAGTTCTTCATCTTCAATGTTCGAAGATTATTTCAGAGATATTGTGGCGCCATATTTCAAATTTCAAAAGTTTAATAGTTGTTGTAGGTTGATCCATTTGGGGGGGTTTAAATTTTAATTATCTTCTGTTTGTTCAAAAAATGTAATTACTTCGTTTTCTCAAAAGATAATTCAGAGTTTGAATGGAGATGCTTCTGAATTGATTGAAGAGGCGAAAGAGAAGGCAAAAAAGGTCC
>Ga0105053_10009833_pt1 | contig 12103 bp, 9 predicted proteins | sample BON01_FD_78093 | JGI IMG/M metagenome (GOLD analysis project Ga0105053, IMG submission 78093) | Freshwater microbial communities from Lake Bonney liftoff mats and glacier meltwater in Antarctica - BON-01 | ecosystem: Environmental > Aquatic > Freshwater > Ice > Glacier meltwater | place: Lake...
ACGAAGAAAAAGTCCTAGTGGGAACGCGATCAAGATGAGCTCACTTCCGTTCCCGGGCTCCTCAAAAGGCCAGATTCCAATAGCGGAACGGAAGTTGTCGACTTCCGTTCCCCAGCCGCAACACCTGGAATTACCCGAATCTTCCGACCTGTGGGAGCCCTCGGCCTCCTTCTTCTTTCCCTCCGCATACAAACCAGGCCCTCACCTCACACACACACACAACAACACGCATCACAGGAGCAGCACGCTGGCATAATTTCCAAGCAGCACAAGCCGTCTTCCTTCCTCTCCTTAGCCACCTCGACCTCTCTCCCTTCCGCCCTCATCATCATCATCATCATCGCTCTTCATGACCATCCCAGCCGCCTTTGACCTGCCGAGCGTCGAGGCCCAGGTGGAGGGCGTGTTGGCCTCGACCGGGGTGGAGGACGCCCGCAAGCTGTGGGAGGAGACGTTGTCGGCGTGGGCGGATGAATACTCCCGTGTCCTGGAAGAGGCCAGCCCCCCTTTGTCCGCCGCGGGTCGTCGCCCCTATGAAGATAGGTTGGTGGACCTATGGCTGGCGTACGGGGCGTTTGAACGGCGCTTGCGGCAGTGGAAGCAGGCGGTGAGGGTGTTTGAGAGCGCCACCACTGATGTGATCGGAGAGAAGGCGCCCAAGTTGTGGGTGGAGTATGGACGGTTCTGCCGGGAACGAGGCAAGTTTGCGAATGCCCAAAAGGTCTACTTGAGGGCGGTGGAGGTCCTGGCGAGCAAGGCAGAGCGGGATGTGATTTGGGCCGAGTTTTTGGAGGCGCTCAAGGCGAAGGGAGGGGCGGGGACGGAAGGGATTGAGACGGTGGCCCAGCTGAAGGCTATGCTTAATGTGCCCAAGGAAGAAGAGGAGGAGGGAGGGAAGGAGGAAGTGGAAGAGCAGAAGGAGGAGTTGGAGAAGGAAGGGAAGGAGGAGGAGGCAGCAGCAGCAGAGCCAGTCGCAATGATGGAAGTGGAGGAAACACCACCGGCAGCAGCAGCAGCAGCAGCAGCAGAGGAAGCAGCAGCAGCTCCGGTAGACGATGCCGTGGCCCGTGTCCTCGCCGTGGCAGCCGCTGCTGCAGCGGGTGGTGAGGCCGGTTCTCCTCCTATTCCAGAGGACCACCAACCACAGAACGAACCCATGGACGACGGCTCAGCAGCAGCAGCAGCAGCAACCGCATTCCCACCCCCATCCCTCCCACCCACCCAGCTACCACCACCACCACCCCAACAACCAGTAGACCTCGAACCCCCCCCTTTGCTCTTCACCACCGAAGCCTTGCTGACCATGAAAGACGCCTACGGTTCAGGGCTGAACGAATCAACACTCGAAGCAGTCAAGGCCCTCCTAGCCGACCCCTCAATTTTAGATATAGTCGAAGGCCAATGGCTCATCCAAGCAATGAAGCAACAACTCGCCACCACCATCGTCGCCCGTCTCGACGCCAAACACGCCGAGGCCTCCCAACGCCTCACCATCCGCCACGTCCAAGCCCAACAGCAACTCGCCTCCCTCCCCTCCCTCCCTCCCTCCTTCCACCAGCAGCTCGAGCAGGAACGACAAGCTCTAGCCCTCGCCTGCGAGAGAGAACGAACGCAACTAGGCGCCCAACTCTCTATCGAATTCTGGCAGCTCCTCGAAGCGCAACAGGCCGTCTTGGGTGAAGGGGAGGGAGGGGCGGGGCTACCGGAAGTAAGTGTAACGAGGGATCGAGCAGCAGTAGCGACACAGCAGCAGGTCCTTAGGGTGGTCACGGCCAATATGCAGCTCTATCATTTTCATCAGAAACGGCAGAAATTAACGGATGAAGTGGCAAAGCACGCCGAGCTCGCCCGGCAACTACAAGGCCCTCCTCCTGCTACTGCTACTACTGCCGGTGATTCCGCCTCCTCCTTGGTCCTACCACCACCCACCACGGTTGCGCTCCCCTCCCCCTCCTCCCCTTCCTCCTCCTCCTCCTCCCCTATCTCTAGTAGCACGCGTGGGGGAGGGAAGAGCAGCAGTAAAAGGGATCAGGGCTCACGGTGGGAGACTATCGTCCCTTTGGCACCAGAGGGCAAGCCGGGTAAAGGGAAAAGAAGCAACAGAGGAGGAGGGGAGGAAAGTGGTGGTGGAGGAGGGGGGGGAGGAGGAGGAGGAGGAGGGAGGGGCAGTAGACAGATAAAAGCGAAGGTGGAGAGGAGGGGCAACACACGCGAGCGCGGCGCTGCTGCTGCTTCTGCTGATGTGAGTTCAGGAGCTCGGTCGCCGCCGCGGAGGAGCAGTCGAAGGAATGGGGGAGGGGAGAAAGGAGAAAGAGGGAAGGGCGGAGGGAGGGATGGTGGGAGGGAGAGTGAGGAGCCGAACCCTCCGCCGAGTGAAGACAATAGGGCGATTCTTCGCAAGATGATGCAGCACTTCAAATAGTTAGTCGAATAGAAAGGAAATGGGAAATGGAAGGAAGTAATAGAGGAGTGAGCTCTGGGTGTTTTGTTTGTGTGCTTTCTTTCTTGTTGCCTGATCTTCTTTCTTGGGGTGTCCTTCCATTCGCGCTTTCCACTCTTTCGTGTTTTTTTTCGCGCGTCAGGCCACGTAACCTCCCTACCTCGCGACGTTCTACTGTTCCTTTTCTTCTCTCCCCACGCTCCACCTGCGTGTCTCGTCCTACCCCATCCATAGCTTCTTCCCTCCTCCTCCTCACTTACGCTTTTTCTTCTGCTCACGCAGCTGCTCCACCTCCTCCGTCTTAAGAGGCACCAACCGATGGAGGCTAATGCTGCACGAAATAATGGCCACCAAGACCGCGCCAAGCATGACACTCGTAATGGAGAACGGAATCTGCTTACCACCCAGGAGCTTTTCCTGCACATTATTGAGGCGCAGCGCGATGTTGTGGCCGGGCAGGGAGCGTGTGCGAACTGCCAGGCTGTGCACGCCCATAAAGGACATGTCCAGAAAAGTCAGCAGCATCAAGCTCGCCACGACAGCCGACAGGGCCCACAGGGTCGCGTAGTGAATGGTCTCCTTCATTGTTTTTTGAGGGCCTGTGTTCTGTTCGGGGAGGAGGAAGAGGGGAGGTTAGATAGGGAAGGAGGGAGGCGGCCGTGGAGGACATGCCTGGGTGGCTTGGGGGAAAGGCACAGGCTGTGGTTACGCAGGAAGGCTTTTCTCACCTCTCTCAGACCCAAACAAATGCCCTCAAGGAAACAAAAGCACGTGATCAGGCAACCAAATGAGCTAAAATGCACCATGGGCCGCTTGTTGAGGCTCGACTTGAAGGCCTCGGCTATGTCGGCCTCTCACGACGTGTATCTAAGCATTCGTCGCAACCAAGGCAGCCCTACTACTTGCACTATTGCATTCACGGTAGCCCTTCTACAGCATGTGTAGGCATGCGGGTGTACGTTAAAATCATGCCATTTCCCCCAGTCCAGACGCGCCCAGCCCAGCCCCGTCACCATCAGCTCTCATCGCTCAAGCCTACGTGGCTGCTTGCTGCTGCTCTCCCGTAGGGTTGCCCCTCCTCCTCGTGCCCCTGCACAAGTAAACCCAAGCCTCTTCTTTGCTTGGCTTTGTTGGGTGCCTCGTCCAGAGGGCACCGGGCAGCGCCACTTCCCCACCAACGGAGCGTGCGCCATGGTGCGTGCGTGTAATGGTCTTCCCTGAGCCACCCTCACATCGATCCAAACGCTCAGCAACTCGCTCGCCACTTGTACTTGTGTATCCCCGACCTGATTGCGATCACGGTGCCACGCTGCTCTCCACAACCTCTAGACCGTTACTCACACATCCTACTCTTTTTCTCTCCCCACACTCCACCACAGGCCTGGCACTTTACTGGCCAGCAAAACAGCTCGCCCTTTTCGAGGGAGCAGAGATCCTAGCTGCACGCCTACGTCCACCCTACTACACCACTTCGCGTGGGTCCGCCACCACCAGTAGCACCAGCACCAGCAGCAGCAACAAAGCATGAGCGAAGACATCGTGCCCGTCGTGCTGTACTCCCTGTCAGCCGCCGGCCTGCTCTACGTCATCCGCACCCGCAAGCACGAGCTAATAGCCCGCAAGCCCGGCCTGGGCCACCACGGCTCCAATGGCGACAGCGCTTCCTCGCCACGGGTCCGGGGCGTCTCGGCCGATCACATCGTGGCTTTGGAGAAGTCGGACAAGGGCGCGCTCATTGACCACCCACGGCGGCAAGCGCTCAAGACGGATTTTGTGGGGTTCAGCACCATGCAACGCAAGTTGATTTTGGTGATGGTGGGGTTGCCGGCCCGGGGAAAAAGTTATATTGTTAAGATGCTTATTCGTTATTTGACCTGGACGGGCATCCATGCCAAGGTGTTTAATGTGGGCGAGTTCCGTCGCAAGCTGGTACGTATTTTGCATGGACTGGGGAGTGGGGAGGAGGGTTGGGGTGGTGAGGGATTCTCGGACCATTGCATCTTCGTCTTCCTGCTGTTTGAGAGTCTAAGAATGCCGACGGACGCGCACCGCTCCCTTGTCTGTGTCTCCTCTTCCAGTTTTATTACTCCAAACGCTTTTTCTAACCACCACCCCTCCCTCCCTCCCTCCCCCCCTCCCCTCCCCACCAAAAATCTAGGGCCTAAGCGGCGTGGACAAGTCCTTCTTCGAAGCCAACAACGCCGAAGCCCAAAAGACGCGAGAGAGCATGGCCGCTCAAGTGCTGGACGAGGCCTACGAATGGCTGTCAGCGGGAGGGGAGGACGAACCAAGGGTCGCGCTCTTTGACGCCACCAACACCACCCGAGCCCGGCGCGAGAACCTCCTGGCACGGAACCGGCAAGAGACGAATGCCACCTTGTTGTTTGTGGAGAGTATTTGCGATGATCAGGAGATTTTGCATCGGAATTATAGCATGAAATTGCAGAATAATGACTATAAGGGCATGGATCCCGCGGTGGCCTTGGCGGATTTCAAGCAGCGCGTGCATGCCTACGAGGCTGTGTATGAAGAGTTAGGGGACGATGAGGACGAGGGGCAGGTTTCTTATATCAAGGTGTATAATGTGGGGAGGAAGGTGGTGACGCGGAACACGACGGGCTATATCCCCTCGCAAATTGCCTTTTATTTGCAAAACATTCACATTGAGCCTCGCAAGATTTGGTTGACGCGCCACGCCGAGTCCTTGGATCAGGTTAATAACGTGCTAGGCAAGGACTCAGGCGACTTGACAGACGCCGGCCGGCAGTACTGCCTCATGCTCACCCGCTTCATCAAGGCGCAGCAAGAAAAGGTCATGGGCACAGGCCACGAAGTCCTCATTCTGGCCGGGACTCAACAAGTGCACCACGCCACCATCGAGCACCTCCAGCTCATCTACCCCTGCGTCTCCACCCCCCTCCTTAACGAGCTCCGCGGTGGCGACCTGGTCGGGATCGACCGCACGCAGCTCAAGGCCCTCTTCCCCGAGGTGTGGGAGGGACGGATGCAGGACAAGCTCAATTACCGGTACCCTGGTGCGGGGGGGGAGAGTTATGCTGACGTGATTCAACGTATCCGACCTATTATTGTGGAGTTGGAGCGGCAACGGCGGTCAGTGTTGGTGGTGTGTCATTTGGCGGTGCAGCGGTGTTTGTATGGCTACTTTATGGGGACGGCCATGTCAGAGATTCCTTATTTGGATTTGCCTAAGCATGTGGTCATTGAGTTGACGCCCGGGCCGTTTGGCACCACTGAGAAGGCTGTGCCTTTGTTTGAGCGGAATGATTTGATAGAGTAGGGAGGAAAGAAGAGGTGGGTTTGGTACATGAATGAATGAGAGGAGGGTTTGGTTGGTTAGTTGTCCGTGTGTACACACACGAGGCACGAAATGACTTGAGAGAAAGGAGAAGACTCGCAATGTGTGAATAGAAAAATTGAGTGGGCGTCTTGGCTTCGTGAAGAAGTCGATGGAAACGCACGCACACATGACCGAGCGTGGGAACGCGCCCTTGTGAAAATGACATAAAAGAGAATCAGTAAAAAGAAAAAGAAAAAGAAAAAGGGGAGGGGATGCAAGGTGGGGAGAATGTCTATTGGATTGGGGGTTCGTCGGAGCAAAATACATCAAATAAATGCCACAATTTTGACAAAAGAAAAATCACAACAACAACAACAACAACATCAAAATGTCTCTTTGTTTTAGCTCTGTTTCTTCGCGACGACGTACGGGGGACGGTGCAAATGAGAAGCTCGGGGTGCTGCAGACTTTTGAGGGGGTGACCGAGCGCGTTTCTATTTCCTTTTCTTTCACAACCTGAAAAGTCTTGAACGGACGACGACCTCGACTGTGTTCTGCCCTTTCGCACTTATTTCACTGTGGTAATCAGCAGTCAAAAAGCAAAAGGGGAGGGAGGGGGTCGGGGAGTGGGGAGGTTGGCCGCGATGACGACGAGTCACGGAAAGTCAACCTGCCCCTTCAAACTGAGAGCCCACAACCCCAACAAACACAACCACGCACCACGACACCTCAGATCCACCACGCTCACGCCCTCATCACCATTTACGCACACACTTTACAGGCGCGTACGGTCCCAAAAAAGCGCAAGTGGGGTCCAACGGCACCCATCGCCAAATCGAGACGCGGTCATAGCTACACGCCGCACCATCATCATTCCTTTGCGCCCTGCCACCCCCCACGCACAAGAGCCTGTGAGCAGCACCACCACGAGCATCTAATCGAACCATTCTACTTACCTACAACAGGACCAGGGGCGTGAGAAGCATCCGGCAGCAGCAGCAGTAGAAGCAACAAGCACCCACGTCCTCCTTGCTTCCCGTCATCAATCGGCCAGGGGTTGGAGCAGCAAGCATGAATCGTCGGACGACTGGGGGAGTAGGAGGCATGGGCATGGACGGGTCTCAAACGGGTGGCGCTTCTATACCCTTGACCTATCCGTACGGGGCCTCGGTGAACACGCCACCGTCCGCAGTGGGCGTCGACGTGGAGAGCGAGAGTGGCTTCCTCTTGCACCACCACAAAGGCGCGGCAGACTACGACAAGCTCAGCCATCATCACCACCCCTTTGGGGCAGGGGGCACGGCACAAGGCGTGGCCCACGCGTACTCGCAGTCTGTAAACATTGGGCCCACGGCGTCCTTCATCTGCTTGGCAGGTCTCCTGTGTTTTATCATCCTTCCCTCCAACTTTCGGTGTGCCGTTTTTGTCCTGACGATTTGCGCGCTGGGCACGTTATTTGCCTACTGGTTGTCGCGCTATGTGTTGTCCAAGGACGATGGCACGGCTGAGATGCGCGCCGTCTCCAACCCCATCCGGGAGGGCGCCGAGGGCTTTTTGCGCGTGCAATACAACGCCATTGCCAAAATTGCAGTCGTGCTTTCCATCGTCATCACCTTGTCCTACATGCTCCGACCCACGGGCGGCGGGGGCAACCACGGCGTGGGGAAGCTGGGCAACACCATGCTGGGCCTGCTTGGTTCCCTTTCCTTCATTTTGGGTGCCCTTTGCTCTGCTGCCGCAGGCTATTTGAGCATGTGGGTGGCGGCGCAGACGAACATACGCGTCACCAGCGCCGCCCGCCGGTCTTACATGGAGGCTTTGATTGTCTGCTTCAACGGTGGTGCCTTCTCGGCGGTGTTAGACATTACCTTGTGCGTGGCCGGCGTGACCAGTCTCTACCTAGGGTTGTATTTGGTGTTTGTGCCCGCGGGCATTCTGCACGCAGGCGAGGTGCCTATGCTGATGGTGGGCTATGGCTTTGGGGCTTCTTTCGTCGCGTTGTTTATGCAGTTGGGTGGGGGGATTTATACCAAGGCGGCTGATGTGGGCGCGGATTTGGTGGGGAAGGTGGAGAGTGGTATCCCGGAGGATGATCCAAGGAACCCAGCCGTCATTGCTGACCTGGTTGGGGATATGGTGGGTGATTGTGTGGGCTCGTCTTCTGATGTGTTTGAGTCTGTGGCGGCCGAGATAATCGGGGCTATGATTCTGGGGAGTACCTTGGCGAAGGAGGCGGGGTTGGCGGACCCGACGCCGTTTATGTTCTTCCCGCTGGTGGTCCACGCGTTGGATATTGTGGTGTCGTCGTTGGGGATTATGTATGTGGGTGCCACGAACCAGACGCACAACCAAGACCCGATGGCCGTCCTCAAGGGCGGGTACTACGTCACAGCCAGCACGGCCGTCGTCGGCTTTGTTATCACCTGCTGGCTCCTGCTTTCGGTGCCGGACGCGCCGCAAGCCTGGTGGCATTTTGCGGGGTGCGGGGGGTTGGGTATGTTGACTTCTTATGTGTTCATTGCCTCCACGCAGTATTACACAGACTACGCCTACTACCCCGTCCGCTCCATCGCCGAGGCCAGTACCACCGGCCATGGCACCAATATCATCACGGGCGTGGCTGTCGGGATGAAGAGCACGGTCATTCCTTCCATCACTGTCTCCTTTGCCGTCGTCTCCGCCTACCACCTAGGGCGGACCTCCGGTGTGGGTACTGGTCATAACGCAGGCCTTTTCGGCACGGCTGTTGCCACGATGGGCATGCTCTCCTCTGCTTGCTACGTCCTTTCTATGAATAATTATGGGCCTATTGCGGATAATGCGGGAGGGATTGCCGAGATGAGCCAGCAGCCCGAATTCGTGCGTGAGTCCACCGATCGATTAGATGCCGCGGGGAATGTGACCAAGGCCATCACGAAGGGCTACTCAATCGGCTCGGCTTCGCTGGCGTGTTTCTTGCTTTTCGGGGCCTTCATGGACGAGTTCTCGCAGTTTTCGGGGAAGCCTTTCCGGACGGTTGATATTGCTGTTCCCGAGGTATTGATTGGTGGGTTGATAGGCACCATGATGGTCTTCTACTTTGTCGGCTTGACTGTTGCGGCTGTGGGCAAGACAGCCGGCGAGGTCGTGAAGGAGGTGCGGCGGCAATTCCGGGATAACCCAGATATTATGACTTTCAAGGCCCGCCCGGATTACCGCTCGTGTGTGGCGCTTGTGACACGCGCGGCACTGCAAGAAATGGTCTGGCCGGGCTTGCTTGCTACGGGGCTGCCGGTGGTGGTGGGGTTAGTGTTTCGAGGGGTGGGGGCTTTGACGGACCGGCCTTTGTTGGGTGCGGAGGTGCTGGCGGGCTATTTGATGTTTGGGACGGTGACGGGTATCATGATGGCCCTCTTCCTTGATAACGTGGGCGGGGCTTGGGACAATGCGAAGAAATATATCGAGTTGGGGAATTATGGGGGAAAGAATAGTGAGGCGCACAAGGCGGCTATCACGGGGGACACGGTGGGCGATCCGTTTAAGGACACGGCAGGTCCAGCCTTGCACGTTGTGATCAAGCTCTTGTCGACGACGGTGTTGGTGTTGGGCCCGTTGTTTATTAATTAGAATTGTGAGAGCGAGAGGAGATTATGCTCCGTGGGGAGGAAGGAGAGGCTGTAAGAGAGTCACTGTGTTTGTACGTATCTAGAGCCACCATGAGAAGCTTGAGTGGCGCCACGCTCTTTGCACATCTCTCTCTCTGTGAAGAAGTGTGTGTCGATTATAGAGAATGCAGGCAAAAACTCTGCATGTGTCTGTCACGTACTTTTTCCGCTGCCATTTAAAGGTTGGGCTGTGTGTGTGAGCGCCCGCCTCCTCCTCGAGCCTCCACTGACCTACCTGCCCTTGCCACCTACAGCCCCTTAAATCAATGAGGGCAATGAAAGTATCTGTACCATTTCCCTTGACCTGCAATATCCACTCAAACAAAAAAGAATTCAGAAATAGACGTAGAGAGATCAACTCATTTGTTTGCTTTACAATTTGCTTTGACGTTTCATGTCTTTAATCAATATAATTGATTGGAAAATCACTCAACCATCACCCAAAATGAAAACGGAAAAATCGCGACACTTTTTGAATAAAGATTTCACGACAATTACGATGAGCATGCTTTTTTCTTTTTCTTTTACAAGGCCTCTTTTTCTCACTCAGGCGCTACCTCAAGTTGGAACTCTGGTGGCAACTCTTGGTTGTCCAGCTCGTCCCCAAACTCCGCCAATCGCCTTTCCTCCTCCGCCGCCTCCTCGTCCTCCATCGTAGACAGGGCAGTCGCCCCCGCCTCGCCTCTACCCTCCTCCCCTCCTTCCCCCTCTCCCTCTCCCTCAGCAACCGCGGCAGTCGGCGGCCTCTCGGCTCGGAACACCGCCTTGGTGTAATCCGTGCTACCATCCCAATACGACGACTGCAGCTTCCGCCCAGCAAAAAAACGGCCATTCATAAGCTTGACACACTGCTCCGCCGCAAAGGCCGTGCCAAACTTAATGACCACCACCCCCTCCGGATGCCTCTCAAAAATCGTCATCTTCTCCAGCGGTCCCAACGCCGAGCACTCCCCCTCCAAATCCCCCTGCAGCTCCTCCACAAACCCCGGCGCCTGGCATTCAGTAGGATAAAACATATTCTTCACCACCACGATGCGCAGCGCCTTGCCCCCCAGTCCCGTATCGTCCGCCTCAGACCACGAAAGCGCCTGCTTGGCCGCCGCCCGCGCCACCTTGACCTTGGCCTCGTTCACCTTTCGCCGCTTGACCGGCCCTCCCCCCCCACCCTCCCCGCCATTATTCCCACCGGCTTTTTGCTGGAAGACGGCCTTGGTGATGCTTATGGGCCAGCCTGGTCGAAGCAAGCCTCCGTTCAGAATCTCCACGGCCAACTCCACTGACTCGGGCCGAACGTACGCCACGGAGGCATCGCCCTTGGGCGCGCCCGTGGGGTCACGGTAGATCTTCACACGAGGTTGCTGCGTCTCGGGGTCTACCGCCAGGATGCCCACCTGCTTAAAATGCGCCTCAAGTTCCTCCACCGTCGCGTCCGAGGGCAGGCCCGTCACGTACACCCACTTATTGGACGCCTTGTCCCACCCTTCTCCGCCCCGGTTCTTCTTCTTTTTTTTCTTCTTTTTCGATGCATTCCCCGCCTCGCCGCCAGGACCTGCTGCCGCTGATGCTTGCCGCGCCGCGCTGCCGTTCCCCTCCTCCTCTTCCTCCTCCCCGTCGCCTTCCTCCTCGCCTTCCTCCCCGCTCTCGTCCCCCGACCCCGCCTCTTCCCACTCATTCGTCTGAGAATTCAGCCGATACTTGGTGCCATCGTCTGCCACATACGACTGCTTCACGCTCAGCGCGCTTCTTGACCTCTTGGCGGCGGCCGAGGCAGCAGCAGCAGCAGCCGGCGGGAGGCTAGGCATCTCGTCCGCGTCAAACACTTGCCGCTCGTCCATTGAAGACGCACCACCACCACCACTTCCCTCCCCATTCCCCTTCCCCTCCCCCTCCCTCCCTCCCTCCTGCTCCCCACCTTCCCCGTCTTCGCCCCCCTCCTCTTCCGGTCGCATCAACAGGCGCAGCACTTGCCGCAGCTCCTCTACCTCCGACAAGGGCTTCCAACCCCCAGCCAGGTCTTGGTGCCAGACCAAACTCAGGCCATCAATATCCCCACCCTGCAGCAGCATAGCCATTTGCTTGACCTCGCTAGGGCCTTGCTGCTCCCCGTCCTTGTCCAGATAATACCAGTCCGCGCCCTCCGCCTCCAGCACGGCCTTGAAATTGGTCATCTGCCCCACTGGCCGCCAGTCGTCCATGCCAGGTGTCCAGCAGTACGACGAGGCGTCTAGACCTGGGAGCTTCCGCACCAGCATCCGCATCAGGATGGACTCGGGGAAAGGGCCCTGTTTTGGTGTGGAGGGATTTATGTTAGGGGAGGGGGTGAGTGGAGAAGGCTGGGGAGAAGGAGGGAGGGACGGGCTGTGGAGGAGGGTGGTGAGAGGGACCAAGATGATGGGCTAGAGGAATATTGTGGAGAGGCAGCACGGACCGCCATCTTCGCAGCAGATAGCATTTAAGCATGTCAGCATTTTATTTTAGGCATCTTAGATCGTCTGCTGTGTGCGGAGACCTTGCCTACACATTACCAAAAGCCCCCGAGTGTGAGACGATATGCTAATAGGCCACAAGAATCCCGCCAAAACGTACCTTCTTGTCCCCGGAGGGCGCCAGATAATTCCACATGCGCTCCGCGACCACCTCCTCCGCCGCCGCCATGCTTGTCTCTGTGAGTTGTGTGGGGTGTTGGTGTCGTCGGTAAGCAGAGGAAGGCGGATGATGCGG
>Ga0105053_10009836_pt1 | contig 12098 bp, 11 predicted proteins | sample BON01_FD_78093 | JGI IMG/M metagenome (GOLD analysis project Ga0105053, IMG submission 78093) | Freshwater microbial communities from Lake Bonney liftoff mats and glacier meltwater in Antarctica - BON-01 | ecosystem: Environmental > Aquatic > Freshwater > Ice > Glacier meltwater | place: Lake...
AATAGAGGTCTGCGGTGTCAGCGTGATTGCTGCACTTAGCTTAAAGGGCCATTCGTTTCACTTTGTCTCAGCTGAGCTCAACAGCTACCTTCGTCTTACCTGTACTACTTCGCTCTAGACCTTTACTTTAAGTGTGATCTGCTGCCAAGACGGTTGTTTCATGGTTCGACAAAAGCGCATTGCCAGAAGAGTATCTCAGTAACAATTTTGACGAGCACTGTTTGGGAGGACACTAGGCTTATTTGGTGCCTTTCGGGCACCATTGATCCCTGGGCGCTACGTTTCTTGGTAGTTAGGGAGATTGATTGTGGGAATTGGTTAGCCTGAGGATACATGCCAGCCCACCAACATTGTGATCTGTTTTACCCACTAGTTGGGGATCTGCTTGGGTCTGCCATGAACTAGGTAATGCTCTGGTCCTCCAGTCCGGGACAGGTTCTTGGGTCCTAAGTAGCTGATTTTGTGCTTGCCATCCGCTTAGTCCAGTGATTAGGTTGGGTCTTCGACACCCAAGAAAGAAAGAAAGAGGGAAAGACACATCCTTAGTAATAATAACCATTCCAATTCCTTAATCCACTCCCGACATACAAATACATCCACTTCAAAACAACATTCATGTGTCCAAGGTCCATTGTGGGAGTGCCTTCGAGCCAGGCGCTTCTGGGCTACCTTATTATTGCACCTCCATCTGTGTGTGTTCCTGGTGTACTTGACGCGCTAGCTCTGTGGATTCAAAAAAAAGTACTGCGCACCACTTGTATGCGTTCCTGATGCAATTGGAGGTTTTTGGTTTTTGGGTTGTAATGCCAACACACAGTGTTGGCATTACAACCTAAATACCAAAAACCACCCTCTCGTGTTCTTGTTCCATCTTCACAACCACCTTTTTCAACATACACATTTACATCCCTATTGATGTACACAAACCTTGCTCATCAAACTGTATTTGTTTTGAGTTCTGTTTCATACAGTATTCATCAAAATCGTTTCCAATTAGAGCATAAGTTTTGATGCGTGTGATTGGTGGGATGGAACTGTGATGAATTGAAATTGCTGTCGACCAAGAGTTAAATAGAATAATTTCTAAATCGGGCACGGCATTTGCTATCTAGTCTACCTGGGGAAAATTTGGCTGTTCATGTCTCGATGTCTGTTGATGAGTGCACAGTCTTGATCATATACCTCGTACTAAAAATTAGATAACATTGACAATGAAATATACATGAATTAAAAATGAATAAATACAAATAAATGTAAATAAAATAAAAACCAAATAATCATAAGAATAATAATTAAAATCAACAATGAAATAATAAATTAATAACTAAGATAATATTAATTCAAATACATAAAATAGACAATTAAAAATACAAAGAGACAATTAAATATATAAGATAAAATGCAAAATTAATTGCTGTTTCAGGTGTGTGTAATTCATCCATGTTCTGTGTTTATGGATGAGAGTTTTGTTCTATTTCTCTTTTGTTTGCCTACATGTGTATGCGTATACCTTCAAGTCCAAGGTCCATTGCAGAAGTGCCCTCGGGCCGGGCGCTTCCAGGCTTCCCTATTACTGCGCACAACTTGTATGCGTTCCTGATGTAATTGGAGGGCTATCTGTGTAGCAGCATAACAACCCAAGAACCAAAAACCAAAAACTATTCCTCTTTCTTTCTTTCTTTCTTTATCTCTTTCCGAGGTTTCCTCTTTCTTTCTGTTTCTTTCTTTCTTTCTTGGGGCCCGGTGTTGAAAACTCAACCAATCACTTAGGACCCAAGAGACTGTCCGGACCGTTGCCCACCTACTCATGGTGGTGGACCCGCTTGTGGGTATTGCAAAAATAGTCTGCAATTTTTGTGGGCTGGCCTGCATCCTTGGGCTAACTAGCTCCAACACACAAGTTTCCCTGACTTCTACGGAACATAGCGCCTCATTCGAAAGGTGCCCCTCCACTAGAGTTTCTCTCTTTCTTGAGAGAAAGAGGAAAACGAAGGGCGGGGAGGCAGAGGGGAGGGGAGGGGAGGGGAGGGGGAGGAGAATCTTACTAGTGAGACAATAAGTGTTGAATTTTCCTGCACTCTACACTCTCGTAGGGGCTCAGACCCGGTGATTTGTTCATGTTGTGACAGCATTGCGCCCAGAGAGAAAGAAAGAAAGAAAAGGCAAGAGAGAGTGAAAGAGAGAGAGAGAGAGAGAGAGAAGCAAGAGAAGGAAGAAGGAGGGGAGGAAAGGGGAGGGAAGGAGAGGTGGAGGAAAAAAGCTGCCAACGTCAACAACTTTTGGTGGTGGTGCCTAATAGCGATTTTTGACTCGGAGGTGGTGGTCTGTAATAGGTACTTTCATTGGTGGTTCTGTGTAATAACTGTTCCATGTGTGTAATAGGCTATTTCTGCTGGAATAGAAGGCTCTAGATCTGGGCCCGTGACTGGTTCGATTCTGCTGACCATCAGTAGTAAATTTCAAATCATTGTGAAAAGTTTGGTAGTACAAAATCCACAAACAAAAATGAGAGAAATCCTTGCTGACCCAAGGGGTATCGTTGAATTTTTTTACAGACATACATCAGGGGGTTGGTTCGTTGGGAGTTGGCGAAAGGTACTACTTTTCCTTGCAAGAAAATTTTCGTACCGTGGACCCATGTTCTGGTACAAACTTCAGTCAACTTTGGCGGGAAAAAATATTGGCGGGAAATTAAAAGGGGATGCGAGGAGACATGTGGATGAGAAGGTATACAGAAAAGCGCAGGGACAAATTTCGCAGATCTCAGGATGAATCTCAGTCGGACGGGAAAATAATTGTTTGGAGTCATATGTTCTTATGTCCTCGAAGACTCAAAGTGAACAAAGGGGAAAAATACAACCACTCAAGACCGTTGAATTAGCAGAATATCAAAAAAATTGTTATCAAATTTACATGTACAAATCCCAGGAATGTCAGCGCCAAAAAGGATGTTGTTGAAACATTTACGTTACAACTTGAGCACTCCTTTCCCTTGGTCGCTTTCGAAGACATTACCTGTGACACACACACAGGTTCAAAGTCTTTGAACCTGTGTGAATCAAAGATCGGATTTCCGTGATTCAGCAAAATTGAAACAATTGAGACAAATTGGAACAGAGATGGTCTAAGACTCAAGAGCAACAACTTGAGCAGGGTTTGCAGGCTGCAAGATAGAGGCGCAGTGCAAAGGCGGAGTGAGAGCCGACTGCGTGTCGTCGCTCATCGTCGCGGCAGGAGAGAGGCGCGGCTTGCTCGGGGTGGGATTCGAGAACATGATGCGTTCTTGGGTCATGAAATGAGGGGCCCAGCAGGGATTGAGGGTGGTGGCGTCTCGATGGCTGGGGGGCGGGAAGGCCAAGGCGCAAGGAAGGAGAATGGGGTGAGGGGCCATCGCTTGCCATCACCGCCATGTTTTGTTTAGAATTTGCTTATGTATTTCGGCTTTCTGTCTCGATGAGAAAGGTTGCAAGCGAACAGTCGTTCTGTGTACTCATATGCATGAATTCTTGTATATTTTGCATGAATTTCATTTTATTCATTTTCTCTTAAAACATAACAAAGGAGGAGAGGGTCAGGGAAGGTGTGTCTGTGTCTGTGTCTGTGTCTGTGTCTGCTGCAGTCAGGCAGTCTATGGCCCGCACCATCTGCACTTTATGACTTCGGTGGAGTTTGGGGGCCGTATCACACTCACTGACCTCCCCAGCTCGTCAACCTGTGTGCATTGAGCTCCGTGTTCGACTTGGCGACAGTAGGTTACTCCTACCTTGGTGTCACTCTGGACAACACACCTCTGTGGCTGTCCGAGGTTGAGGCAGAGCGTCTCCACACTGCATCAGCGGCACCTGGACCGCATTGATGTTTGTGACAGTGCCCCGGAGGAAGCCCAGGGTGGCTTGCATATGCTGCAGTGGCGCGTCAAGGACGAGACGCTGGTACTCAAGGGCTGACAAGCGAACACGAGATGAACAGTCAACGGCCGACAAGGTAGTAAAACAGTCAATGGCTGACGAGAAGAGCAGTCAAGGGCTGACAAGACAGGATGCATTCAAGGGCCAACGAGTGGTGGCATGCACTTCTGCTGAAGTCAATACTAGTATGCCTTCAGAGTGCACATTTTCATTTTTTATAGAGACCTGCGGGTATGTGCGTCTACAATGCAGAGACCTGTGAGTTGCGCCTGTGGCGAGCGTGATGGGTACCTTTGTAGATGCGCATGCACGTAGGGGTATAGACGTTTTAGTTGTGCGATGTGATTTTGTTTTGTGTGTATTTTTATGTGTATAGCGATGTGAAGTTCCCGTATTACTCCATGCACGACGATGTGTATGTTGATTTTGTTTTGTGCGTGTCTTGATTTGTATCATGTAGTGATTTTTAATTCGTGGAGAATGCTCCTTTAGACTGAGCGTGAAAGTTAAGCGACAAATGGTGCAAGGCACAACGTGCAAATGTAAGTGAGAGAAAGTGTCACGGGACACTAGGGGAATATGAGTTATGGGATGTCACGGGGCTTGTATAGATACATAGTGTAAGGGAAATCTTTCTGTGATAAGGTTACGGGTTTCTGTGGAGTATAAGGTGAAGAGTATCCACAGAAAACATCAGTTTTGCTTTGCCACAAAGATGTGTGTCTACACCTCCCCTGTCCTTGATGATGACCCGTCCCCAGCCCACCATTCTCTCGCGTGATCTCATTATAGTCGGAATGTATATATAAGTGAAAGGGATGAATGCTCATCATGAACTGCACAGGGAAACGAGAGTTTCCCAGAGGGAGGTTTATTTGTATCATAAGATGACCCCACCCTCCAATTTTGGTCCCAAAATTTGGAATCACACAATCGACCTAAAATCATTGAACAAAACGGTTCCGTCATGGATATGAGCTAAGCTGTTCTGCTATGGTGGCTCAAAACTTGGAGGAAAAGGTACAGCAACACTATGAGGATGTGTAACGACGTGATGCCAAGGCAGTGGCGTTGTACGGGTTGTCAGCATTCAGGGTGTATGGAGGGACACACGATAACATGGAAAAATAAAGAATAATCTTACGAAGAGTCGATAACCGTCAGAAAGGGTTCTCTTTCCCTAGAGTCCTAATGTGACTAACCCTTGGGAGTCCTCTCTGACTCCTCCTCATACAGTGCCTCGTGACACTTTCTCATACTTCCATCCGCACGTGGTGTCCCGCACCATTTCTCGCGTAACTGTCACGCGCAGTCGCGTAACTGTCACGAAAGTAGCCGCTGATTCTCCGCTAATGAAAAATCACTACGTGATACAAATCAAGACACACACTAAACAAAATCACATCACACAACTGTGATTTGGCGCGTGTGTACTCCTAAGTGTATCTACCATGGTACCCGTCGCGCTCGCCATAGGCGCAACTAACGATTCTCTGCAGTGTTGACACACATACACGTATGTCTGTACAAAAATATGAACTTTGCGCAAAACTTTCTTGCAACATGCACAATGTCGCATACGAGGTAAATGGAATCTTCCCCCTAATATTTTTGTAAGACGGGAACCTGTTCGCGCAACATACACACCGTCGTTTACGGAGTAAACGGGAACTCCCCCCTAATATTTAGGTAAGACAGGAACTCTCCTCTAATAAAATCATATTGCGATATGAATGAAAAATACACACAAATTCACATTTTAAAGTATTGAATACATATATGTCGAGTTCTTAGTCTCAAATACGTATACCCTGGAACAAAATAGACGTTGTTGACGCGCCGGCATAAATTTCTTGAACTGCTCGTTGGCCTGCCCGTCTTGCCCTTGACGCGCCACTGCAGCGTATCAAGCCACCCTGGGCTTCCTCCGTTGCACTGTCACGCGCATGAAGACGATCCCAGTACCGCTGGTGCAGTGTAAAGGTGCTCTCGCCACCTCCTCACTCGTCGGCCCTGGACCACTCGTTCTGTCCTTGCTTGTCCCTTGACCGCTTGTTGCGTCCCTGCTTGTCATTCCAGGCGCTCTCACCTCCTTCTCACTCGTCGGCCCTGGACCACTTGTTCTGTCCTTGTTTGTTCCTTGACCGCTCGTTTCGTCCCTGCTTCAGCCCTTGATGCTTTCACAACATCCTTATGGCCACTTATCACGTCGGTAGTCGTCCCGTGCCTGCAGCTCTTGAATGTCCTCTTGGAACAGCCTACTATGCAGCTGGCCAGCCTGGCCAGCCCGGCTGTTTTATCAATCTCAGTTGTGGCCCTCTATCACTTGCAACGCGTGCAGGATGGTGATCAGTTTAATCGTCAGCCGCTACTGGCTGTGAGCTGTTGCTCATCCAGTTTGCAGCTGCACTGCTCGTGTGTTGCCAGTGCGCGAACGTACTAACTCACAGACTTGCGCCGCTCCTGCTGCTGCACTGCCCGTGAGTGTTGCAACAATGTACTAACTCACAGACTTGCGCCAGTATTGTTGACCGCTGTCAGGTGAAGTTTTCCAACTTTGCGCGGACATACTGATTGCTTCACTATCACCATCCAGCCGCTCTTCAAATCACCGCTGCGTTGACCCTGAGGCCCACCTTGCTACCAAATGTAACGAAGTGATGCCAAGGCAATGGCGTTGTAAGGGTTGTCAGCATTCAGGGTGTATGGAGGGACGCGCAACAAAAACAAAGTCTACGTTTACAAAGAGTTGTAAAACGTTAAGAAAGTGTTTTCTTTCCTTGGAGTCCCAATGTGACTAACCCTTGGGAGACCTCTCTGACTCCCCCCGGGGCCTCATACAGTGTCTTGTGAAACTAGTGTCACGAGACAGTGTTTGAGGGGGAGTCAGAGAGGACTCCCACGGGTTAGTCACATTAGGACTAAACCTTGGGAGTCCTCTCTGACTCCCCCTCATACAGTGTCTCGTGAGGGAATGCAGAATCAAGCAAAACTGAATGCGGGGGCCTCAGCCGCCAGTCGAGGGCGCATGACAGAGCAGATGAGCAAACTCCTGCACTGATCTGTGACGGCTGTGCCCGCCGCATCTTGCGTGCAGCTGCCATTCGGGGGGGCTGGTTTAATCATAAGGAGCAAAATAGCCCCCCCCAATATTTGGGTCACGAATCAGACGTCACGTCCCCAAAGACCCCTATCTAGTTTATAATTGTGTTCCGCATAAATACAAAGAGGCACTCTCTTATAATCCAATGCCGACATTCGCCATCATTACAACTCTCTAGTCTCTGCTCTTGCAGTTCACGCCACCGCATTTAGGTCTCTGGAATGAGCCCGTGTCGCCTGCCATGGTTCCCACATCATTCGACCTCAGTTTGACGAAGTTTTTCGTCGGGAGACTATCTTCCGTTTCAAACAGCAGCTGCAGAAGCAGCAGCATGAGAAGCACCAGAAGCGAATACACTCCCTTCATTCAGTGGGGAGACAGTTCTCCGCGTCTAGACCTTTCGCAGACCATCGCCGCTGCGATACTTTGTGCCGCGTCGTGAACAAACTAGGCTCTTCACAGCCCGTCTTCGTTTGACTACGAATGTGCGTATTGTGAAAGCGAGCCACCTCGCCAAATTCTGCTCAGAGGTCCCCCCTTGACTGGGGTCTGCTGACGTTGAGAAACGTTGCCTGCTTCTGTATACCAGCACCGCCGCCACACGACTGCCAATATGCGACAGAGCAGTATATTCTCGGAGAGAATGCTGAGAAATGCTGCAGCAAAAGACTTAGGTCCACTTTGCCCAGCGAGGCCGCAGCGTTCAAATTGCTCGCCATCATTTCAAGCTCTGACCATCTACACCCCTTATCTGTCTCGCCTCAAAAGGACCCAACATTCATCGACTGCGACAAATACATGCAGACTACATTTGCATACATCTCTCACGACAACTGCGCCACGTTCTACTTTCTTCTCCCGTCGACACTTCAGCAATCTTCTTCACAGACCTTTTCACAAGACCCTTCCTCTTCCTGCTTTGAGTTTGACCTTTGGACAGCCTACTTTGTAGACCCGCCTCGCGCGTTCTTTTCTTTGGGAGACTATAGCACCGCCCTTTCGGACTATAGCACCGCCCTTTCGGACGATTTTGACACAGTTTGACCTTCGGGAGAAATCTGTCACAACTGTCACATTTTCTCTGACGTTTTATTTTCATCAGGTCCCTACAGTCTTCTCCAGATATAGTGTTATGGGAGAGTGTTATTTTCCGTTTCGTTGTAGTATCTTCTTCTATGTGAAATCATTTGATCCTTGAATGGATCATATCGCATTATTTTCTGTTCTCTAGTCTCTGCTCTTGCAGTTTACACCACCGTGTTTGAACCTAGACGTTCCCTCAAAGAGTTACATATCCCTCCAAAGAAAGAAAGAAACTTGATCATGGGTTTTTTGAGTGCAGTGTGCTGATACAAGTCGCGCAGCAGACCACTTTCAAAAAAATAGCCATGGTCGAATAATGCGGTCACGACTTTGTCGGACACAGCCCAGTCTGTCGGAGCATTGTGGAATAGAATACCGTTACCAGGTAGAACCTGAGCGCATTTATCATGTACATAGCACCTCAAAACTAGCAAGATTCGTTTAAATAAAGCTTCCACTGGCAGGTAAAGCTTCGTAGACGATCTCAATGTGGAACAATAAAAATATCATTTCTCAATACAGATCGCATATTGAGCCCAGTTGCTATTACTCGAGACGTGACAAATTCCGTTCCACGTGGTTTGTTGTCAAAATATAGAGTACAGAGAAAAACGAAATATGAGCATGCGCGTGAAGACGCAAAAACGCAAAGTTGATAGATAACTTCAGTCACGTCTCAGACGTCACGTCCCAAAGACTCCTTTCTAATTTATAATTGTGTTCCACGTAAATTGAAGAGGCACCCTCTTATAATCCAATGCCGACATTCGCCATCTTCTCGACTTTCTAATCTCTTCCCTTTCAGTTTACGACACTGCGTTTGGGTTCAGACTTTCCCTGGGATGAGCCCACGTTCGTCTGCCGTGGTTCCCACGTCATCCGTCCTCAGTTCGACGAATTTCTTCGTTGGGAGACTGTTCCCACTGCTATTCAGAGTGGGGAGACTCTCCTTTGTCTGAAACCTTTCGCAAACTGCGCCGCTGCGATATTTTGTTCCGCGTCGTGAACAAACCAGGCCCTTCACAGCCCGTCTTCGTTTGACTACGTGCGTGTGGACTGTGAGAGCTAGCCCCCTCGCCAAATTCTCCTCGAGAGTCCCTCATTGACTTGGGTTTGCCGACGTTGAGAAACGTTGCCTGCGTCTGCATACCAGCACCGCCGCCACACGACTGCCAATATGCGACAGAGCAGTACATTCTCGGAGAAAATGTTTAGAAATGCTGCAGCACAGGACCTGGGTTCACTTTGCTCAGCGAGGCCGCAGCGTTCAAATTGCTCACCATCATTCCGAGCTCTGACCATCTACATCCCTCGTCTGTCTCGTCTTAAAACAAGGGAATACCCGCGTCGCCACCTCCGCACCCGCAGAAGACCCCGACAGCAAGCGCAACCCCCAACTTCTACCCCACACGCGCCACGTATTTTCTGCTCGCATCTGACCCTGCAGCAACCTTCTTCGCAAACCTTTCCCAAGACTCTTCCCCTTCCTGCTCGAGTTTGACCTTTGGACAGCCTGCTTCGCAGAACTGCCTCGCGCGTTCTTTTCTTCGGGCGACTACAGCATCGCTCTTTCGGACGATTTCGACACAGTGTTACCTTCGGGAGACTTTGTCACAACCTACACGTTTTCTCTGCCAACTTATTTTTGTTAGGTCCCTACAGTCCTCTCCAGATATAGTGTTATGGGAGCGTATTGTTTTCTGTTTCGTTGTAGTATCTTCTTCTGTGTGTAAGCATTTGATCCTTGAATGGATCATCACACATTATTTTCTGTTTCTGTGTAGTATCTCCTTCTGCATGTATTCATTTGATAATTTTCCTTCCTCATCTGTGATACTTTTTCTTTCTAATCTGTAGACAAGTTCGCTTCTACGCGCTTTAAATGTATTTCGGTTGCTCTGGCCTTGCCAGTTTCTCGAGGGAGACACGCAAAGTTGATAGATAACTTCAGTCACGAATCATACGTCACGTCCCTAAAGACTCCTTTCTAATAAATAATTGTGTTCCACGTAAATTGAAGAGGCACCCTCTTAAAATCCAATGCCGACATTCACCATCTTCTCGACTCTCTAGTCTCTGCCCTTGCAGTTTACACCACTGCGTTTGGGTCCAGACTTTCCCTCAAAAACAGCTCCAGGGAGGAGTGTGTCGTGAACACGGCAATAATTGAATTCGGGGTGAGCGACAAACACAGGGACGTGCTCAGCTCGGACAGTGTTGAGGAGACCTGAGCTGAAAACTATCATGTCAAGTAAGAGATGGAGCTACAATAAATATACATATTTATTACAAATATTGCAGTTGTCTGGTAGGAAATTTGTGCTTTGAATGTTCATCAGGTGTAAGTTACCGTGGCAAAATGAGATAGTGTGACGTCGGGTGACTTGGGGAGGTCTGTGGGTAGCGATACACCACTCATTGACCACTTAGTCATGAGAGAGTTCGTGAGCGGACAGCCTAGCTACCGCTCCATACACAAGAGACTTCGTGAGAAAGCCCAGTCTTAGGGAAGGTTCGTGAGCAGTTTGCGGATTTAGAACAGAGTTCTTTGAGAAACGACAATTTTTTGGGAGCTCGTTCTCATTTAAGCTCCGAGTGTTTGAAGAGAACTCACCGTTTGTTGATTAAACATCACATGCACATGCTTCGTGTATACGGTCACAGACGTTGACGGCGATCCCCCCGTCAAGTCTCTGCTTGGGTGATTTGTGACAATTTGTTTTTGGTAGGATGTCGGTGATTCAAACAGATATTCTCAAGATGAGTTGGTTGGTAAATTGTTGTGGATAATTTGTGGGCCTGATGATACAGATTGAGCGGTTCACTCATAGGATGCGTGTGATTTTCAAGTTAGAATCGTCCACATGGTGGGCGATTTGTGTCAGGATCGTCCACTCAGCTCTTAACTAAAATCACTCACATTTTCAAACAATCTCTAAAATACTCTCAGAGGTGTGTTTTTGCTGATTCAACTTCCAAAGTTTGGGAGAGTAAAGGATCACCGTGGGGCCAGTGGAATTAAACTTGAATTCATTTTTCCTTTCAATCTTCCATTCAGTACGAGGGCACAATGAAGGAATGGTTATTTCTCTGAGGCTCAACTTCAGAGCTAAAACTCATAGTCGAAAGACAGCGCTTCAAACGCCCACATATATTCTGTACTGGGCCTCCTGGTGTCCTCAGCCTGAGGTTGTTTGCTGTCCCCACAATGTTGGGGGGTGTGGAATGATGAGGCTGTAGGTGACGATGCGGCCCACGGTGGGTGGGAGGAAAAGCATCCAGCGAAGACAGCGCGTGCAGGTGCTATCACACACATCTCAAAGATGATTAACAGGCCAAGGAGGCAATTTGTGAAGATGGTGAACAACGATGAAGCAATTGATGACGGAATGGACTGCCCTGTGGCGACCCGCGCCCAGGCTGGATGAGTCGACTCAGTGGCGGCAATGGACAGCGAATCTGTCGGTGATACGCACTGGTGCCTGTCTCGTGTCGCACGTTTGGTCGCCCTTTCACGCTTAGACTTGTGGCGGGCAATGGCTTCAGTATCAAAAGCCGATCCACCGCTGACAGAGGGATGGCTGATTGTAGAGCCTCGGAGCTTGTGATACGTCGTCAGTGCTGAGTCTGTGCGAGCTGAAACTGATGTATTCAGATTCAGAACCATCTTGCACGACACTGTTGCGTTGCTGGGCTTCGCTTTTGTTGATACACTGGAGGGGGCTCGTCTTATGTTGCTATGATGGGATTCTTGCGCGTGGCTAGCAGAGGGCTCTATGCTGTTGCTGAGTTCACTGTCTTGCGTCATAGTACTGGATATGCACCGCTCGTGCACGGCTCGTGCTAAACCTGCTTGTTATGAACCTAAAAGGTTTGATAGTAGAGATAGAATGTTTATTAAATGACAACCACCAAAAGGGGAAAATGATGATTATGATAATGAAAACTTCTGGATCTCAGGTTGACTCCCCAGTCGCAGAAGGAAAGAGAAAGGAAGGAGGAGG
>Ga0105053_10009842_pt1 | contig 12095 bp, 8 predicted proteins | sample BON01_FD_78093 | JGI IMG/M metagenome (GOLD analysis project Ga0105053, IMG submission 78093) | Freshwater microbial communities from Lake Bonney liftoff mats and glacier meltwater in Antarctica - BON-01 | ecosystem: Environmental > Aquatic > Freshwater > Ice > Glacier meltwater | place: Lake...
AATGTTAATAAAAATAAAGACGACGTCATTACTTTCCTTTAAATTACGCAATCCAGGAAAGTACAAATATACCAGACACGGTGTAGAAGGTATCTACCAGACTCGGTGTATTGAACCAACATGTTTATTAAGAAATAAGCATTTGACGGCTTTTATTCACTACTTGTAGTGCTTTAAAAAATCGATTTTTGTGGCGTTCAAAATAGAGATTTTGAATGCAGTAATATGTACACTTCATGGTCCACATACACGAACTGTGTGTGGGGGGCTATATTTTGTTTTGTAACGAACGAATACTAAAAACTCTATTGGTCATCACACCAAGTCATCTAGGTGTCGTTGACTTCCACCAGTAGTATTGATTGTGACTTGTTACTATGTCTCAAACTCCAAGCATGTTATTGAGGAAGGCAAAGACGGATGATCAGCTTGCAGAGGAGGTAGTAAGCGGGGGGCTGAACCCTTACACACGAGACTCCCATCGATCAACAGAGCCACTTATGGGAGACGATGACGAGTCAGATGAAGTGTTTGCCCAGATCAAGTTCTTGTTGAAATCTGCGATGACTTCGGGTCAACTTCGTTCATTGGCGAGAGCCGTGGTTTTGGCATGGCAAGCAGGATATGATTCAAAACTGCTCCGTGAGGTCGAGCCCAAATTGGTGAAGAAAGCAAATGAAACGGTTTTGATGACAGAAATGAAACGAGCCATAGAAGCCAGACAGCGGTAAGTTTATTTTTGAAGTTGGGATTCTCATTTAGTTAATGAACACGTTGTAGAGCTCCACTTACGGATTGCATAAATCGAGCGACTGAGTTAGGGGTTAACAAAACGTCCTCTGCCATATTCGCTAAGGCCCTGGAGGTAGATCATGAGTTGGAGTTGGAAGCTCGAGAAGCTCAAGCTAAAGCACGCCCAGCGACGACTGAAAAATACAGCCATGTTTTGGGTGAATTGAGCAGTCAAATGTTTGGACTTGATATAAAAGAAGTTGTGGAAGAGGTTGAACGGAGTTCAGCTCTTGCAAAGACATCATGTGAGGCGAATTCTGTTTTGCTTCATGAAGGTCTTTCGGAGATGGATGACATTCGTCATGATCCAGCAAGTAATGAAAAACTACTCCGTTTGAAGGATCTCCTGAAATTGTTTCACAAAGTGAATCCGCAGCATTTAGAAAACACTGTGAACATTTTGACCAGCAAAATTGAGGATCTGAGGGCAGATAATGCGGAATTGATGCTTGCACTGAGGAGCAACGGGGTGCATATTGTTACGTTGTCGGCTTCATCTGATGGAAATATCGATGCTGTTCCTGAAGAAGTGATGATTCTCAGACAGCGTGTTGAAGAATTGGAAGCGAATGAGACAGTTTTAAAAGAATCTAAAAACGAAGCTGCTAAATTAGGCGCCAAGTGGATGGAAAATAAAAAAGACGCAGAGATTAAAACTCTACTCGCGGAGAAAGATGCAGAAATTCAAAGGATTCAAAACTCGATTGCTGAAGAAGTGCAGAAACAAATTAAACGGAGATCAGAAGAAGTCTCGAGAGCTGAAAGAAAGGCCAAGGCTGATGCTCTTCAAGGGCAGGAAGACACCATGAAAAGAAAACACGACTTGGATAAAGTCCAAATAAAACAGCATTATGAATTGCAAATAGAGCGATTACAGAACGTGGTAGATGCTCTCGAATCCCGGAATTCCAAGAAAAAAGGTAGATGATATTTCAAAAACTAAATATATTAACAGCCTGTGAGGCAGCTTTGATGGGTCATCCACTACTTAAGCAAAGGTAATTCATTCTCTCGACTTAATTTTTTCTATGGCGATTCCTGGCGGGTCGATAAGTATTTTGCAAAGTCTGACACATTCGTTTCGTCTTTCTCGACAACAAATTTCTCCAAATTTACTTCTGCAAAAGCTTGTGGCACGTTTGATGAATCATCATCAGTTATTTCTTCATCTGAAGTGAATTCAAGTGCTTCTCTTGCTTTCTTCGCCTCCTGGAGTTCCAAATCCTTGGCCACGTTCCCAAGACGCAGTTTTTCCTTCTTTTCCAAATATCTCTTCTTTGCCTCTTCGGATTTTGTATTCAAGAACGACAACGAATACTCGTCTATCTCGATGCATAACTTATTACATGCATACAAGAAATCATGAGACTCTTCACTAGGAATTCTCTTGTTGATCACAGTGATTCGATGTTGAATCGTTTCAATTGTTTCCGGATTCAACTGATAGTCTTGGCGAGCGAAAGCCCAAATAATCTTGCAAAATCCGTATGACGTGGTTTTTTCAATATCGCGAATAAAATTCTGTTCAAACTGTTGAAGGGCCAATTTTGGGAGTTGTATTCTCATTTCTACTGCTCCGCGCAAAGCGTTGCAGATATCGTGAGCATTGAATTTGGATGCCTTGTCAATGATTGCATATTTAAAGTCATCTTCAACATCGGGAGCTAGATCCACTTTCAACTTGGTCATTGACAATAGAACATTTGACAGTCCAAATGCATCGAAGTCCCCGATTTTCACATGGATTTCATGGAGCAGAGTCAGCGCGACTTTTTCATCAACCGGCATTTCAAGTTCCACACTGAGATTTGAAAGACATTGTAATGCAGAACCTAAATTGAAACTATTGTACTCTTTCATGCGTCTTGCTATCAATCGACTCAAATTAGGAAAGTCCTTGGATTTCGCAACTTTATGAAGAAGTTCAGCCATCGTTAGTTGACGACGCGCTTTAAACGATCTTGCCTGTCTAGTAGTGAATTTACCGTGTTTAACCGCCATATCAATTGGCTCCAATTTCTCTTTCGCTGAAAGTTTTCTTCTTGGGTACCGTCGGTAATAAGCGGCATCCTTTACTACTGGAGGCGCATTCGGATCCTTCACCTTTTGAGGAGTAACATTGACTTTGGTTCTGGATGAAATGTCGTTAGCAATTTTGAAGTATAAATCGTTTGGCTTTTCCTTCTCCCATCGCGAATCGAAATTCCGGATTTTCGAATCGGGAGAACTGCGCTGACGGGGAGGTGCATTTCTAGAAGCCACAGGTTTTTGGCGAGACACTATTTCAGACTTGCTCCATTTGGTCACCGGCTTCCGAACAGTGTCTAACTCACTGTCGTTTCGCTTCGGGACCTTCAAATAGCTTTTTGGCTTGTTGCTTCCTCGATCAACCCATTTACCTACAGCGGATTTGTTGAAGATCTCTTTATCTTTCGCCTGGGTGAAGACTCTATTCGTTCCTTTTCTTGCCCATGTTGACAAACCAGCTCCTGCCTTGAAGAAATTCTGTTGCATTACTCGACTGGTGGAGATCGGAAACAAGGAACGACCCCCACTTTTTTTGAAATCCCGAGTTTTCAAAATGCTGTTTTGAATACGTATAAGAATCAATTATTCGAGAGGAAAAGATCCTTTTGTGGTAAATGTACGTCAAAAGCTAGGCACCATAAAAATTATTTTAAATTGGTTTCGTGTCCGTTGGTTTACTTTCATCAATCGGAACAAATCCACCGCATTCAGTGCCTGTTTGGTAGGAAATAAAAGGATTAGTATCATGGTGTGTATCATCATGATAATACTCAGCTTCATGGTGCCGCTTATGTTCCAAATTATCTTTTTCGTCAGGATCAGCTTCGTCCTGGGCAGCTCGAATACGTTCCTCTGGGTCAGAATAATCAGGAGGTACGTCTTGAAATTGAACACTGGGTGCAGCGTCGAGACTATCTAATTGCTGTAGGATAATTTGCGTATACTTGTTCAAATAGGCCTTGGTGTTCATGTTGCGCAATGCAGTATCTGGAGTAAGATGCAATTGGTGATTCGGTCCAAAATAGTTGTGATACTGATTCCATGGTATGTCGTCGTCTAAGTTTTCCTCTTCACCCAGTGCGACAGCAGTCTCGTAAGCCCAACATCGTGCCACATTCCTAGGTGTGTACCCACCACCTCCGAGCAGGATCACCGGAATTCCAAACGATTTCGCAAATGCAATTGCGCCTGCATGACCTTTTATTGTTAAATTCCAGCATCCTAAACGATCTCCAGTTATTGAATCCGCTCCGCAGCACATTACTATAGCACCAGGTTGATACTTGTCCATGATCTTCTGAATTACTGGTTTGTAAATAGATTCAAAACTACTATCATCAAGCCCGTCTTTTAAAGGAAAATTCACAGAGTAATTCTTTCCTGCTTTTGCACCAGTGTCGCTGTAGGCCCCACTGCCAGGAAAGAAATCGCCGTACTTGTGAAACGAGCAAGTCATAACTCGATCAGTGGTATAAAACGCCTCTTCTACTCCATCACCATGATGAATATCAATATCAATATAGAGGACTCTCGGATGGTATTTTAACAGCTCCACGATGGAAAGAACGATATCATTGATGTAACAAAAACCTGACGCCTCTCCTTTCTTTGCATGATGGAGTCCTCCAGACCAGTTAACAGCAACATCTGTGACTCCATGGTTGATTTTAACAGCAGCATCCAATGAAGCACCTGCACAATTCGACATGAAATCATAAAGACCGTCGAATATGGGGCAATCTGAATAAGGACCGATGTTATATTTCGACATTTGCTTCTCAAGTTCTTGTTCTGTATCAGGAGATACTCTTCTGAGAAAATCTACGTAGTCATGAGAGTGAAATCGCTCCATCTCCTCAGCAGTAGCTGTATGCGGTCTCAGCACTTCCATTTGACGATACATGCCATAGGTAAGTAGGAGGTGGTGCGTTAGCTTCAGTCTATGAGGCTTCATAGGGTGACCTGGACCATAGTAATAATTACCGATTTCAGGCTTGTAAAAGTATGTCACCCGATTTTTACGCTGGTGCGATGTGGATTGTGAAGAAGACATTCTAGATTTGGGTTCGAAAAAACATAAATTCAAAACTAGTGTTTTTCGAAATTAGCAATTTTTAAGCTGGAGCAAAAGACTCCTCATTCGTTGTAAATCCCGCCCTTCGTCTTTGACTGAGACATTAATGAGAGATACCACCTTTGCCCATTCTGACAGTGAGCTCTCCAGGCTCGATATCATCTCAGTTTCAGCTTCCCTATTTAAAGTAAACCTTGAAGAATTGCTCGTCGTTCTTTGAGCATAATGTTCGTCTAGATCTTCTTCTGCTTTTTCCTGAAGCTCCTCTTTTTTGGTCGCATTTGAAGCATCTAATGTTTTCACTCTTAGATCGAACGAGCTTTTCCACGTTGAAAGCGCGTCACCTGATTCAAGTCCGGCATAACTAGCAACCGCTGCGTTGGAAACAGTATCCGGAAATTCTGACGATACAAATGGATCAGGTTCATTGAATAGATCCTCAGCAACAAATGGATCATGCTGAACTTCATCAAACTCGTCTGCCTTAGTGCTGTCAGCAAAAGGATCATCTTGGCCGAACGATCCGAATGGGTCTTCATCTTCATCCCCTGAAGGTGCAACGGGGGGCTCTTCTTCATCCACTGCAGGTGTAATCGGTCTGTCATCCTCTGAAGGTACGACGGCGGGCTCTTCAATATCCCCTGAAGTTGCAATAGGGGGCTCTACTGCGTCTGTACTAACTAACAGCTGGTCCAATGATGGAGTTGGATGCAGTGGCGGCGGTGGAGAACTCGGTACAACATCACCTAGATCAAGAGGATATTCTGGAGGACCGGTAGCTCCAGGAAGCTCAACAGACCAAAGGTCACCTGCGGTGGTCTCCCTTGTGTAATGTGGTTTAGGAAGCAAGTCGTTACGCTCGCTGAAGTCTGAGACCTTGACGTTCTGATGGATACTGGTGTAGTCTAATTCCGCCTGTTCAAAATGCGAAATCAAACCGGAATATGCACCATTAAATATGGAGATCTTTATTCCACTGGAATCTTCTAAAATCACAGGAGAGGGTGACATAACTCGAACGACACAGTTACTCGAGTCGGAAATGCGAAATTCTTTGCACGCACTAACAAACTCACAATCAGTTGAATTCCGGACGATGACAGTGCCACTGGTGGGTCCCATAAACACTCTGCATCCTTCAAGTCTGTCTATGATCACTCTATCCATACAGTCCAACACCTCAACAGTACAATCAACCAGGTCAGTCAATTGAAACTCCTGTCCGTCGATCTCACCGGGACATTTACGGAGTGTCTCACCTTTTTTATTGGTGAAGCAGTAGTATTCATCGAAAAGATATTTCTTAGCTTCTCGCTTGTCCGTGAACGAAGGTAGATGGCTCATCAAGATCGTTGGGTTTTAGACGGGGGGCCTTACCGAATTCCGAGGTCGATTAATAATGGTCAGCTGTTTGTTTGTGAATTCGTTTTCACCTGAATACAAGCGATCCAATAGAAGCAAGCACCAGAAAAACCTGCGTTGTTTTCCTAGTTGTGATCCGAAAGGTCATGCCCAGCATTCGTTTTGTGGAACATCGGTAGTAGTCGAGATCACTGACTTGCCCACCGTCGATGGTCTCTTCTGTGCGTGGTAAGTCCAATGGTGCATATTGATTGACTTATTTACATGTTTATACAGGGCATACTTCACGTATGGTGAAGAATCTATGGTAGGACAACGGATTCAACTGAAAAACATTAAAAAGATGGAGAAATCAAAGTTGAATGTTTCCGGAGATTATATTAGAGGCCATATGATAAACAAATCAGGAGAATGGAGTAGCGAGAAAAATCCAGTACATATGAGAATTGTCTTTAATGAATCTTTGCTCACTTGGCACTACGATTGGACCAGCAAATATCCAACCCCCAACCACATACTCAGAATATTATTATGTTTCAATCCCAACGATGACAAAGATGCGGTTAGAGTAATTGAAGCATTTGATTCTCCTTCGTTTAAAGTTCTTTCCAAGCTGCCTGTTGTAAATGAAGACCAAGTAGCATCTAAAAAACGGAAAGTCACCATGGTGGAGAACCCGAAACAATCGATGCTCGCTACTATGGGTAATAAAGCACTCGAGTATTTGGGATATCAGCCAACACCCCCCATCAATTCTTCTATAAATGTTTCATTAACAGAATGCGAAAAAAACCGAATATATGATCGACTCTTCTCGCTGCTAACAGGTTTGTCGTCTGCATTGGGTGGCACTTGTCGCGGGCACAATAACGCTTTCTATCCTGGGTCTTCTAATATAGAAAACATGAACCAACGTCTATCTTTAATTTTAAAAGCAAACGGATTCAAGGATACCGTGCCAGTTCAAAACGTTTTGAATCGAGTCCTCGGCGAATTGGTAGGAGTCAGTGATAACGGGTCCCATTTGAAATCCATTATTGATGATTATTCCAATGAAGATGGTTTATTCCGTTTCGCGCAACAATGCACTGAAGAAAGACTTGAAAGATTTGATTGGGCGCCACAACACGAAGATGAAACCTACACCGAAAACGGCGTTCTGGTTGAAAACACAATTTATGCGAGGTTTAGGAAAATGTTTCGACATTGGATTGCTCTTGCATTGGAACTTTCAAACGTTCCTGTTGAATATTTCAAAGACTTTACTGAAATATTCGCGAAAGAAGGATTGCTATTTTTAGATCCTTGGTATCCACCTTCAAGAGGCCAAGGAGAATATCTCTGCCATCAAGGACACATCGAGTTGAACGAGAATTTATTGGCACAATACTGTGTTGATGCTCCCTTTTTTTTTAATAAATCGCAACAGGAAATGTTCGCGAAGGATACGCTACTCTGGCGACGCGCTGTGCATCGTCGAATACTAGCTGATCATTTGAAAGAACGAGCGTTCCAGACAATAGATAGATCGATTTCAGAACCCTTGCAGAAGGACTTCAATGGTGCCTGGATAGACGCCAATGCTGGTTGTGAACTTGGATCGCAAAAGATGTTGGGAGTCACAGGATTCCTTCAAGGGGAACTTTTTTCAATGGTCGTGAAACGAATGTTTTCAAAAATATCTATTAATATGACCTCAAATATATTGAAAGTATCTGGAAAGCCCATGATGCTTGGAACTGGTTTGGCTACACTTCTTCTTGATGGGGTATCGGTAAGTTTTTGTTACATGTTTTGCAATTCATCATCTTAATTGTATACTAGCATGATTTTATGTCACCGTTTCCAGTAGCAATGTTGACTTATTTGTTTTCCACCAGAGAAGCGAAAAGCTACTTGGCATTTTTCGAACACGATGCAGAAAGGTCGTCGCTTTATCTTTGGTATAACCCATCGTTGAAAATTGTCAAGGAAGCCATTCAAAAATTTCTACCTGGTTATTATAAGAGAGTTCCTGCAGAGGAGTATGTTCTCTACACCCGCAGACGGGCTTATTTGAAAAACAAAGATGTTCTGAGTTTTGAGACTCATGATTTCTTATTCCCATCTAGTCATAACCCACTCGTAGATCGTGATTTTGTCCGACACTGTGCGGAGAAAGAGGCCACTGCCAAATACATTGCAGTGTTCTATGAACCGCTTTACTTACGTGGGTTCATTGGCAGCAATGAAGAGGAGTCTTTAATAGACCTACTTTCCTACTCCGAAAGCGTATGAAAATGTATCGATCATATTTCAATTTATTTTGGCATCCATTTTTTATCCGTTTTTTCAGATGAACTGGACGAGGACATACGATGACGAAACAGGGGTTTTCAGTAATTATTTATCTCCCGAGCAAGTGTGGCAGGAATATTATAATGAAGAAGGATATTTGTATTACTACAACCCCTATACACTTGAGACGGCTTGGACAATAAACGAGCAAGAACATAGCATGTCGATGCAAGAAAATAACATTTCTTTTGATCAGGAGCAACCCTGGATTTGCCATTTAGATATAGATTCTGGGAGCATTTATTATGTGAATCCTGTATCAGGAGAATCGCTATGGGAACTACCAGAAGGAGCATCGAGTGTAAACAGCGAACATTATAATGTGTATTTAGGACATTCAAATTCCAACATTCAGTATGATGAACCAGATTACACCTGTTTTCTCTATGGCCAGACAGATAAAGAAATAATAAGCGGTGAAAATCATTCGGGTGAATGCATAGTTCTAAATAATGAAGAAGTTGAGTTGGAAACCTATTCAAGGGGCGACGATATTCAGAACGCGGTTCTAAATGAATCATCTAAAGCGATTGAGAATTATCCAAGTTCTGATATTCAAATACTTAATTCAGAATATACTGGCTTAAATAAGGGCCAGACAGATGAAGAAACAATAAATTGCAGAAGCAACCATACGCCTGATTGTATAATTCAAAACGATCAAGAATTTGAGTTAGAAACGCCAGAAATGGCATCGAATAAAGCATCTGAAACTGCAGATCTTGTGCGTAATATGATGGCTATTTCAAATGAGGTATTAAATGAAACATCAGAGACTAATGGTATTGTACCTGAAGACGGTTCTGAATTTCAAGGCGTTGATATTTCAGAGATTTTGAGTGAAGCGAATGGGATATCAGGCGAGAGAAATATCATAGAATGCTCTATATTGCAAGATACTGAGAAAATCTCAGAAGAAAGAATACTAAACGAGAAGATATCAAAATCCTCCTCAGAAGAGCGACAACTTGATGAAAGTATTCCGGCATTATCGATGGAACATCAAACAGCCAACCATTCTTTGTTCTATGTTAATAACATGCATGATGAATTACATGATACAACGAGGCGTTTTCAAGTTCTGGATAATAGAATAGCAGTTCCAAAAGAAGAAAATCCAAGCGAGGATATTTCTTCGAAAGTATCGAAGATCCCAACATCACGAGAAAACGAAGTTATTTTACCAACAGTACAAATTAAAAGGCCAAACAGGGAGCACCAAGAGATTGTCAAGTATTCACCAGTTATTTCGACACCTGCGATTTCAATCAACCTAGGATCTAGTTTTGTTGAACAACAAGCAAAAGCAGTATTCAAAAAGATAGCCGGGGAACGCCGGGTACTATCCAAAAGAGAGTTAATATATGCGCTTTTTAGGCACGGTGATTCATTAGCACGGTGCAAAAAAATATTAAAACCACAGCATTACAAGAATGAATTGAGAAACGTGTCCAAGTCAAATACAATCACATTGGAGAACTTTGTGGAGTATTGGAAAAAACAACTTCCTGACAAACCACCTAGAAAGCTCGTGCCTTATAACGAGCGAGTAAAGGCTTCCTCTACCAATCGTGAATTTGAAACGATTCAAATCATTATTTCAATACCGCCTGATCTTAGCGGGAAAATCAATTCTGATCATGCACGAGTTCCTTATTGCCACATCACTAGAAGGAAGCAATACGCCTGGTCGATGGAAAGCTGGAGAATTGAATACAATGCCAGAATAACACATTTAAAAAAGAAACTTGAAAGTGAAACAGAATCGGAGAAAACTCGACAGTCAGAATTTGAAAGTAAAGTTCAGCTGGAAGAGGAGGAGCAAAGACGTGAACGAATCAAAAAGCAATATCAAATATGCAGAGAAAATACAAACAAGCTCATTTCTCAGAGCACCAGAAAATTAGGAGAATATTGCATTATGGGCGAGAATGAGAATATTGATACTGCGGTTCACAATTTACCGAGTACAAAACGAATTAAATTTATGGCATGGCAAGAGGAATTTAAAAAGAGTCAGGAAAAAGAATTGGATCGTTGTATGGATCAAGAGTTATCTACTTATTTGAAATCAAAATATAAAGCTGCAAAGGAAGAATCGTTAGTTCGAACCCAAACAAAATGCCAATTGGTTTCCTTGCAAGATCAGATACGTGAATTTCAAAATAAGTTCCATGACGAAGAGATTGATAAAATGAATATTGAGAGAAGTCTGTGCAAGCTGGAGGACGACGAATTTATAAAAATGGATAGACAGAGACAATCATATGCTAATATGTGTTCCAAGTGTTTCAACAGACCACTTCTTTGCAAGTTAAAATACAAGAAAACACTGAAAGAATTTGGAATTTCTAATAGCTCGTTGCATTTAGTGACTATCGGTCTGGCAGGCAAAGCTCAAGTTCTTCAAACACTTCCAATGTCTGCTCACGAGAGTCCATTTGTAATCGATAGGATCCAGACATTTCAAGCAATCGATTCAAAATTTCTTGTTAACATCCAAGCCGCATTTGCGCACGGGCTTCAATCATGGAGCCAAGTTTTTATCTTGCGTGATTTTTATCCAAGAGGTAGAATTGAGCAAGTTTTAGAATTTCTATACGGAGATAAAAATATGATCCGGTTGGTGGATGAATCTCAAGTATTGCGATGGGCCGAAGAGATGACTCGTGGTTTAGAGGGTCTTCATTCCAACGGCATCTTTCATAGAAGTTTAACGCCGAAATGCATTTATCTAGACCAAGCCGATCACATTAAAATTGGTCTGCCTAGCGAGGTAGCGAGTATCACCCATGGAGTACCTGTATTACTAACTCCCTATTCTGCTCCAGAGTTAGTTGAAGACATTTCCGATACTGATTTCAAATCGGCGGATTTATGGTCCATGGGAATCATAATATTTGAAATTGTGACAGGTAAAGTTCCTTCCATTTCGAAATTCAAACTTAGTCAGCTTGTTTTGAATCCAGTATTAAGACGATTTCAACAATGGTTGAGAAATTTCCTTCGAATCGTGCTACAGCTTCATCCTAGGGATAGAGGCACGATAAAGAACGTTGTTGAGTTCTTCTACGACGCAAGCGACCAAGTCCATCTGATCAAAAGCGAACATGGAAACATAGATCAAAGGATTTAGTCCCAATAAAATAGGAATATAATTCTTCTTACAAGTTTCTGACACCTTCATAAATTAAAAGCATGTCAAGAAACATAATAGGAAATCCACTAGTGGTTCTTTAAAAAAAAATCGATTTTTGTTGTTTTTGAAGAAATTAGCATTTATCCACTACCAAGCCCCCCCCAAATTCGAGAAATAATTATTTTTTTGATTTTCGTTAGCGGTTTTCTACCGAATTCTATACCAGTTTTCCTCCACACAAAACGCCTACCAATTTTCCTTTTTTTTGCGAAATAATTTGAGAAAAATTGGCGGAAGATCACGTCGAGGCGAATCCGTAGCTTGCGTGTCAAATTCTTATGGAAGTTCCTAGTTTTTTGGCCG
>Ga0105053_10009847_pt1 | contig 12092 bp, 11 predicted proteins | sample BON01_FD_78093 | JGI IMG/M metagenome (GOLD analysis project Ga0105053, IMG submission 78093) | Freshwater microbial communities from Lake Bonney liftoff mats and glacier meltwater in Antarctica - BON-01 | ecosystem: Environmental > Aquatic > Freshwater > Ice > Glacier meltwater | place: Lake...
AGTTCGCGATGGCCCGGGTGGGCGTACATCGCGTCGCGTAGCTGGCTGGTCCAGCGGGTCAGCGTCACCGTGCCGCCGCGCGCCGACGCCATGCCCTCCGGCGGGCGTCCGCCATAGGCCGCAATGGTCGCATCGACACCGCGCGCCAGCATCCAGTTCAGGACTTCGCCGGGAGAGAGGGCAAGCTGGAGCTGGAGCAGCTTGTGCCACATCTCCTCCTGGGCGCCGCGCAGGAAGACGATGTCCTGGGGCATCATGCCCGGCAGCGCCAGGACCGCGCTGCGGAAGGCGATCAGCTCATCGACCGTGCCGATGATATCTGGGCCATGGCCCAGATAGTTGCCGAGATAGACCAGCCGGTCGCGCACGGCCATGCGGGCGATCAGTTCGCCGTGCAGGCCAACCAGCCGTTCGCGCTCGCCCATGATGGCGGCGACCGCCCAGATGCGTTGGCCGCCGGTCAGGGTGCCGAATTTGTCAGCGTCGAGCATGAAACAGGGTCGCCCCGCTGCCAAAGGTGCCAAAGGTGCCAAAGAAGCAGCCTAGAGCAAGATGACGCCGGATTGAATCCGTCGCGGCGATGAATTGTGCCGGTTTTCCCGACCAGACCGGGTGGGATGACGGGCCTGACGCAATTTCAGGGCCTGAAAACGAAACCGGCCCGGTCGTGAACGACCGGGCCGGCAGAAAGGCGTCATCGAACTCGCAAGGGCGATCAGGCCGCTTCGAGGGTCTTTTCGATCTTCACGGTCGCGGTCGCGGGGTCGACGCCCTCGACGGCGGCCAGTTCGCGCGAGAGGCGCTCGAGGGCTGCTTCATAAAGCTGGCGCTCGCTGTAGGACTGGTCGGTCTGGCCGACGCGGGTGTGCAGGTCGCGCACGACTTCCGCGATGGAGACCGGATCGCCCGAATTGATCTTGGCTTCGTATTCCTGCGCGCGGCGGCTCCACATGGTGCGCTTGACGCGGGCACGGCCCTTGAGGGTGGTGAGTGCGCTCTTCATGATGTCCTTGGAGGACAGCTTGCGCATGCCCGAGGACGCCACCTTGTGGGTGGGAACCCGCAGAACCATCTTGTCCTGCTCGAAATGGACCACGATCATCTTCAGCTTGGCTTCGCCGATCGTCTGCTCCTCGACCGCCTTCACCATGCCGACACCATGCGTCGGGTAAACAACATAATCGCCAGCCTTGAGCTTAATGTCCTCGGTCGCCATGGATGACTCACCTGTTTTTGTTGCACCGTCAGTTTTCCGGCCCGGCCGCGAGGCCGCCCAGCAGCGGGCCCGATGAACCCGCCGGCCGGTCGTCTTGTTTTGTCAGGGTCTGTGAAACGGAGTGCGTCTCACAGAAAAAGGGTCGGCGGTCGACCGACCCTCCCGGCCCTCTTCGTTCCTGAAGAGGTGTCACACCATAGCATTATTTGAGGGGATTCGGAAGGAGACGGACTCCACCTTGCCATGCCCACGACGCGGAGCGGGCATGCAATTCCGGGCAAAACAGCCCCCCCGAGAGCGTGAATTGCACCGAATCAGGCATTCTGCGGCTGATTCAGCGACCGCGTCATGCGGCGTTCATTGAACGCCCGTCCAACACCGGCCTCGGGCAAAAGGGCAGCAAAGCTGCCCGAACGCCCGCGACTCGCTGCAGATCAGCCCTCGCCCGGCTCCGGGTCGAACTTGTCCAGCTTGTCCTTGATGTCGCGCCAGGCGTCGGAATCCGGCAGCGGGTCCTTCTGGCGGGTGATGTTGGGCCAGGCTTCGGCATACTTGCGGTTCAGTTCCAGCCAGTCCTCGAGACCGTTGTCGGTATCGGGCTTGATCGCGTCGATCGGGCATTCGGGTTCGCAGACGCCGCAATCGATGCACTCATCGGGATGGATCACCAGCATGTTGGCGCCCTCGTAGAAACAATCCACGGGGCAAACCTCGACACAGTCGGTCAGCTTGCACTTGATGCAAGCCTCGGTGACCACATAGGTCATACAATTCTCCTCGCCAAAGGGCTCGTTGGGGCGCGGCGGTCGGCGTCTTCGATTGCGCTATCTAAGCCATTGACGCGCGGGGTCAAGCATCGGCGTGCGCAAGGCTGCTCTGCGCCCTCTGGCGGGCCAGCGCGCGGTCCCGGTCGCCGATCGCGAGCAGGGCAGCCACCTGGCGCACCAGCGTGTCCTCCCAGGCATGCAGCTCGCCGTCGGCCAGCACCACCTGCCAGAGCATTTCCAGCATCCAGAGCCGTTCCTCGGCGTCGAAACCCTGCTTGAGAACGCGGGTGAAGCGGTTCCAGTCGACCGAGTGACGGGCGATTTCGGTGGCGCGTGTGACCAGCCGTTCGGTCTCGTCGGCGCCAAGCTGGAAGTGATCGGCCAGCACGCGGCGGATCAGCGCGAACTCGCGGTCATCCTCACGCCCGTCGGTCAGTGCCGCCTCGACCAGAATGGCCGCCGCGGCGAGCCTGAGCTCCCGCTGCGAATCATCGGCCCCCGGGGCATCCGCGCCCGCAAGACCAAGCAGTTCCTTGACACGTCCGATCATGGCCGGGGTTATGGCAGAGGCGGGCGGGCGCGGTCAAAACACGGGCGCGGGAGCACCTGCCCTCAGTGCCCCTCGGCGCGCTCGCGGAAATTCTCCATGGCACGCCGATCCGCCTTGGTCGGGCGGCCGCTGCCGGGCTCGCGCTCGGCGACCGCGGCGGGAACGATCGTCGCGTCGCGATCACAGGTAACCCGGCTGATCGGCTCGAGGTCCTCGTAGAGCATCTGTGCCTCGACCGCCGGCCCCCGCCGATCACCGCAGCCCAACACCTTCACGACGCGGATGTCCTTGCCCTGGGGGAAGGTCAGCACGTCACCCGGACGGATCGCGCCATGGCTTTTGGTCACCCGTTCCCGGTTGACCCTGACGTGCCCCTCGCTGACCAGCCTGGTCGCCAGCGTGCGGGTCTTGAAGAAACGGGCGTACCACAGCCACTTGTCGATCCGGATGGCGCCTTCGGTCATCGTGCGAGTTCAAGCTCCGCGAGTTTGGCAAAGGGCGACTGGGGATCGTGGGCGCCCTTGCGGTCGCGTGCCTTGTTCTTGTGCCTGGGTCGACCGCGCCGTGCCTGCGCAAGCGTCACCTTGTCGCCTTCCAGCATGGCACGGAAGCCCAGCGCAGCCATGATGGCGACAAAGGCCTCACGCGAGGAACCCGAAAGCGAAACCAGTTCGGGCGGCACCGGGGCCGACCCCTTGCGCGTCAGCGCGCGCGCCTCGGCGGCCAGGCGTTCGGCCATGTCGACACGCAGCGCGCGGGGGCCCAGTCGGCGGTAGCCGATGGCGTGGTAGAAATCATCGGCCAGGGCCTCGTCGGCATCGAGGGCGACCTCGCCCTTGGCCGGCACCAGGGGGACCTGTTCGTTGCCCGCCGCGATGGCCCAGAGCATGGCGCGCACATCAAGGTCGCGCGACGACATCAGGGGTTTGAGATAGGCGCCGAAAAAGCCCAGCCGCACGCCCAGGCGGGCGAGTGCCTTGCGTCCTTGCGGGTCGAGCTCGCGCACCAGACGCTGACAGTCCTCGCCAACGGCCACGCCCAGGCCCTCGACGATCTGGTAGGCCACGCCACGGGCGCCACCGGGCAGTTCGGCCACCGCCAGCGCCTGCAGCGGCGCGATCGCCGCACCCAGACGGCCGGCCAGCCAGGTTTCCAGCCGCCGGCGCACGCGTTGGGCCAGATCGCCGTCGAGCGCCTCGGCCGGCAGCAGTTCGACAACGGGTCGCAGGCTGTCGGTGCCGGCGGTCAGGCGTGCGACTGGTTCGCCGCGCCAGGACAGCATCAAGGCGGCATCGCTGCGGAAGGCCTCGTCGCCGTCGGCGACCAGCAGGCCGGTGCGACGCGCCACCTCCCCGGCCAGCAGGCGGCGCGCCGCCGAGACCATGACACGGTCGAGCGGGCGGCCGTCCTTGGGTTCGGGCGTGAAGCGGAAACCCTCGATGCGGCCCACCGCCTCGCCCTCGACCACGACCTCGCCGTCCTCGGCGACAAAGGCGGCAAAGACACCGCTGCCCTTCAGCCCGCGCACGACACTGGCGATGCGCCGGTCGACGAAACGCTGGGTCAGGCGGTCGTGCAGGGCGTCCGAGAGCTTGTCCTCGATGGTGCGCGTGATGCCCTGCAGCTCGTCGTGGTCCCCGACCCAGTCGGAGCGGTGGGCGATGTAGGTCCAGGTGCGGATGTGGGCGATGCGCGTCATCAGCATGTCGATGTCGCCGTCGGTGCGATCCAGCCGCTCGATCGAACGTGCGACCCAGTCATCGGGCAGCCGCCCGGTGGGGCCCATCAGGTGACGGTAGATATGGGCGGTCAGGCGGACATGGTGATCGTGCATGACCTTGCGGAAGTCGGGCACCTGGCAGACTTCCCAGAGCAGGCGCACGGCATCGCGGTGGCTGGCGAGCCTGGCGATCTCGGGGTCGCGCGCGAGATCGGCCAGCGTGGCGTGGTCGCCGGCCATGCGTGCGCGCGAGAGGGCGGGATGGTCCGGGCGCTGCTCCAGGCTTTTCAGCAGGGCGCCGACGCTGGAAAAATCATGCCGGGAATTGCGCCACATCAGGGATTTCAGATCGGGGAAGGTGTGCGTCTCGATGGCGCGGGCAAGCTGCTCGTCCAGGCCCTCGACGTTCCAGGTGACACCGAAGGTGCCGTCGTTGACATGGCGCCCGGCGCGACCGGCGATCTGGGCCAGTTCGGAGGCGCTGAGGTTGCGCGGGCGGGCGCCGTCGAACTTGCGCGTGGCGGCAAAGGCGACATGGCGCACGTCCATGTTGAGGCCCATGCCGATGGCGTCGGTCGCCACGATGTGGTCGACCTCGCCGGCCTGGTACATGGCGACCTGGGCGTTGCGCGCACGGGGCGACAGCGCCCCCAGCACCACGGCGCAACCGCCCCTCTGGCGGCGCATGACCTCGGCCAGCGCATAGACCTCGGCGGCCGAGAACGCGACGATGGCGCTGCGCGGCGGCAGGCGCGTGATCTTGCGCGAACCGTTGTAGGTGAGGTTGGAGTAACGCGGTCGCACGACGAATTCGGCATCGGGCACCAGGGCACGAATCAACGGCCGGATCGTGGCCGCGCCCATGACCATGGTCTCCTGCGTACCGCGCGCATGCAGCAGCCGGTCGGTGAAGACATGGCCGCGCTCGGGATCGGCGCAGAGCTGGATCTCGTCGACCGCCAGGAACTCCACAGCCATGTCGACCGGCATGGATTCGGTGGTGCAGACGTAATAGCGGGCGTGCTGCGGGATGATCCGCTCCTCGCCCGTGATCAGCGCGACGCAGCCGGGGCCGCGCGCGACAACGATGCGGTCGTAGATCTCGCGGGCGAGCAGGCGCAGGGGAAGGCCGATCATGCCGCTGCGATGGCCCAGCATGCGCTCGACGGCCAAGTGCGTCTTGCCCGTGTTGGTGGGACCAAGGACGGCGGTCAGGCGCGAAGGCTTGGGCCGCATCAGCATGACCATAGGATCGTGTCGCGCCGTGACAATTGCAAGTGGGAGTTCAAGACATTGCGGTGACAGCAACGCCAAACACCACATGGGGTGTGGATGGCCGGCAATCTGTTACGAAATTTGTCTCTATCCGGCTGATCATCCAAGCTGCATGCCGCCCTGCGTTGACGGTCGACGCCCCACACTTTCAGACGGTCATCGCCGCCGCACTGTAGCGCGAATCCGATTTTGAACGTTGTAGCGCGAATCGACGAACCGGAATCCGGTTCGGCGGTGCGGACGCGCAGTTGCCCGGCGAGCTTTGCCCGTGTCGTGGCCAGGCTGCTGTCGCCACCGCTGCGGCCCAGCCGGGCGTTGCGCGCCAGCAGCGCGCGCGGCAGTTCGATGACCAGCGTAAGCACTGCTCCGACGCCCAGCACGATGCCCAGATGGGCGAGCCCGGCATCGAAGGGCGGTTCGGTGAGGTTTCCTTCGAAGTAACCGTGGACGGTCCAGGCGATGGCGCCCAGCCCGGCCAGGAAGGCCAGCGTGCCGACCGAAAGAATGGGCGGGGTCGCCCTGCCGGCAACCCGCGCCAGTGCCGCGCGGGCGAGATCGAAGACCAGAAACCAGACCAGCCCCAGCAGCGCCATGCTGATCAGGTTGACGGCCACGGCGTCGCTGGTACGGAAGGCCTTCGGGTTGTCGCCCGCCTGCAGCGCCAGCAGGATGCCCGTGGCCAGCGTGACGACGGTCCAGCCATTCATGCGGAAGATCCAGATCGGCGCCGGGCGGGGCGCCACAGCGCGCAACGCAGCGCCCAGGACCCGGCCGGCGGTCGACCAGAGCGCCACGGCAACGGCGACCACAAAGGCACTGCCGAGAAGCGTGTCGATCACCGCATCGAAACGCGGACCGGCAAAGATGAAATAGAGCGTCGCCGCGAAGCTGAGCGCGAGCCAGAACCAGCTCCCCGCCATGCCGTTTCGTGCCTGTTTCGGCGCCTGGCCCTTGGGCACGGCCATGGTCGCTTCCCCCGTCCTGTGCTTGCCAGACTATAGGCAATGCGGCGAGGGTGGCGACATGGAAAGCCACGTCACACGCGATCCCCTGACGGGTCTGATGCTGCTCGCATCGCTGGTAGCGCTGGGCTTTGGCCTCGTCCTGCCGGCGCTGACGATCGAGCAGTTCTGGATCTTCGAGAGCAGCAAGTCGATCGGCGGCGCGGTGCTGACCCTGTTCGCCAAAGGCAACATCCTGCTGGGGCTGGTCGTGGCGACCTTTTCCATCGTCTTTCCGCTGGCCAAGCTGTTTCTGACCCTGCGCATCTGGATGGCGCCCGACATCACCGATCCCGGCGTGCAGCAGGCGATCCGCTGGACCGTGGCGCTGGGCAAGTGGTCGATGCTGGATGTCTTCATGGCCGCCATCGTGGTGGCGACCCTGACCCTGGGCATGATCGCCAGCGTCACAACCGACATCGGCCTCTACATTTTCGGCGGCGCCATCGTGCTCGCCATGCTCGCTTCGCACCGCCTGGAAGGGCGGCTGGCAGAGGCGCTGGGCCAGCGTTAGGTTGATCGCGGCTTGACGGAATCGAATCCGCACCTAAATCAGCCTCAAACCCGAGACATTCAGACAGGAGACCAGTCCATGGCCGAAACGGCAGCGGCGGAGCGGCATGAATTCCAGGCGGAAGTCAGCCGCGTGCTCGATATCGTCGTCAACTCGCTCTATTCCAAGCGCGAGATCTTCCTGCGCGAGCTGATCTCCAACGCCTCGGACGCCTGCGACAAGCTGCGCTACGAGGCCCAGCTCGACGGCGCGCTGATTGCCGATGACGCCGACCTGAAGATCACCATCACGCCCGACGAGAAGGCAAAGACCCTGACGGTGACCGACAACGGCATCGGCATGAGCCGCCAGGAGCTGGTCGACAACCTGGGCACCATCGCCGGCTCGGGCACGGCCAAGTTCGCCGCCAAACTGGCCGAAGCCGAAAAGGACAAGGCCAAGAAGGAAAAGGCCGACGTCAGCCTGATCGGCCAGTTCGGTGTCGGCTTCTATGCCGCCTTCATGGTCGCCGAATCGGTGAGCGTGACCAGCCGCCATGCCGGCTCGGACGAGGCCTGGCGCTGGATCAGCGACGGCCACGGCAGCTTCGAGATCGAGCCGGTCGAGGGCGAGACGCCGCGCGGCACGACTATCGTGATGAAGCTGAAGAAGGACGCCAAGGAGTTCAGCGAAGAAACCCGCATCCGCCACATCATCACGACCTATTCCGACCACATCGGCCTGCCGGTCTGGCTCCATGCCGAGGGCAAGAGCGAACAGATCAACGAGGCGGCCGCGCTGTGGACACGGCCCAAGTCGGAGATTTCCAAGGAGCAGTACCAGGAGTTCTACCGCCACGTCGCCCATGGCTTCGACGAACCCTGGATGACCCTGCACAACAAGGCCGAGGGTGTCGTCACCTACACCAACCTGCTGTTCATCCCCTCGCGCCCGCCCTTCGACCTGTTCGATCCGGCGCGCCGCCACGGCGTGAAGCTTTACGTGCGCAAGGTCTTCATCACCGACGAGTGCGAAGGCCTGGTGCCGGGCTGGCTGCGTTTCCTGAAAGGTGTGGTCGACAGCGAGGACCTGCCGCTCAACGTCAGCCGCGAACTGCTGCAGGCCAACCCGGTGGTGGCGCGCATCTCCAAGGCGCTGGTCAAGCGTGTGCTCGCCGAACTCAAGAAGAAGGCCGAGAAGGACCCGGAGGCCTACACCGAATTCTGGAGCGCCTTCGGCCAGGTCATCAAGGAAGGCATCTACGAGGACCACGAACGGCGCGACGAACTGTTGAAGCTTGCCCGCTTCAAGTCGACCGCCGTCGACGGCATCACCAGCCTGGACGACTACATCGCGCGCATGAAGGAAGGCCAGAACGAGATCTTCCTGATCACCGGCGACAACGCCGCGACCATGAAGCAGAGCCCGCAACTGGAAGCCTTCCGCGCCCGCGGCGTCGAGGTGCTGCTGCTGGACGATCCGGTCGACGAATTCTGGACGATGTCGGCCGATGCCTATGAGGGCAAGAGCTTCGCCAGCGTCAGCCGTGGCGACATCGACCTTTCGACCATCGGCGGCGAGGAAGCCGAGGCCGAGAAGGAAAAGGACGCCGCACCCGAGGGCGAACTCTCCGCGCTGATCGCCCTGGTCAAGCTGGCGCTGGAAAAACAGGTCAAGGACGTGCGCGAGTCCAAGCGCCTGACGGACTCGGCCTGCTGCCTGGTGGTCGACGAGGGCGAGATGAACATGCGCCTGCAGAAGATGCTCAAGGCCAGCGGCCAGTTGAACGACGCGGGCCAGCAGATCCTGGAGATCAACGCCAGGCATCCGCTGATCAAGGCGCTGGCCGACAAGGCCAAGGGCGGCTCCAGCCGCGAGATTGAGGACATGGCCTATCTGCTGCTCGACCAGGCCCGCATCCTGGAGGGCGAGCCCCCCGCCGACATCGCCGCCTTCGCCCGCCGCATGAGCACGGCGATGGCAAAGGCCGTGGGATAAGGCTCCAGCGCAACCACCACGCCTTGTCGTTGCCGGGCTTGTCCCGGCAACCCATACGCACGGACGAAGCAGAAACGCGGCGTCGGTGCGTATGGGTCCCCGGGACAAGCCCGGGGACGACAGTGTGTGGTGCGGCGCTGCGCGATCAGAACCCTTCGAGGACGATCTTGCCCCTGGCCGTGCCGCTTTCGATCAGGACATGGGCCTTCTTGAGGTTTGCGGCATTGATCGGCGTCAGCGTCTGCGTGACGGTGGTGGCGATCCTGCCCTGATCGACCAGGTCGGCGACCGCATTCAGGAGTTTGCCCTGTTCGTCCATGTCGGCCGTCTCGAACATCGAGCGGGTGAACATCAGCTCCCAGTGGACCGAGACCGACTTGCGCTTGAAGCCCAGGACATCGAGTTCCGCGGGATCGTCGATCAGACCGAAGCGCCCCTGGGGTGCGATCAGTTCGACGATCTCGGCGAGATGCTGCTGGGTCTGCGTCGTGGAAAAGACGAAGCCGGGGGCACCGATGTCCAGCGCGGCAACCTGTGCGGCCAGCGGCCTGCGGTGATCGATCACATGATGGGCGCCGAGTTTCTTCACCCATTCCCGCGTTTCGGGACGCGAGGCGGTGGCGATGACCGTGAGATCGGTCAGCGCCCGCACGAGCTGGATGGCGATCGAGCCGACGCCACCGGCGCCGCCGATGATCAGGATGGCGTTCGCTGCACCCGGCACGGGCCTGGCGACGTCGAGCCTGTCGAACAGCATTTCCCAGGCGGTGATGGCGGTCAGCGGCAGGGCTGCGGCCTCGGCATCCGAGAGCGTTGCCGGCTTGCGCCCGACGATGCGCTCGTCGACCAGGTGAAACTGGCTGTTGGCGCCCGGGCGGATCAGCGAACCGGCGTAGAAGACCGCATCACCTGCCTTGAATGCGTGTACCGCATCACCGGTCTCGACCACACGACCGACGGCATCCCAGCCCAGCACCTTCCAGGCGCCCTCTTCGGCCGAGGCCCTGGCGCGCACCTTGGCGTCGACCGGGTTGACCGAGATCGCCGCCACCTCGACCAGCAGGTCGCGGGCACCGGGAACCGGGCGTTCGAGTTCGATGTCGACCAGGGCATCGTCACGCTCGATCGCGCCCATGGTCCTGTATCCGATGGCTTTCATGCCTGAGGTCCTTGCCTTGTGATTGTATGGGCGGTATCTGGACCTACCTGCGCAACAACGCAATACGCACAAAATGTGCATGTAGTATCAAGAAGGATACTGTCATGGCCAAGGCCAGCCATTCCCGCTTCGACTGCAGCCCCGGCTGCGCCGTGGAGGCCGCCATCGGCCTGATCGACGGCAAGTGGAAGTCGGTCATCCTATTCCACCTGCTTTCGGGCACGCTGCGCTTCAACGAACTCGGCCGGCACATCGCCAGCGTGACGCCGCGCATGCTGACCAAACAGCTTCGCGAGCTGGAGGAAGACGGCCTGATCGAGCGCAAGGTCTATGCCCAGGTGCCGCCCAAGGTGGAATACAGCCTCTCGCCGCTGGGTCGCAGCATGGAGCCGATCCTGCTGGCGCTGAAATCCTGGGGCGACGCCAACCTGGGGCTCTACGGCAAGCCGCATGGCCTGGGTCCCCGCGCGGAGGACGTGCAGGCGACAGCGAATTAGGGCGACGGAACTCTTAACGCCGCGCCCTTCCCGGTGTTAACTCCCGCCATGAACACACTCGACATCCGCCCCATGGGTTCCTGCCTGGGGGCTGCCATCCACGGCATCGACGTCAGGACGATGGACGATGCGACCGAGCAGGCCGTCAAGGCCGCCATGGCCGAGCACCGCGTCATGGTGATCCGCGACCAGCACCTGACCCCAGACGAGCAGAAGGCCTTTTCGCTGCGCTTCGGGCCGCTGATGGCGCTGCCCTATGTCAAACCCCTGGACGGCCACCCGGAGGTGATCGCCGTGCTGAAGGAGGCCGACGAGGTCAAGGTTTCGACCTTCGGCTCCTGGTGGCATGCCGATTTCAGCTATCTCGAGGAACCGCCGGTCTATTCGATCCTGCATGCCAAGGAACTGCCGCCCAGGGGCGGCGACACCCTGTTTGCCGACATGTGCGCGGCCTGGGACGGCCTGTCGCCCGGTATGCAGGCGCTGCTGGAACCGCTCAACGTGATGCATTCGGGCTTCGTTTACGGCACGAAGGTGGTCGATGACGGCGGCCGCAACCAGACGCGCGGTGTCGTCATCTCCAAGGGCAATGCGGACGCCGATGTCGAGCGGGCCCACCCGCTGGTGCGCGTGCATGGACCGACCGGGCGCAAGGCCCTGTTTGCCAGCCCGACCTATACGACGCGGCTGGAGGACATGACCGAGGCCGAGAGCAAGCCGATCCTGGAATTCCTCTACCAGCACATCGCGCGGCCAGAGTTCACCCTGCGCCAAGTCTGGCAGGACCACGACCTGCTGATGTGGGACAACCGTGCCGTGGTCCATCTCGCGGTCAACGACTACGACGGCTACCGCCGCCTGCTGCACCGCACCACCGCCGGGCGCGAGCGCCCCTATGGGGTGGCGGCATGAGCACCACCTGGGGCAACGGCCGCCTGCAGGCGCTGCTGGGCATCGAACACCCGATCCTGCTGGCGCCCATGGCCGGCGCGACGACGCCGGCGCTGGCTGCGGCGGTCTCGAACGCCGGCGGGCTGGGCGGCCATGGCGCAACGACCTTTGCGCCCGACAAGCTGCGCGCCGAGATCGCCGCGATCCGCTCGGCGACCAACCGGCCCATCCATCTCAACTTCTTTGCCCACGCCGAACCGCCCGAGGGCGGTGAGGCCGGCCCCGCCATGCGCGCCATGCTGCAAGAATTGTGGACCAGCCAGGGCATGGGCGCATTGCCGCCCGCATCCAACCCGTGGCCGAGTTTCGGTGAAAGCCAGCTCGCCGTTGTGCAGGAGACCCGCCCCCAGGTCGTGTCCTTTCATTTCGGCCTGCCGGAGCAAGGCATGGTCGATGCCGTGAAGGCTGCCGGTTGCACCGTGCTGGCCTCTGCGACCTCGCCGGCCGAAGCGGTCGTCCTGGAGC
>Ga0105053_10009848_pt1 | contig 12089 bp, 10 predicted proteins | sample BON01_FD_78093 | JGI IMG/M metagenome (GOLD analysis project Ga0105053, IMG submission 78093) | Freshwater microbial communities from Lake Bonney liftoff mats and glacier meltwater in Antarctica - BON-01 | ecosystem: Environmental > Aquatic > Freshwater > Ice > Glacier meltwater | place: Lake...
CTTCGCGATGGCGCTGGCCTTGCGCGGAACCGAAAGGCTCCGTTTCGGCTGGCTTCTGCTGGCGCTTGCGATGCTCGTCTATCTGGCTGCGTCACTGCACCAGATGCGCGTGCTCTCCTATGCCGAGCTGGCTCTGGCCATCCCCTGGGCCGGCGCCGCGCTCGCGGCCGGGTCCCTTGCCATGACGCGGCTGGTCAGCCCCTGGCGTGCGCCGGCCGCAGCCCTGTGCGTTCTCGCTGTCCTGCTGGGTTCCGTCCTGGGCGCGGCATGGCTGCTCGACGCCCGGGGACGTGTGGCCTCCGCGGCGCTGGAAGACCGCTGCGACTGGCCCGCCCTGCAGGATTGGCTCAACCGGAGCGATGCGGCGCCTGCCGGCGCCCTTGCCACCTATGTTTTCCCTGGCCCCTGGATCGCCTGGGCGACCGGGCGCGGCGTCGTCTCGGCGCCCTATCACCGCAACGCCGACGGCATTCTCGATGTCGACCGGCTGTTCCGCGCCACGGACATGCAGGCACAGGCCATTGCTGGGCGCCGCGGGCTGGGACTGATCGTGCTGTGCCCGCTCTCGCCCGGTCGGGGGGGGCATGACTGGTACCTTCGGGCAAGTGCGCCGGACGGGCTCTACGCCAGGCTGGCGCGGGGCGACCTTCCCGAATGGCTCGTGCGGCTGGATGCCGGCGACCACCGGCTGGCGGATTTCCTGGTCTTCGGGGTCGCCCTGCCCTGACCCGGGCAATTGTGTGATTCAAGTCACGAAAGGTGCCGGGCAAGCGCGATTTGACCGCAAACGTGAAGCGCGTCACACATACTCGTAAGGTTTCGTTAACATATACCCGTCACGCTGAGGTCGGCATAACGCCTGAAGGCGGGTGAACCGCGACCATGGCTATCCTGGCGAACACGCGCAACGCACTGTACCGCTTCCGCAAGCACGAGAGCGGCGCGGTCGCGATCGAGTTCGTTCTGGTCGCGCCGATCTTCTTTTTCCTGATCTTCGCCATTCTCGAGACCTCGATCCTCTACACGATCGCAACGGTAATGGAGGGCGAGGTGGCGTTGGCCGCGCGCACCATCCGTACCGGCCAGCTGCAGCAGGAGGCCGATCCCGAAACCGCCTTCCGGGAGATCCTGTGCGACAATCTCGACAACGTCCTCAACTGCGACAACGTCATCATCGACGTGCGCACCTTCGAAGATTTCGGCGAGATGGACTTCGAGGATTTCGTCGATGACGAGGGCGAGGCCAGTGGCAATCTCTTTCAGGCGGGCTCGGCCGACGACATCGTCCTGGTGCGCATCGCCTACGTCTACAACATCGTCACGCCCTATCTCGCCGAGATCCTGCCGCCGGTCGGCAACGACACGGTGATTCTTTTCTCGGGGGCGGCCTTCAAGAACGAGCCGTTCCAGAACGCCATATGACGGGCCTGGCACGGCACATCGTGCGTTTCGCCGGAGATTGCAGGGCGGTCGCCGCCTCGGAGTTCGCCCTGATTCTGCCGGTGCTGGTGCTGGTGCTGTTCGGCACGGTCGAGATCGGCAATGCCGTCCTGCTCGACAGGAAGGTGACAGCGGCGGCGCAGACGGCGGCCGACCTGGTCGCCCAGCAGAAGGTCGTGACCAGCGCCGACCTCGACAACATCTGGCTGGCGATCGACAACATCATCGCCCCGTTCAACACTGCCAACACGACCTACCGCCTTCTTTCGGTGGTGGGCGATGCGGACGGCGCGACCTCGATCGACTGGCAACAGCACCGCGGCGGCCTCAACTTCGTGAGCTACACGCTGCCCAATGGCCTGGTCGGCGCCAACGAGAGCGTGATCGTGGCGCAGATCACCTACAGCTACGTGCCGATCTTCGGCGATCTGCTGTTCAGCGCCTTCGACATCTCCGATGTCGCCTACCTGCGTCCCCGCACCGTCGACAATGTGGAGCTGCGGTGATGGCGCGCGCGATGTCCATCCCCCCGAGGAGACCTGTCATGACCCGGACCGAACGCCTGCCTGGCCCCAGACGGGCCGGTGCGTTGCGCCGTTTCGCACAGGCCCGCGACGGCGCCATTGCCATCATCTTTGCCCTGGCACTGCTGCCGCTGCTGCTTGCGGCCGGCGCGGCGATCGACCTGGGCCGCGCCTACATGGTGAAGTCGCGCCTGGGATACGCGATCGATGCCGCGGCCCTTGCCGTCGGCGCGGCGACGACGACCGACGAGGATGAGCTGGAAGCGATCATGCTCGCCTTCTTCGATGCCAATTATCCCGCGCAGGAGCTTGGCGTTCCCGCCACACCGGTCATGGTGATCAACGACAGCGAGGTCACGATCTACGCCACGGCCGACGTCTCGACGACGCTGATGAGCATCGCCCAGGTCGAAACCCTGACGGTTTCGGCAGAGACCCTGGTGATCCGCGAGACCAAGGGTCTGGAGGTCGCCCTGGTGCTCGACAACACGGGATCCATGGGTACGACCAAGATGAACGACCTGAAGAACGCCGCTCAGATCTTCCTCGACATCCTCTACGGCAACGAGGCCGAGAACGAGCTGCTCAAGGTCTCGGTCGTGCCGTTTGCCGGCACCGTCAACGTCGGCACGAGTTTCCGCTTCCTCAAGACGACCTTCAACAACGGCGACTGGTCGCCCGACAACTGGGCCGGCTGCGTCATGGCGCGCAGCGGCGCACGCGATCGCAACGACGCCGGACCGGTCGACAGCACGACCAGATGGGACGGCTACCTGAAGCCCAGCGACAGAAACAACAACTGGCCTCCGGTGCGCTCCTACAAGGGCCCCAACCTGGACTGCCCTGTCGAACTGCTGCCGCTGACAACCACCAAGTCGACCGTCTCGAACAAGATTACCCAGATGGATTCGGCCGGCATCACGCACATCAACGTCGGTTTGGTCTGGGGCTGGCGCGTGCTGTCGCCGGGCGAACCCTTCACCCAGGGGGTGCCCTACGACAACGAGGAATACAACAAGGCGATCGTGCTGATGACCGACGGCGAGAACACCTTCTCGAGTTCTTCCTATGGCGCCTACGGCTATCTCTCCGAGGGCCGCCTGGGCACGACCCGTTCGAGCACGGCCGAGAACACGCTCGACAGCCGCACGACCGAGGTCTGCGACGCCATCAAGGCCGAAGGCATCCTGATCTACACGATCACCTTCCAGGTCAGCTCCAACACGTCGCGTAACCTGATGCGCGGCTGTGCGACCGATACCAGCAAATACTTCGACTCGCCCAATGCCGCGACTCTGACGCAGACCTTCCGCGCCATCGGCAAGGAACTTTCCAATCTGCGCATCGGCGGCTGAGGCGAGCGCCGCATCTTTCGGGAAGCCGGAGAACGTCCAGATAGGATGCTTCAGGCCGGTTCGTCGGTCTGACGCACAGCTTCGTCGAGCTGTTCGGCAAGCTGGAGCACCTGCCTCTGTTCCGCTTCCGAGAGGCGTATGAACGAGGCGACGTCGATCCCCGCGCGGCGCAGCAGGTCACCCATGGCGGGGGCCGCAGGGGCCGCCGGCGCCGCCGCATCGGGCGAGCTCACCGCCTGGTTGTTCCGCGGATCGGGAACGGCGGGCGCCACGGTAGAGCCGCCGGCGTAGGGGTGGCGCGGCGCGCTCTCGATCAGCGCATCGGCCGTCATGTCGCCGTCGGGAAAGTTGACCGCCTCGATGGAAACCCGCGGCCGAAGATCGTGGCCTTCGTAAACGAGCTGGGTGCCGTTCAGGCGCGCCATGGTCTTGTCGGCCACGATCCGGCAGGTTGGCCAGTCCGTGTTCTGCAGGCACAGGCAGAAGTTGTCGTCGCTCATCCGCACGACCAGGTCGGCAGAGCGGACCAGTCCCCCAAGCGCCTGGGCGACAACGTGCATGATGTGTTCGGCAGCCTGGTAGCCCTGGCGTTCGCGCGTGTCGAAGTAGTTGTCGAGGCGGATGAAGACCAAGGCGCCGGTCGCTTTGGTCCGGCGGTTTTCCGAGACGATGACGCGGAAGAACTGGCGGAAGCTCTCGTGGTTGACCAGGCCGGTCGTGCTGTCGGTGCCGCCGCCCTCGCGCAGTTCGTCCTCCATGTTGAGCATGCGCTTGGCGGCCTTGATGCGCATGCGCATCTCGAGGACGTTGAGCGGCTTGCGCAGCAGGTCGTCGGCTCCGGAGTCGAGTGCATCCAGCAGGGTGTTGGTGTCGGTTACGTCGGTCAGGATCGTGATGTAGATGTAGCGCGGCCGCCGCATGCCGCGGATGTAGCGCACCAGGTCGGTGCCGGAGCCGTCGGGCAGGTTGATCTCGGTGACGATCAGACGAAAGCTTTCGCGCTCCAGCAGTTGCTTGGCGTCGCTGATGTTGCGCGCGATCAGTGCGTTGTGGCCCCAGTTGTCGAGTTTCTTGGCCAGGATGCGCGCGGAAAGCTCATCTTTTTCGACCACCAGAACCTTCAACGCGTTGTCTCCTTCCGCAGGCGGTCCGTTCGGCTACTCGGTCAGACCGAGGTCGTTCAGCGTTTGATTGAGATCGTCCATGCTGACGTCGCCGGATGCGCCGGCGGTATCGAAAACGCCGGCAGAGGAACCGCCCTGAACGCTGACCTCGCTGCAATCGGGGCTGCACGAATAGGTGATTTCCGTGGTGCTGCGATTGAGCGTGACTTCGCTGGACTGGTTGGCAGTGACCAGAATCGAACCGGCCAGCATCTCGTTGCCATCGCGGTCGAGGATGTGGACACCGGTCTGGCCGACGGCCAGGCCGACCACGAAGATCAGGCGCGGCGATTCAAGGGCAACATCGGCGATCGAAGGATTGGCGATGTGGACGATGTCGGCATCGGCGTCCAGACGCAGGAGGACGGCATGATCGATCTCGACAACCAGATCGCCTGCCCGTGCGGCAGTCGCGGTCAAGGCGATCAGAACTAGGCCCGCCAGAAGGGCGATGGGCCGGCGTGACCATGCTGTCATGATGCCGTCGTCCTCTTTCATGCGCGCGCCGCTACTAAAGGGCGCAATACCCGATAATTATAGTCGCTTCTTGCGATGCCGTCATGGTTTCACTTTGCGTGCCGGGGGAGCCGCGGGATATACTAAAGCTGCGTTTTCCAAGGCAAAACGTCTCCGGGGTCAGCCACATTCAGAACTTTCAGACATCGAGGCGGTATGGCGCCGCCTTGGCCCGATGGTCCCAGATGCTCGCTCTTTCGGGGCTGCTTGCTCTGGCTGCATGCCAGGGCGGTTCGACCGGCGGCAACGACACGGTCTCGGGCACCGATGCCCAGATCGTCGATTCCCTGATCCTGGCGGCCCAGGCGTCCGAGGGCTCGGGCGACTGGCTGGCCGCGGCCCAGTACTGGGGCAGCCTGCTCCAGCGCGACCCGGGCAGTGAACGTTACGCCCAGGGGCTGGGCCAGGCCCTGCGCCAAACCGGCAACTATGGCGATGCCGTCCAGGTCCTGCGCCAGGGCGTCGAGCAGAACCCGGAATCCGAACCGCTGCTGGCCGAACTGGGCAAGGCCCTGCTCGCCGCCGGCCAGCGCGACGAGGCAATCGGCGCCCTCAACAATGCCGCGATCATGAACCCGAACGACTGGTCGGTGCAGTCGGCCCTGGGCATCGCCAACGGCATGGCCGGCAGGCCCCAGGTCGCCGACCAGCACTACCGTCAGGCCTTGGCGCTGGCCCCCAACAATCCCGTCGTCCTCAACAACTACGCCCTCCACCTTGCGATCAACGGGCGTCTGGACGAAGGGCTGGCAATCATGGAGACCGCCGCCGCCAGCCCCGGTTCGACGACCCAGATGCGCCAGAATCTGGCGCTGCTGCTGGCGGTTGACGGCGACATGGCGCGGGCCGAGCAAATCGTGCGCGGCGAACTCCCGCGTGAGTCGGCCGATCGCCAGATGGCCTTCCTGAAGACGCTCTCCTCGGGTGACCTGATCAACCTGGGCGGCATCGTCGATCAGTCCGGCCTCATCATCGACAGCAGCCAGTTGGCGGCGCCGGCGGGCACCGGCAACGTCGCCGACCTGACCAACGTCGGCGCCGACGACCCGGGTTTCCTCGAAGACCAGCCCGGCGTCACGGTGATCGATCAGGAAGTGCTGGTTGCCCCGACATTGAGCGCACCGGCGGCCGAACAGAGCCTTGCCGGGCAGCAGGTTGCCAATGCCGAGGACGAACTGGCGCCGATGATTGTCGCGCCTGCCGCCGAACCGGTCGCGGAGGCCCCACCCCAGACCCTGCTGGAGCAATCAGCGGCCCTCTCGGCGAGCCTTGCCGATGCACTCGACGGCGCCGTCCCCGCCGCGGCCCAGTCCGTGCCGGCGGTCGAACCTCCCGCGCCGCCACCCGAAGACAGCCTGGCCGCGGCGGTCACGTCAGAGGTGGTTGCTCCTGTGGCCGTGCCGGTGCCTGCCGCCGAGCCCGAAGCCGTGCCTCCCGGCCCTGCCTGGCGCGTGCAGCTTGCTTCGCTTGCGACCCGGGATGCCGCCGAGCGCGGCCGCAGCAAGGCGCTGGCCGATCATGCCGGGCTGCTGGGCGCGCAACGGGTCGATGTCGTCGCCGCCGTGCTCGACAACGGCACTACGACCTGGCGTGTGCTGGCCGGGCGTTATGCCGAAAAGTCCGGCGCCATCGCGCTGTGCGAAGCCTTGCGCGTCGAAGGCGGTGAATGTTTCGTGATGAAGGACAACGCAGGGAGCTGACCTTGGCGCCGCAGGACGATGCGATGCTTCACCTGCGTGCCGCCACGGCTGCTGACGTGCCGGCGTTGCAGGCCTGCGCCGAGCAGGCCTATGCGCGTTACATCTCCCGCATCGGACGGCGCCCGGCGCCGATGGATGCCGACTTCGCGGCCCTGGTCGGGCGCAGGCAGGTCGTCGTTGCCGAGTATGACGGCGGGTTGGCCGGCTATGTCGTGACCGTGTTGTGCGACGACCACCTGCACGTCGAGAACATTGCGGTGCTTCCCGGCCTGCAAGGCATGGGGGTCGGCAGCCGCCTGCTCCACCATGCCGAACAGGCGGCACGGGAGGCCGGCCGGGAATCCGTCGTCCTCTACACCAACGCGGCCATGAGCGAGAACCTCGCCTGGTATCCTGGCCATGGCTATGCCGTGACCGGCCGGCGGATGGAAAATGGCTTTGATAGGGTGTTCTTCTGCAAGACCCTGGCTGCGGCCGGCTGACCGGCCTGCAGAGCAGGCCCTGCCCCGCGGCTCACTCCTGGAAGGTCGCGATGACCTGGATGATGGCCGGGCCGATCAGCACGATGAAAAGCACAGGCAGGAAAAACAGGATCATCGGCACGGTGAGCGCGGCCGGCAGCGAACCGGCCTTCTGTTCGGCGCGCGCCATGCGGTCGTCGCGGTTCTCGCGGCTGAGCACGCGCAGCGCCACGCCCAGCGGCGTACCGTATTTTTCCGACTGAATCAGCGAGGTGGTCAGCGCCTTGATCGGTTCGGCTCCGGTGCGTGTCGCCAGATTGTCGAGCGCCATGCGCCGGTCGCCCAGATAGGCCAGTTCGGCGGTCGTGATGCCGAATTCCTCGGCCAGGATCGGCGACATCTCCGAAAGTTCGTGGGCGACGCGCACGAAGGCCTGCTCCAGCGAGATGCCGGCCTCGACGCAGATCACGATCAGATCGAGCGCATCGGGGAAACCCTTGATCATCATCTGCTGGCGTTTCTTGGCCGTGTTGGCGACCACGATATCGGGTGCCAGGTAGCCGAGCCCGGCGGCACCGGCACAGATCAGCAGCTTCAGCAGGGGATCAAAATCGGCTTTCTTGGCCGAGAAAAGGATCAGCGCGATCACGCTGGCCATCACCAGGGGCAGCACCAGGCGGGCGAAGACATAGGCGATGGCCGGCCCCTGGCCGCGCAGGCCGGCCTGGTTCATCTTTATACGCAGCTCAGGCGAACGGGCCTTTTCCATCAGGTTGAGGCGGTTGAGCACCGTCGTCATCAGGTTCTGCGAGCGCGTTTCGCGCCGCCGCAGGCTGGCCTGCCGGTTGGCCTCGAACTTGTTCCTCTGCTGGGCCTGCAGTTCCTCGCGGCGTCGCGACAGATACTTCAGGCGGTTGTCGCGCCCGTCGCTCTGCAGGAACGGCATGGCGATCGCGATGATCGCCAGGAAGGCCCCGAGACTCGACAGGACAAGGATGATGTTCTGTGTGGTGAGCATGGCCGGGGCCCTAGACCTCGAACTTGATCATGCTGTTCATGATCAGCGTGCCCGTTGAAATCAGGGTGACACCGCCGGCGATCATCCAGTGCCCCATGTCGCTCTGCCACAGCAGGCTGATGTATTCGTAGCTGGTCAGCATCATCAGCAGGGTCATGCAGAACGGCAGCGAACCGATGATCATGGCGGTGGTGCGCGCCTCGGCGGTCATCGACTTGATCTGGTCCTGCATCTTCTTGCGCTCGCGCAGCACGCCCGACAGGCCCGAAAGCGTTTCGGCGAGGTTGCCGCCGGTCTGCTGCTGGATCGCCATGACGATGGCGAAGAACTTGTACTCGGTCGTGGGTATGCGCTTGAGGCCGCGATCAAGCACCTCGTTCAGGGTCTGGCCGATCTTGATGCCCTCGACGATCTGGTGGAACTCGGTGTTGACCGGTTCGGGTGCCTCGCGCGCCAGGATGTTGAGGCATTCGTTGACCGGCAGACCCGACTGCACGCCACGCACGATGACGTCGACGGCATTGGCGAAGTTCTTGGTGAACAGGGCCTGACGCTTCTTGGCGCGGCGCTTGAGCCACCAGCGCGGCAGGCCGAGCGTGCCGACGATGAAGACCGGGATTATGCCCCACGGCGGATAGCCCAGGGTCATGTAGCCGACCGAGGCGACGACACCGACGATCAGGCTGACGATGTAGAACTTTCTGGACGTCATCTTGACGTTGGCCTGCAGCAGCATGTCCTGCAGGGTCTTCTTGTTCTCCACCTTCTTGCGCTGGTCCTCGAGTTCCTTGAGTTTTCCCTGGATCTGACGGCGCCGGGCGGTGGAGGCGTCGCCGCGGCCGCCGGTGCCCTTGGCGCTGCGCCGGGCGGTTTCGCCGGTGACGTTCTGCAGCCGCTTGCGGTAGCGCGCGTTGGTCGCGTTCATGGTGTAGATGCCGAAGCCGACCAGGGCCAGGGTCAGCAGCAGGCCACCGGCGACAATCGCCATGAGGGCGGATTCATTCACCGGCAGCCATCGCCTGCAGGCAGGTCACAAGCTCCTTCTCCTTGCCGAAATAGCGCATCCGGTCATAGAAGCTGGGCCGCAGGCCGGTGTATTTGTGGCGCCCGATGATCCTGCCGTCGGGACCCTCGCCCTCGAAGTCGAACAGCAGGATGTCCTGCAGGGTGATGACGTCGCCCTCCATGCCGAGCACTTCGGTGACATGGGTGATCTTGCGCGAACCGTCGCGCAGACGTGCGGCCTGGATGATGACATTGACCGATCCGGCGATCTGCTCGCGCACGGTCTTGGTCGGCAGGCTGTAGCCGCCCATGGCGATCATGTTCTCGATGCGGCTGATGCATTCACGCGGATTGTTCGCGTGGATCGTGCCCATCGAGCCGTCATGGCCGGTGTTCATGGCCTGCAACAGGTCGAATGCCTCCTTGCCGCGCACCTCGCCCACGATGATGCGTTCGGGCCGCATGCGCAGGCAGTTCTTGACCAGGTCGGTCATGGAAACCGAGCCGACGCCTTCCAGGTTGGGCGGGCGTGTCTCCAGGCGTACGACATGGGGCTGCTGGAGCTGCAGTTCGGCCGAATCCTCGCAGGTGATGACACGCTCGCCCTTGTCGATGAAGGCGGTCAGGCAGTTCAGCAGCGTCGTCTTGCCCGAACCGGTGCCGCCCGAAACCATGACGTTGAGGCGGCAGTGGCCGATCAGCTTGACCAGTTCTGCGCCCGCCGGGGAGATCGACTTGAAATCGACCAGGTTCTGAAGCTGCAGCTTGTCCTTCTTGAACTTACGGATGGTCAGTGCGGCGCCGTCGATCGCCAGCGGCGGGGCGATGACGTTGACGCGGCTGCCGTCGAGCAGGCGCGCGTCGCAGATCGGGCTGGCCTCGTCGACGCGCCGGCCGACTGCCGAGACGATGCGCTGGCAGATGTTCATGAGCTGCGCGTTGTCGCGGAACCTGATGTTGGTCAGCGTGATCTTGCCGTTGACCTCGATGTAAACCTTGGTCGGGCCGTTCACCATGATGTCGGCGATATCATCGCGCTCGAGCAACGGCTCCAGCGGGCCCAGGCCCAGAATGTCGTTGCAGATGTCGACGATCAGACGCTGCTGCTCGACGCCTGAAAGGACCAGCGCCTTCATCGAGATGATCTCGGAGACGACGTCGGAAATTTCCTCGCGCACGGTCGCCGAAGGCATCTTGGAAAGTTCGGTGAGATCGACCGATTCGATCAGGGTGTTGAAGACGCTGATCTTGGTGTCGTTGTAGCGCGCGTCCTGCTCGGGCGTCATCGGCGGCAGGTCGCTTTCCTTGCCGTCCTTGATCTTGGCTTCCTTGGCACGCGCCCGGTTCTGGCGCGTCTCGGCCTGGCGGAGGTCGGAGGCCTCGGCGCGGGCGCGGCCTTCGGAGCGCTGCCTGGTTTCGGGCGCGGCGGCAGCGGCGGGTTGCTCGGGCTCCGGTTCGGATTCGGGCGTCTCTGCCGCTGCGGACGGGGCTGCCGGGGCGTCGTCGTCGTCGCGGTCGACCAGCTTCAGGGCGGGCTTGGGGGCCTCATCCGTTGCCGCCGGGGACGCGGGCGCGGATTCGGCGGGCGCGGAATCACGGGGCGCAGTGTCGGGTTTGGCGGTCTCATCGGCATCCGGCAAGGCGTCAGCGGGCGCTTCCTCGCGCGGCGGCGGGGTAGCAGCCTTTTTCTCCGGCGGACCTTGCCTGCGACCGAACACCTTGCCCTCTCAATTCCTGGTTCAGGGCTTTTTCTTGAACAAGCCCAGGCTCAGCTTTCCCTTTTTGCGCCCCTTGACCCTGGTCACGGTGCGGCCGGTCAGGGCCTTGGCCAGTGCGATGTAGGATTCGACCGCCTTGTGCTTGCGGTTCACGTCGCCCAGCATCTGGCCGTTGTTGGCCGCCTGACCGAAGACGATCACATCATGGGGCACCATGGCGACCGGCGCCACGCCCATGGCTTCCTCGAATTCCTTGGCCGGAACCTCGGTCTTCCTGGAGAGTCCGCTGTGGTTCAACACCACCTTGACCTTGCTTTCCTCGCCCCTTTCCTTGTTGAGCACCTCGACGATGTTCTTGAGGTCGCGCAGGGCGGCAAGATCCTGAACCCCGATGATAACGGCTTCGTCGGCCTCGACCAAGACCTGGCGAACCCAGTCGGTCCAGAGATGGGGCAGGTCGATCACCACATTGGCGGTATGCTGGCGGATGAAGTTCAGCGCCTCGCTGAGGGCATCGGGATCGATGTTGGCATCGTTGTCCAGGCTGGCGCGGTTGCCCAGGACGGCGACCCGCTCGCTGTGGTGCAGCAGGTAACGCTGGTAGAGCTGTTCGTCGATCCGGTCGGGCGAGGCCAGGATATCCTCGATGCCCTGGCTGACCTCCAGGTTGTAGGCAAAGGCTACGGTGCCGAAACACAGATCGAGATCGAGCACCGTGACGTCTTCGTCGAGCACCGTGCCGATGGCCCAGGCGACGTTCTCGGCCACGGTCGAGGTGCCGACGCCGCCCTCGGCGCCGTAGAAGGCAAAGACGCGGGCCAGTTGGGGGGCGTCGGGGTCGATGAAGATGCGCTCGGCGGCCTCGATCAGCGCGCCGATGGTGAGAGGCGCCAGCAGATAGTCCGAAATGCCGCGGCTGATCAGGGCGCGGTACTGGACGATGTCGTTGTCGGTGCCCACGAGCAGGACATGGGTTCCGGCATCGCAGTTCTCGGCCAGGGAATCGAGCAAGCCCAGCAGCTCGTCGCCCGACAATGCCGTCTCGACCAGGATCAACTGGGGCGTGGGCACCTGGGTGTAACGCGAGATAGCGGCAGGCAGGTCGCCCTCGAAGACTTCGACATGGCAATGGTGCAGGCGCCGGTCGCCGGCAGCCTTCTCCAGAATCTCGCGCGTTTCCGGCGAGGTC
>Ga0105053_10009850_pt1 | contig 12089 bp, 9 predicted proteins | sample BON01_FD_78093 | JGI IMG/M metagenome (GOLD analysis project Ga0105053, IMG submission 78093) | Freshwater microbial communities from Lake Bonney liftoff mats and glacier meltwater in Antarctica - BON-01 | ecosystem: Environmental > Aquatic > Freshwater > Ice > Glacier meltwater | place: Lake...
GCCCCTGCACATAGGCGCGTCCGGCGGTGATCAAAAGGTTTCCCGCCGCCACTGCCGGAACCGGTTGATTGCCGGGTCGGGCGGTTTCGAGCGCACTCAGCCCCGCCGCGCCCGCCACCATGCGAAAACCGTCCGCGCCCTCGGGCACACCCGCCGGGCCGACGATGTCGATCAGACTTTGGGCCTCGCGGTGCGCCAGGATGTCGATCTCTTCGTTCCAGTCGGCATCCAGCTGAACCTTGCCCTGCTGAAGCCGTACCGCGGAATAACGCTTGGCCGGATCGAACGTGCTGCGGGTGATGTCGGTTTTCATCTTGGTCCCCAGATCAGGAAGGTTGGTGCAGGGTTTCGCCTGCCCGGGTCACGTTTCAAGAAACAGGCCCGCCTCAAGGCCGAACGGCATATAGTCGGGCAAAAGGTTGGCAAGGTTGGCAAGCCTTTGCGGCTGGTGCAGGAAGCGCCAGACGCCCATCTCGTCCCCGTCCTCGCCGCCGCGCCGGATTTCGTCGGCGCAGCTCGCGCCAAGCTGGGAATATCCGGGCGTGCCGAAGGTCACCGAGGTGAAGGCGGGCCTGAGCCGCGCGACGATCGAGGCCTGGGCGCCCGGGGCCGCCCCGGCCAGCGCCAGTTCGGGCTGGCACCGGAACCGGCGCGGCGCGACCGCGTCGAGTGGCAGCGCCGAATAGCGCACGCAACCGGTCTGGCGCCGGGTCAAAGTGACGTCGCCGTCAAAGATCACGCCCGACGCCTCGAGTTGCAGACACAGCGTCGCGCCGAGAACGGTGCTGTTGCAGATCTCAACCGGCACCTGCGCCGCCGCAATTGCCGCAGGGCGGGCATCGATCACGCTGTCGGTCACGACGATCCCAGCGACCGGTACGCCGACTGCAATCCCGCCCGCGATCGCACGGTCGAGCCGCAGCACGAGCGCAGGGTTTCCCGCGGCGACGGCGAGGCCCGGCCCGCCGGGGCGCAGCGTGGCATGCGCCAGCGTCAGGCGCCCAAAATGACCGTCGGCGACCGAAAGCCCGCCGTCGATCCAGAGCCCGTCGAGGATCAATTCGCCCGGCGTGTCGCTGTCTGCGGGGGCGGTTCCGGCCACTTCCAGGTTGCCTGCGATCACCGGGCGGATGCCGCCCGGATCGATCGCGCCGGGCCGCCGGAGAAGGCTGCCCGGGGGTGCGTCAGGGTCTTGCACCGCGGGCCAGTCCGCGCCCAGGATCAGCAGGCGCGAGCCTTCGGGCACCGTGATCCTGTCCGCGCCGGCAAGGTCGCCCACAAGCTGCAGGCTTTGCATCACCGCGATCACGCCGAAGCTGCCCGGTGGCTGGGTGCGCCATTCTGCCAGCGCGGCGGCCAACGTCTGAAAAATATCGTTCTGCGGCCCCGGCACCGCGCGCCCGACCCCGGCCGCCCAAGTGACCGAACGCTCGGCCAGCAGGGCTTCAATTTCGGCGCGCCGGCTGTAGGGGCCGGCACCGATGTCGCCCGCAAAGCCGTAGGCATGGCTCAGCCGCACCTGGGCGCCCGCATGGGCCGGGGCAAGGCGCAACCGCCCGCGTTCGGGATCGATCGCCGCATCGATGGCATGGCGGACCATGGTGGTCGTGCCGTCTGCCAAAGACACCCGGTAATCGCGGCTGTCGTCCGGCTGGCGCCAGGTGTCAAGGTTGCATATCGCTAGCCGTTCGGGCGGTACAACGGCGCCATCAAGGGTGAGCGTCAGTACCGGGGGTGCCGCCGCGCCTGGCCGTTCGTCGAACCACAGGCGCGGCGGCGGTCGACCCTCGGCCAGCGCCTGACGGCGCTCCTCAAGCTCGTCATAGGGCGCGCGGCGGCGCAGCGGCGCGGGAACAGAGCGCGCATCGGAACGGTCGTCGGTCCCGGCGTCCGAGCGCGGCGGGTTGAACAGCGGCGCGTCGATCCCTGCCGGACTGACGAAATAGGCATCCGAAGGCGCCGCCCGCGTCAGTTCGGCATGGTCAAGCCGATAGGCCTGCAACCGCCAGACAAAGACTGCCACGTTCGGAATGTTGAATTGGCCGCGTCCCTTTGTGACCGGGCGCACGTCGATCATGTGCGCGGCGGTGCCGAACGGGCCCTGCGCCACGTCAAACGCCGCGCTGTCGCGCAGGTCGGGCGTGCGAAGCGCACGGTGGCGCAGGTGGTTCAGATGCTGGGTGCCGGCAAGGTCAAGGAACATCTCGCGCGCGACCGCCCGCCAGCCGGTGGCATCCTGCGCCAGTTGCTCGATGACGCGCGCGGTGCCCTTGCCGCGCCGATAGGCGATCGTGTTCGCCACAAGTGCCCGGCGCGAAAAACCCGGCGCCGCAATCTGCTGGATCGCCCGGACCCCCAGAAGATCGCCAATATAGGGCACGACCCAGTCGGCACAGGTCTCGATGAACCAATCATCGTAAAGCCCGCGAATGTCGTCCTCGGTGCGCCCCGCCTCGGCCGCCAGCGCGCCAAGCAGCGCGCGCAGCGGACCGGTGCGTTCCTGTCCCGGTGCGGGTGTCAGGCCCTCGGCGCGCTCGTCATCGCGCTGGCGGTAGATCGCCGGTAAAAGCGCGATCAGGGCCTCGCGCCGTGCAAGCTCCAATTCGGTCATGTCAGGATCTCCTCAAGGCTCAGGCGGTCGGGGTCGATGACCAGAAGTTCGGCAGGCAGGAAGGCGGAATCGGGTGCCGACCAGCGCGCGCGGCGGGCGAGGATCCGACGCGCCACGGTCGGCGGTTGGCCGTCGAGATCGTGCAGCACCACCGCAGCGACGCCCACGACCCCCTGCGCGGCGGCGATCACACGCGCACTTTCGATGCCCTCCGCCAGGCCCTGACCTTTGGCTGAATAGCGCGCGATGAGTGCCGCACGCAGTGCCGCCAGCACCACGGCGGGCGTCCGGCCGGTGGCGACTCGAACCCTTAGGGTCATTCCAAAGCGGCGCTCGACATGACCTGTGAGCACCACCGGGCGCTCGGCGTGGCGGGCGCCGTCGATTGCGGCGCGCAGGTTCAAGAGTGTCGCGCCGGTCTCGGTCAGCACCGAGCCATCGGCGCCGGTGGCGGTCACATGCACGATCTGCCGCTCGCCGCTCCAGATCGGGGTTGCCTGCGCCTTGCCGATCCCCGCGAAGGCGCGGGTAAAATCCTCGAAGTCGCGCACCGACACGATCCGGTCGAGCGTCAGCACGGTTAGTGGCGCGTTGGCGCGGGCGTCCTCGGTCGCCTCGGGGTCTTGCGCGCCGCTGGCGGGCAGTGGATTGACCACCGCCTGCAGGCCCAGCGGCTGATCAAGCGGCAGCGAAAGCTGCATTGCCCGAACCTGGCCCGCAAGGCCCAGTCCGACACGGTAAAGCGCCACGACATTGCCCTGCCCCACAGGCAGCCGGGCGCCGAAATGGCCATCGCCAAAGCTGACCCTGACATGCCCGTCCGGCCCAAGCTGGGTCGCATAGACCCGCGCATCCGGCGCCTGGCCATAGAGCGTTTCAACCTCGGTCCACTCCAGCCCGTCCACCTTGACCACAAGCGTCGACTTGCCGCCCGACGGCGTTGCCGCCTGCACATGCGTCAGCGGTTGCTGGCTAAGCCGGAAGGTCTGCATCCCGCGCCCGGGATCCCCCGAGCCGAGCGTTTCGGTAAACACCTCTCCGCTCAGCGCGGCGGTCAGTTCCAGTCGTGTCGCGCCATGTGTGGCGGCCACGACATTGCCGTTCAGCGCCACCGACGGGCGCCAGTAAACCCCCGCGAGGGGCGTGTCCAGCACCAGCGTTGCCAGGCCATCGGCCCGGTCGATACGCCGGATCACCGCATGCTCGCTTTCATAAAGCGCCTCATCTGGTGGCGCAAATGCCGCTTCGACGGGCAGGGGCGGTACGGGCAAAAGGTCTTGTCCGATCAACGCCGCGACCTTGCCCGCGCGGCCATCCGGCAGCGCGAGCGGCCAGACCTCGGCCCCGGCGGCATCTATCGCGGCCGGGCCGAGGATGGCGAGAACCGTTCCTTCGGCCAGGGTCAAAGTGGTCCCGCCCGCATCCGGCACTAAGATCAGTGGGGGATCCGCGCTTGCAACCTCGGAGGCACCCGTCCGCGCAACTTGGCCGCGCGGGGCGACCGAGACCGCGCGCAAGGCACGACCCCTCAGGATCAGCGACTGGCCTGCGGCAAGGTCGGGATAGTCGCCGTCGAGCACGATCGTGTCGCTCGCGACCGCTGCCTCGATCGGCGCCTCGGCGCGCGCCAGCAACCGCGAGGCGGCATGGACCACGGTTTCGCGCAGCCCGAAACCGGTCAGGTTCTCGTCGGTGTCCAGCGTTGCCCGCGTCACCCGTGCGGTCAGCATATAGTCCGTCCGGGCCACGCTCACCGCTTTGGCGACGCGGTAAAGCTCGCGGTTTCCGCCGGCGTCGAGGACAAGCCACTGGCCCGGCAAGATGGCATCCTGCTCGCGGTCAAGGTCGATCCGGGCGCCGTCGTGGGCCTCGATCGCGAAGGGGGACCATTGCGTGGCACCCGTTGGCAGCCCGAAGTCGCCGCGCACCGATGCCGGGACCGAGCGGAAATCAGGGGCGTTGTGGCCGAAAAGATTGGCGCGCAGGCCAAAGGCGTGCACCTCGGGCGCCTCGGCCGGTTCGACCATCGGGTTGGCATGGCCCAGATCGTCGCGCCACTGCACTTGGGTACGCCCGGCGGCCGGGTCTGCAACCACATCGGTCAGGATGCGCAGATCCCAGCGTTCCGAGCCGGGATTGGCCATTCGTGTCGCGCCGACCAGCAGGATCGGGTCGCCTGCTGCCAGCCCCGTCGCCGTTCCGGCCAGCCACAGCGATGTGGTTCGCCGCACGATGGTCTGCGGCATGGTGGCGCGCGGACGGATCGCATTGAACGCCACTCGGCAAGCAATTTCGGTCGATGTCTCGAAAAGTTGCGACGCCTCGCCCGGGCCGGGGATCGACTGAACCTTCATTCCCGCAGGCATCGGATAGATCGCGCCACCACCGGGCGAAGCCTGCACCGTGAAGGCGAGCCAGGTTTCGGCAGCGACGCCGGGGTTCAACTCGTACCCCACCATGCGCGCCAGATCCTGGACCGAGCGGCGCTCCGTCGCGGTGCGTAGCCAGCCCTCGTTGGCGATCCGGGCTTGATAGAACGACAGGATGTCCAGCACCATCGCCCAGGCGTCGATCAGCGAGATTGTCGGGTCCGAAACCGCCCGCGTGGTCAGCCGCGCAAGGTTCTGGTCGCGCGAGACACGGTCAAGAATTGCACGAAAAAGCTCGGGCTGGGTGCCGGTGCCATAGGCGATTTCACCAAGGCCAGGACGGTTGCGCGGTGCCTTGGCGCGGGCTGCATGGGCGCAGCCGAACGTGTCTTTTGCCACACTCATCTTGCTTCCCTGATGTCAAAGGTGATTGCGCCGTTTTCGGGCCGGTTCGGATCGCTGTCGCAGCGCAGGATTGCCGAGGCGGCAGGCCGGATGACGCCCGCAGCGATCTCGCCCGCAGGCGCGCGGCCGCGCGGGTGAAAGAGTTTCGGCAGAACACTCGCCACCCCGTCAAGCGCCATTGCGGCGGCATAGAGCGTCGAGAGATACAGCGGATCGCCGAAGGTGAAGTTGTCGGGGTGAAAATGGCCACGCCGCCCGTCCGACCGATAGCCCGAGCCGAAAATTTCGACGTGACGGCCACGCAGGTCGCCCGCCACATAGCCGCGCTTGAGGCAGATCAGAAGCTCGATGTCGAGCGGCAGGGTAATCGGGTCGCGCAGTTCAAGGTCATAGCCCGCAATCCGGAAATCGTCGAGATAGGCAAGCAACGCGTCGGCGAAGGCGGGATCGCCGCGCACCGGCTGTCCGCCAGCCCGGTCGATGGTCAGAAAGACGGTGTACCAGCTTCCGGTCCAGCGCAGATCCGCCATTGCCCGCTCGACCTCGGCAAAGGCTTGAGTCTTTTCAACCCAGTCGGCCACGGTCACTGCCCGGGCCTGGGTGCGGAAAGCCTGGGGCGCGTAGCGGCGCACCTCTTCTGCGGCTTCGCGGATGGTGCCGCCTTCGGCCGGCAGCGGGTTGGTCAGGCCGGTGATACCCGAAAGCGCCGTGACAAGACTGGTCAGGCTTTCCGCCCCGAGATTGCCCGCCGTTGCGGTGCCGACACGAATCGTTGCGCGCAAGGGCTGGCCGATCCGGGGTGCGGCGCCCTCGGTATCGACGCCAAAGCGCAGCACCGGCGGCTCGCCCGGGTCGGTTTCGACGACGAACTCGCGGGCGAAGCGGCCGGCGCCAAGAAGGCTCTGCACCGGGCGCCAGACCTCGCCCGGGGCGCTGACTGATATCGCAGGAAGCGCGCGCCGGGGGTTCTGGCGCAGAAGGCCGCGCGCGGGCCGCATGGCGGCAAGGGCGGGGTCGAAGGGCTCGGCAAAGACAAGGTTTTGTCGGTCCAGCTTGGGACGAAAGGCAAGGCCCGCGACCGGCGTCGTGGGGAACAGCCCGGGCGCGCCGACAATGCTCTGGCCATGGTCTGCCAGCACGACATTGCCGCGCGCCTGCGCCGCCGCGACCACCGTGGGCACCCCGCCGATCAGGGCCTCGGCGGTCAACGTGAGCACAAAGGAAAGCGCATCTTCGGCGCGCCAGGCGACGGTCAGGATCGCCGTGCCATCCAGCGGATCGTTGCCCGGCACCACCTCGATCAGCCGCACCGCTGCACGCCGGGCAAGATCGCGCCCGGTTGCGATCCCGGTTTCGGGATCGGCGATTTCTTCGAGGATCAGAACATCGCCGGGTTGCAAAACAAGGCCCGCAGACGCGACCAGCGTGGCAGACGTGGCACCCTCCATCAGGCAGGGAACGCCGCCAGCCCAGTCGTAAAGCGCGATGACGCTGCGCGCTGCTGACAGCGCCACCTCGTGCATCGTCTCAAACACCACCGCGCCGACCAGCCGCTCGGGCGCAGTGTCGGGGTTGACGACGATATCGGCATTGCGCCCCAGGGCCGCGATCATCGTGCCCTGCGGCAGAACCGCGCCGTCCGCAGCAGTTGCCGGTGTCACGTCAAGCGTCACCCATGTCCGGGCGTTGCAGCCCTCATGTACCGGGTAGTCGAGCAGCCGCGCGTGACGGACAAGCGAGGTGCGCCGCCGCGCGGTGGACAGTGTCACCTCGGTTGCCACGGCATCCTGCAAATAGCTTAGGCGATCCGCCTCAAACGCCAGCGCCTCGACCACTGCGATCATCGCATCCGCAGCGCTTCGCTCGGACCAGGCGGGGGCGGTGGCGGCCATCCGGTCCAGCATCGCGCGGCGGAAACTGGGCCAGTCCTTGGCCAGATAATCAATCGTTATTCCGGGCGCTGGCGCGTCGGGAAATTCGGACGCAAGGCAATCCTGATCGGCCACGCAGCCAACCTTGAAGTTCACCGCGATCCGCGACAGCACCGGATCCATCCCGACCGGCGGCAGGCTGCTGCCGGGGGCGGCCACCAGTGCCAGCGTGTAGGACGAGAAATCGCCCGCGCGGTCCACAACCACCGTCAGCACGCGCCCCGACGCATTCGCCGTGACCACCCGAACCCCGGCGACACGGACCCCGCCCATGATCGCGATCTGCCCGGCACCGAGGGGGGGCAATCCGCCCGGCACCGCTCCGGGCTGGCCGGGCAAGGGATACACGAAGGTCAGCACAAGCGTCCTTTGATCGACGCTCGTCACTTCGACAAACTCGATCCCGTTCACTGTGGTGGCGGCGCGCACGGCGCGGATGCGTTCGGCCCGGTCCTGGGCCAGCGTCGTGGCGGTCAGCGTCATGTCTCCACCTCCAGCGTCACCGTCTGAATGGGGCCACCCGGTGCCCGATAGCGCACCAGCACGCGCAGTGTTCCCTCTTCGGCCGAGGCATCGACGGCTGCGATCTCGGCGCGCTGGCCCAGCCCCTGTTGCAGGGCGGCATGGGTCGAGGTTTCGAGAGCGGCCGCCAGTGCATTGCCCGAGGGCGCAAAGACGAGTGCGGCAATCCCGGCACCGAAGTTCGGCCGCATCACCCGCTCGCCCGGCGAGGTAAAGAGGATCTGCTCGATCAGGTCGCGCAGGTGCCGGTCGGGACCGGCAGCCGAGGTCTGGCCACCGCTGTCGATTTCGAATGGATAGGCGATGTCGGTCATGTCGCGATCACCCTTGGCTGATTGACAAGCACGCTGGCCGGGCCCTGCGGCAGTTGCGCCGGGCTTTGGCACAGGCTGGGCGAGGTTTGTAAAATCACCGGCTGGCCCATAACCTGAACCCGTACGGCGGGAACCAGCCATTGCACCTTGATGCAGGGGCTGGGCGTTGGCCCGGCGGGCAGCTGAAAGGCGCATCCCGCGACAAGCGAAGTGTCGGCCATTGTTGCCGCAGGCATCCCGTTGACCAGCACGCGGGCGTTCGACGATATCGTCGTGACCTGCCCGCCATGGGGACAGATCGCCGTCGCGCCGACATGAAAAATGGGTCCGGGCATGGGCGTTCCTTTGTTTTTCAGGTGATCGTCAGGGCGCCCGCGTTCACCGTGACCGTAGGGCCGGTCATGGTGACGATCGCACCCTTGCCGTTGCTGATCGTAATGCCGATGTCGTTGATCGAGATGAAGGCGCCTGTCAGCGTCTTGAGCAGGATGCCACCCGTCGGGCCCGGCGTGTCCGACAGCATCAGCGTGGTCTGGCCCTGCGTCTGCAACACCACGTTCGGCGCCGCAGGCACGGCCGTCAGCGCGAGTGCGGGCACCTCGGCCGCGCTGGCGTACCATCCACCGGTCCAGATCGGATAGTCGGGGTCGCCCTGCTCGAACTCGGCCCAGACCCCCGCGCCGATCTGCGGCAGGGCCCACATTCCCATCTGCCGTCCGACGAAGGGCAGACAGGGCAGGGCCCAAGTCGAGGGCAAAAGCGCATCCACGTCGGGGCATTGCACCAGCAGCCGACCCTTCTGCATCGGGTCGATGTTGTTAAGCACCGTGGCCCGGTACTTGCCGAAGAAACGGCGCTCTTCGCCTTCGCTCATGCGGGGATCTCCTGGGTGAAGGATTCAAATGCGTTGCGGGTCAGTCGAAAACTCTGCTGAAAGCTTCCGGGCTTGATCGTCGAGGTTACGGATTTCACATAGTAGTGCCCGTCATAGCTGGGGCCGGTGCCCCGCACGCCGACCAACGCGCGCGGCATCAGGATCCGCCCATAACGCGCCACGTCCAGGCTGCCTGATCCGCTGATGACATCGGCGCGTTCCGACGCCCGGGCCAGGCCCTTCATCGCTGCGGTCATGATGTCGTATTTCGCGGTGGCGTTGTCGTCGCCCTGCGGCGCAAGGTTGCCAAGGTTGGTGAAACTCAGCGGCACCGGCGCCCGCCTGCCCAGCGGCGGGTTGAGCAACCCGACGTCCGGCACCGGGATCAGGATCGGGATCTTCGAGTTTTCCTCCTGGATGTAGAAGATGAAGACCGACTTTTGCAGCCCGTCGAACGACAGGCTGAGCGCGTCCACATTGCTGGCCCCGTCGACGTTGACGCTGATCGCGGGCTGAACCTCGCCGACCTTGATCTGCGGTCCCCAGTAGGCGCGCGACATGCCGGGCTGTGGCCCCGGGGCGACATAGAACACATAGCCGACCTGCGCCGCGAGGCGGCGAATATATGCAAGGTCGGTACCGCGCTGCTTGGGGATCCGGTTCAGGGGATTGGGCTGCGCGATCAGCACCGAGGGGATCACGACGGGCACAATGCCGTACATCGCATATTTCGCCACCATCAGCGCGACGCGCGCCGAGGGCGGCATCGGCCAGGGAAATCCCGAAAAATCGATGCGGTCCATCATCTCGGACAGATCGGAGCCGGTGATCGTCAGCGTGCTCGCGCCTGGTTGCGAACTGACCGATATCTCGTGCCGGGTGATCACCCCGTCCATCAGCACGGTCCGCTGGCCGTTCATCGTGGCGATCAGGATCACCCGGCGCGGCGGGTCGAAATAGGCACCGGGATAAAGCTCGGTCATCAGCGGCGAGGTGCGTCCGGCCTGAAAGCGCAACTGGAAGCCGCTGGCGCCGGTGTCGTTCAGCGTCACCTGCACGTCGGTCAGGGCCTCGATCACCACGCGGGGGGCGGGTTCGGCGGCGACTGGGCCGATGTTGAGTTGCAGGGTGACGCCGTCGATCACGATCCTGTCCCCTCGGGGGCATCGACCGCCGGATCGGCCTCGATGGCGATCCGCAGGCGACGGTTGAGGGTGGCGGTCAGTGCGGCGGGATCGAAGGCGAGATTGGTGTCGGCCAACCGCCACCACAACAACGGATCGCCCAGCGTGGCCGAGGCGATGCGGTCGATCCGGTCACCCTGCGAGGTCACATAGGTTCCCACCGCCTGTGCGACGGGTTCGGGCAGGAAGCGGCGGCGCAGATAGCGCTGCGCGACCCCGTCCGGCCCGGTGCGCACGGCAACCGGTGTCGTCGCATAGCGGCTGTTCTGGCCGAATTTGCCGAAAGTCATCTGAAGCTGTCCTCCTCTGCGCCAAGCGCCGCCAGCCCGCCACCGCGGGCCTGCGCCGCCAGCGTCTCCTTCATCCGCAATTGCACAAGGCTCAGGGCGCCGCCGCGCGAGCCATAGCTGAGGTCGTTGACCGTGAGCGCCCGCAGACCCAGCGAGATCCTTGCCCGGATCGGGTTCAGTGCCGGATCGAAGGCCTCTTCCGTCACCGAAAATTCGGTGATCCGCACCGGCACGATCCGCTTGGCGCCCCAGACGAAAAGGACAAGCGGCGCCACGGCGGGCAGGATCTCGATCGCGCCGCGCCCGGCCAGTGCATCCTGCGCGGCCAGCGTGGCGGTGGTCGGTGCGATCACCGTTTCGAGGGCCGCGATATCCGCCGCGACGCCGACTTTCCCAATCACGGGATCGGCCTCCTCAAGGCCGTCCGTCGCATCCAGCATGGCCTCGAGGCTGATCGTCTCGATCGGCGGACCGGCAAGCCGCAACGCCTCGACCGGGTCGCTGTCGTCACCGGCGCCGCGCACGGTCAGGCTGCGGGTCAGCATTTCGGGATTGTATTGCAAGACGATGGTGCGCAGGATCTTGCCCGAGGCGCGGTCCATCAGCACCAGCCCGCCCTTGAGGATGCGGGGCGACCGCGATAACCCGGTCATCGCCCGCCCTCCCGCTCGAAGAGGCCCTGCACCTGGTTGAAAATCCACATCATGCGTGTCTCGTTCAGGATTGTGACGGTGGGTGGCGGTTCGGTGCCGAACTGCCGGTCAAGGATCTCGTGGCGGAAGGGCGCCTCAAGCGTGATCTGCGTGCTGAAGGCAAGGTCTGTGCCGAATTGCGCGGCGGTAGTGGCAAGCCCGGGGGGCAGGCCCAGCTGAAAGAATCTGAGCCGCCAGAACTCGAAATGATCGGTCATGTTCTGGGCATCGCGAAGCGGCATGGACACGCCGCGCCGACCGTATTCCTGCGCGATCGCACCGAAATTGTAATCGTCGGCAAAAAGCGGCGGGGGCGCACGAAAAAGATCGGGCGGCGCGGGCGGCAGGCGCGGACCGAGCGCCGGGCCGGGTCCGGTCAGTGGCGCCAGGCCAAGTTGCTCAAGCGTCAGCGCGGGGGGCAGCGTGACCTGCGGCGTCTGACCCGCTGGCGGTGCGACGTCGAGCGACAGTGCCTCGGGGTCGATGAGGTGGAAGGGGCTGCGCCGTGGGCCGAAGGGCGACAGGAAACCGGACAGCGACAGGTGGCTGCCGTCCTCGGGCGAGATGAAATCGACGCCCGCGCGACGGTTGTCCGGGGCCTCGCCGAATGCATCGGTCTCGCCATGGGCATAAAGCACAAAGGTCGTACCTTCGGGCAGCAGCGCCGACAACGCATCGCGGATCGCCACCGCGCGATGCGCCGAGAGGTTGCGGTTGTAGCCCGCAGCGCCTTCGAGGCTGGCGTAGCCGTGCACATGCACAACGATCTGCCCGGCCTGCCCGGTGGCGGCAGCGGCCAAAGCGGTGCGCGCGGCCGGGGTCAGCGTGGCGCTGTCGGTTTCAAAAAGCACATGGTCGTCCTCGGCACCGGGCCCATCGATCTCGGTGAAATGATCC
>Ga0105053_10009857_pt1 | contig 12086 bp, 10 predicted proteins | sample BON01_FD_78093 | JGI IMG/M metagenome (GOLD analysis project Ga0105053, IMG submission 78093) | Freshwater microbial communities from Lake Bonney liftoff mats and glacier meltwater in Antarctica - BON-01 | ecosystem: Environmental > Aquatic > Freshwater > Ice > Glacier meltwater | place: Lake...
AAAAGCCCCTGGTTGTCAACGGAGTAGTTGTGGGTCCGTTCGAAGAGGAAGAGGAGGGGACCAGTGTAACCAGCGACGTAGTTAAGGTGAAGGGTGAGGATCCGGCCACCCCAGGTCCCCTGCCTTAAGGAATGACCCCGGGACCGTAATGATTGCCCAATATTGGTTTAATAAAACAAAGCAACACACACACACGATTCCCCAATATCAGTTTAATAAAACAAAGCAACACAAACACACACACACACACGACACGTGAAAGCCAGTTTGGCCTAGCGGTCCAGCGAGGGGCTGTTATTCCTTAGGTCGTCGGGTTCGATTCTGTCTGCCAGTCATCTTCTGTGTGATGGTCATTTGTGGTTCAAATGGTTAAAGATCGGGGTTTGCCCCTGGTCTGCCGGTCCAACCCCGGGACACACCTCACCGAACGAACTTTGGACCTGCCCACACGACGGAGCCGCTAGGGCAAAAGCCCCTGGTTGTCAACGGAGTAGTTGTGGGTCTGTTTGAAGAGGAAGAGGACGGGACTGGTATAACTAGCGACGTAGTTAAGGTGGAGGGTGAGGATCTGGCAACCCCAGGTCCCCTGACTTAAGGAATGACCGTGACCCCAGACCGTTAGATTCCCCAATATCGGGTCAACAAAACGAAGCAACACACACACCGTGAAATGACGTGTTGGGATAGGTTCTTGGGTCCTAAGTGGCTAATTGGGTGCTTGTCATCTGCTTAGTCCAGTGATGAAAATAAAGAAACGAAGAAAACAAAGTTAACCAGCAACGTAGTTAATGTGAAGGGTGAGGATCCGGCAACCCCAGGTCCCCTGATTTAAGGAATGACCCCGGGACCGTAACGATTCCCCCACATTGGGTCAACAAAACAAAGCAAAAAACAAATGTCCCAACTCCTGCAGCTGACTGGTCATTAGAACCTGACATATGCACTTTAGGGTTTGAGAACAGGGGGTGTGTTCAGTGGAATCGTTAACCAACTTCGCCACCTGCGGCGCTCCAGACAATGAATACCACATATGCAGGGTTTTCAGATCTTTCCTATACGTGAAATTTTGCAAGCTTTGGTTGTACTAAACACTGTAAACCCAACCAAAAACATTCATTTTCTGCCTTCTTCCGATCAAGTTTTGGATATTTTCCAAAAAAATCACAAGAAATGCGCTGGATATCACCAGAATACTTGTTAAGGTGGGGTTGAATCTTTGATTTTTGCGCAATTAGTCGTCGACTAATCTCGAAGGATTCGATTCACTCACCGAATTTCAGTTGTCACGGTGGTTGCGCACCTGCGGAACGCGCTTTGTGGTGTCGGGACAGCAAACGCCAAGCGCTAGGAAATTACTTTTCCGTGCGAATTTGCTATGAGTTGCCAATATCAAAATGCAGAAGAGAGTGAGATCTAGGTCTGTGCCCGTTTTGGGTACCGTGACTTAAGTTTGTAAATCCTTGGAACGATGGCAAAATCCGATTTTTCCTGCGGGCAAAACGCGTTTTTTTTCGGAAGTCGCTTTTGCTCAGCGGTTCTCTTTTCGCAAGTACCCAAAAAGTGCACAGACCTAGATGTCAGTCACCTCTACAATCTGATATTAGGAACTTACAGCAAATTCGCACGCAAAAACATTTCCTGTCTGTGTGTGCACGACGTTCGCACCGTCGCGCAGTGCTCTTGCAGACTCTGCGGTGACTCTCAAAGTTCTCTAAAAAGATTTGTCGAGGGTGTCGGATAAAGCAAGTCCGGGACTTTAAACGACGACTTTTCAGGCAATGTCATTTTCAAACTCGACATCACGAGGTGTTTTTGCAACGTAGTCGTAGCGATTTCCATGTTGTGAATTTTTGGGAACACAGCCGGATTCGATCGTGTTCGCTTAATTACTGTAGTAAAATTAATCAGAGTGAGTTGTACAAATAATCCACAAATTCCCTGGCCAACATCGTGTAGTCAGTGAAGAAAACAACCTCTCAGAATGTTTGGCCCCGAATTGATTCGAATCAAATAATCAATTAATAGATTAATTAAAACCGCGCAAAGCGCAGTTTTTTTGGCGGCGTTAAAATATAACATTAGTAGCGCATCGGAGAGAGCATTTCCGGGTTACTTTGGCGATATTTTTGGTTCCTCAACTCTCTCCAAAAAGAGGTGTTTCAGTACACAAGAATTCACTCGCTTCTTGTCAATGGTGTTGTCACAGCGTCGAACCATGCGCTCTGACGTGTTCTTTCAAACATAGTGATCTGATTGCTTGGTCACTTTTGAGTTGACACCCCACACATAAATACCTTTGAGGGAGACTCTGTTTTGTCCAAGGCTTGTTGTTTGCTCTCCACTGTCACGGTCACGCCGGCCGAGACTCGGATTATGTCAACGGACGCGCTTCTCTCAAAAACGGTTCCGGTTAAGATTCCGCGGAGTGCATGAGCACCCGGCAGTCGCGGTACGAAACAGTTGGAGACAGTAGCGACGAGGGTAATAGCAGCCACTGAATCGTTTTACTTTGCCAGAGGTATTGGCTCGCAGGCGTCGGTGGGCGCAACAGTGAACGAAGATCGTTGGGTGGGCAAGACTCCCCTCAGGCTACCTGAATAGAAATAAGTCTAGTATTTGTGACAATTATGTTACATGTATTGACGTACGTTGTTTCAAATGAATTGTTTTGGAAGTGAAATGGTGTTGTGCGATTTGTATTTCTAGGGGTTTGATTTGACAAAGAATTTGTTGTTTAAAACTCTCGTAATTACTGTTTGCTACTCATTGTGTCATTGTGATCACTCAGCATTGGAGTTCAAATCATTTTCACTACTAATGAATTGGTAGACAGAATAAGAAACTTGAAATGAAATGCATCCCCGAATGATTAAGAAGAGATTTTTTTAAGAAAAGAATGCGCTGCAGGCCAGATTTTTATAAAATAACATGCGCCGCAGGCAAGACTTATCAAACAAAATGCGCCGCAGGCCAGATTTTTGACTCAGTCCTCATGGGTACTCTGTCCTGTTAATGCAGTAAGAAAATGAGTTTCCACGAATCTCAGCTCAGAATCTTCTTCTTTTAATTAATTCATTAATTAATTCATGAATGAATTAATCAAATAATTCATTCATTAATCATTAGTTAACCTTTGGCCCGCCCATAGTATGTTTGCTTTCCCCACTGCGTGTAGTAAGGATGTTGCACGTGTGGCAGAGTTTGCAGGGCTACGCAAACCTTGAGCATGGGACCTAGGGATCGATTCCCAACGTATGTTATACAGAAATATAATATGTGTTTGACTGCCAAATTTTCTTGCATTTTGGGATTATGATTAATTTCAAAAAAATTGCTCTATAAGTGGAGTTTCATCAAATACTTCTGATGAACACGGTCTCAGTGCCAATAGGCCAGGTTGTCGATCTGATTTGCTTTCAACATATTATTCTTTGATAATAAAGACAACTTCGTTGGTTCATTTTGGTACAGTATATACAAATTTGAGCAAGCAAACGACGAGTTCGATCAAACTCGTCGTTTTGAAACGTCGCATACTTGTTGTGATGAGGAAAGATTCCAGATGTTTATTACTACACCGATTGGAGCAACATCGACGAATTTTGTTGTCAAAAGAGACCTACAAGACTTTGGCTCAACCTGCGGACCCTTGCGGAAATCCTTTGGAGACATGGTATGAAAAATTACCCTACCCCACCTTAAAAACAGATCGATTGCAAGTGATGTCGTTACTGAATTCGAATTTTTCCTCGACTTTTGACGGGATATCATGCCTTTTTGCAAAAACAAAGTTCGTAAACACTAGACCCAAGTTGGAAATTGCTCTTGTTGTGAACCTTTTTTGTCCTCGGATCCATACAAATTTGCAAGTGAAAATATAAATCTTGAAAAGTTGAAATCCAAACATGCAAAAATGACAATGATCAAAAAGATACTTGATTAAAAATTATTCCTCCCTTTACTTGTGCATGCCTAAACAATTCTTAGACTCTAATGCACATGTATGCGTTTGTGATGTAATTAAATTAGCGGTGTGGCGGCATAACAAACCACATATCAAAAAAAAATGTCGTGGAATTCAGTTGGTTACTTTGATCACGGATTTTTTTGTTTTTGGTGCTTTTATTACTGGAAACAGTAGTTTAGAACAATTGCTTGAGGGCGTAATTGCACAAATCCATATTGATTTGAAATGACGGGGTTTTCGGCCGGAATCGAACCGGGGTCCTGCGGATAACCCCAAATTGTTGATTCCCGGGCTCTTCTCCTCTGAATTACTAATTTGAAGGTACCGAAAATCCCTCAGGGCCCTCTCGTTCTGTAATTGTGAAACATTTGTTTGTATCGAAGTTGAGTAACACATAAGAATTTGAACATATGTGACCGCTGATTTCATTTGATAGGACCTAGAAAATTTGCCGTCATATTTCTAGGTCCAAATTTTAAATCAGCGGTCACATATATTCAAATCTTTATATATTACTCTCAACTTTCGTACAAATGTATGTTTTACAATTACAGAGTTTCCGCGATCAACTTCGTATATGTGCCCTCCAGCGAAAAAAACAACTTTTCAGAATCTTTTGCCCCGAATTTATTCGATTTAATTAATTGATTAAAACTGCGCGAATATTTAAAGAACCAACGCGGTATAGTCTTTCACGGCGTCAGCAGCGAAATTTTGAAAACGTGACATTAGTTGAGCATATAAAGCTTCCAGAGCTAATAGCCTATTTCTTTCAAAGACGCGGCAACGTGTTGGGTAGGAGGTCTTGCATTTCGGTATCTTTGCAGCCAGGCAGTCAGCACCACTTACTGGAACAAATTGGATTACAATATCAGACATTGACTGAACAGACGAAGGGAATCGAACCAGTGTACACGGAGAACCCCGCTAAGTCTGATGCATTTAACTAATGAGCTGTGATTGTTTTAATATCGGATCTAATATCAACCAGCCACAGATCAGTTGTGAAATGCATCAGAATTAGCAGGGTTCTCCGGTTGCGCCGGTTTGATTTCCTTTGTCCGTTCATAAATCCAACCCCGCAGGATTAGTGGTGTTTTTACGAGTCTTTTGTCCTCAGGCTCTCCTGCTATCCACACGTATTGCACTGAATCAACGGGGGTTTTTAGTACACAGACCTCTTTGATACCTGTTGTACCGTGCTGTGATGGATAGTTGCCCGGTCTAGAACTCCCTGGTCAGTGAACCTGATACCAACAAATTCCCAAATTTGACCACTGAGCTGTGATTGGTTTAATATCGGATCCAATTTTAAACAATCACAACTCAGTGGTTGAATGCATCAGAATTAGCGGGGTTCTGCGGTTACGCCGGTTCGATTTCCTTCGTCCATCATTCATTCACCCACTTCTTGTGTGGTCACACCAGCCGCAGAGGACCACGTTTTGAAGTGTTTTGCAAACTTTACTTCTGATCTTAAAACAAGTGGTTCCCCGACAGTGAAGCGACGTTGCTTCGGACCCCTGTTTGCTTTGTCGTACAAATATACCCTGTGACCATGTCGGTCAAAAAACTACACAGACATGCACGGACCATGCACGACATGACGTGTTGGAAATGTCCTAACTCCTTACTGGCCATTCGAACCTGGCATATGCACTTTAGGGTTTGAGAAATGTGACAAGGGGGATAGATATTCAGTGGAATCGTGAGCCAACTTCGCCACCTTCTTTCAAAAAACAAATGCGGTTTAGTTTTCGGCGGCGTCAGCCGCGAAATTGTAGAAACGTGAAATTAGTTCAGCATATGAAGCTTCCAGCAAGGCTGCTAGACTATTTTTAACAAAGTACAGCCAATCCCACTTGCGGTGACATTCTTGAAAGCTCTTTCAAAGCTCAAAGCTCAAAGCTCAAACGTCTCTGTTCACTGAAACGTGGCCAATGAGACGTTAGAGCTTGGAACTTTGAGCTTCGAAACAGCATTCAAAAATGTCACCCCAAGTGGAATCAGCTGGAATAACAGCAACATCAATCAGGAGCTCGTTGGAGAGAGCATTTCTTGATTTTCCCCCGATTTTTTCGTTGCTCTACTCCCTCCAAAAGAGGTATTTTAGTACACAAGAAGTCACTTGCTTCTTGTCAACGGTATCGCCACAGCGTCGAGTCAAGCGCTCTGACGTGTCCTTTCAAACAAAGTAATCTGAATGCTTGGTCACTGTTGAGTTGACATCCCACACATACATACCTTTGAGGGAGAATCTGGCTTATCCAAGTTGTTTGGTTCACACTGTCACGGTCAATCCGAGTGACTCAAAATTGTGTCAACAGAAGCGCCTTTCTTAAACACATCTCTTGACTCATTTCACCACAATTGAATTGGTAGATAGAATAAGAAATTTCAAATCAAATGCTCCCAGAATGATTAAGAAGAGGATCTTTTATGAAAAACATGCGCCTTATCAAACAAAATGCGCATCAGGCCGGATTTTTTCACTCAGTCCTGATTGGTACTCCATCCTATTAACATAGTACATAATTTCTTTTCCGCAAATCACAGCTCAGATTCTTCTTCTTTTAATTAAATCATTCATTGATTCATCATTAATTAATTCATCATTAATTAATAAATGAATTAATTATTAATTGATTAAGCTTTGGCCGGCCTATAGTACGTTTGCCAGTGTTTTCTTCACTGGTGCCCTCTGCGTAACAAAGTTCAAAGTTTAAATGACAGCAGATTGCCCACTCGGACAGGGACCAACCTCTCAGGTCAGGTACCCTGAGTGTTAAACTCTGCCAGTAGCCTTGACCCTGACAATTCCCCGTCGCGTTGCTTTGGGCACTTTAGCCTCCCAGTGCAGTGGGATTGTGACAGATGCAATGTGACTAAAGTCCTAAAGACACACCTTGATCTTGCGCTTTTCGAACCTTCTTGCTGTAATTAGAAGGCGGTGTGGCGCATAACAAATCAAAAACCTAAACTTGAACCAGACCCTTGTATTGTTAGGCTATAGTCAGCCATCGCTCCTCCGTCACGGTAAGATAATCATGTAGGAGCTGTTGACTCGTTATGTAGTCGGCCATTGTTCCTGCATGACATAGTCACGCAGTAGCTGTTGACTCGCTTTTATGTGAAATAGTCACGCAGTAGCCCTGTACTTCTTAGTTTCAGTTATGCTTATTTATGACTTGAACGTCTTGCCAGACAGTATTATTATAAATTTACGATTCAACTGCGGGAGAGCATCGAGTGATCGTCGAGACAGGCACTTGACTGTTACTTTATTACTGCGCATCATTTGTATGCGTGCTCAACAGCTTGGGAAGGTTTTTGGTGTGGCGGTTATATTGAACAAAAACAAAAACATGTGCGAACCGAAAACCAAAAACCTGCGCACCATATATATATACACATACATAGGTATATATATATATTGACGATTTCCCAACATCGGTATTATCAAACAAAGCAACACACTCATGTTTACCAACTAGCGGGTCGGCCCGCATCTAGGTCAGTAACGGTCCGGGACAATTTCTTGGGTCCTGAGGGATTAGTCAGGTGCTCACCACCCGCGTAGTCCAACGATTAAGGTGGGCATGGGTGTTTGCCAACCAAGAAAGCAAAAAAGAAACGTATGCGTTCCTGATGTCCTTGGAGGGTTAGTGGCGTAGCGGTTTTACCAACAAACAAACAAATAAACAGGCCACACCAAAAAAGCAGGAAAACAAACAAACAAACCAAAACAAAACAAGACCATGACATTCTTCTTGTGCCGCGGCTGAATGGCAATATTTAACAAAGAAACAGTCTGATGTTCTGGTGAAGAATCTCTGTTTTTTAAAAATAATCCACATCAAACGTCAGACGAATTAACACGACTATAATGTACAATACAATTACCTCTGTCTGTAAATTTCAGCGTTTTGCAGCGTTTTGCAGCGTGTTTCAGTGTGTTGCATCAAAAGGCTTTATTTTTGATCAACCCTATTTCATCTTTGGTTGGTAGTCCTTTGAGTCTTTTGATTTACGATCATATGGTTTGAATCCACGTTTCCTCTTACAGCCCGTACACGAGAAAATGAGACTTGAAATGTTAAAGGGAATGCAAAACGAAATCCAAATTGAAATCAATAAACTATCGTTCTAGGTCTCTCTTGTATTTGTGAATTTGAGTTTTAGGTTGGCATTGGTCTGGGACAATTTCTTGGGTCCTACGTGATGAATCTGGTTCGCCACCGGGGCCATTTGCCGAGTCCAGTGATCATAGGAAGTTGTGTATTCGCCACCCAAAAAAGCCTGAAAAGAAAGGAAGAAAGATAGTTTCAAACTTCTGATTTTGGATGTCGGAACCGAAGGATCCAGCAACCTAATAAAAGCGGAAAGCTCTGGAGAACATCACAGGGAAACGAATGGCCTCGTTTTTAATCTTCCGGACCCTTGGGTCAAAAAAACAAAGCAACACACACATCAAAAAAAAAGAGACTTCAGACCGTATGAGAGGTCAATTTGGTGCACACCACCTACTTAGTCCAGTCATTAAAGTGGGCATTCGCCACCCCTTGACAGACAGAAAAGAAGAGAGGGTGCGTGTGTAAATAAATGTATACGTCTGTAAACATCAAAAGAAAGAGTGTTTTGAATCAAGAGATATCAAGAAATTTGCATCCCACACTTCGTGACGTACTTTCAAGTAACCCTCCTCCCATTCAAAAACGGTTTGTATGTAAGTCTGTGCGCGTGTGAAAGAGAGACAGAGGGAAAATTGAAAAGAGAGAGAACAAGGGAGAGCGAGTGCGTCAGAGAGAAAGAGGGAGAGACAGAGACAGACAGAGAGAGAAAACGTGTAAAGGACTTCGTATCATCATCACTCATGTTTATGTCCGAGTCATTATCTTCGCTACCAAAGACACGGTCACATTCATTATAGTATTCCCCATCCAAATATTTCCTACTGAGCATTTAGCTGACTAAATGAGCATCAGCGCCTGCTTTAAGAAATAATGTTGTTTATTGGAAAGGAACCAATGGGAAGATCAATTTCTAATCTCCTTCGCCCATTTTCATGAACTCCGCGTGAATTTTTCCTGGTCTCACCCTTACTCGCGGTGACTGGCGCAACTCCCTAGGTGACTGTCGCCTGTGCTCGCTGAAGGACATCAAACAACTTTTTACTTGCTTGCTTTTTCAGCATGACGAGTATTTTCTTGCACTCTCTGCAAATGTCATGAGACGAGGCTGAGGAATTTCAAGGTTCTGAGTCATGAACAGTTTTTTCACCATGTTTTCTTTGTTGTGCCAATGGTACTTCAAGCGCACGCACATACTTACTCACTCTTCTTGCTGAGCTTATTACAAGCCTTGTTGAGTGGTTTGTGAGCCCGTTCGCACACTCGGAAACACTTAAACCATTTCTCAATCCCTGCCCTTTAGGAGTCGGATCCTCGGCGGCATTTTTGATCAAGTGTCAAAATAGGTCAAGCGGACCTTAGAATCAGTCGTGACTGTGAAATACTGTAAAGGAAAACAAGTGCAGGGCCAAGTTAATGATTGTTTCTTTTTTGCCACACCTTTTTTTTTATAATCATGCCAACTGTTGACGGACTGAAGTTGATTCCTGTTGATTTACTCAAGGCTCACTAGTAGAATCTTCACATATTCAAGAGTCTCCAAGGAAGGCTACAACTTCCAAGAGTCAACAAAGCCCATGGGGTGTAGATCTCAAACTGGAACCTAACCACCGCAGAAACTTTGATGACGTAGTGGTGTTTTCCTTTTTTACCACGAACAAACAAACAGATACTTACGAGTATTATACACTGGCACGGGTTTGATTTTTTTCCGACTACACCGGTTGCACGCCGTGTTTGCAATCCATTTCGTGGGTACAGGCTTGTTGGCCACTGGCAGACCCTGTGGAATCCGAGTCATCGGGTCTGTGACAAATCCCCAAAATCGGTTTCTTATACAAAGCAACTTACACAAACTGTTTGTTGATCGACTTGGACTAAATTATTTCCGTACACTTTTTGTATAGTTTTCCAAAAACAACCCAGAAACTGTGACTACACTGAAAGATTAAAAGCCTTTTTCAGTGTCAGAGCGGCATTCTAACAAAGAGTAAAGTGCATAAGCACACAATTTTATGGATGCAGGCTGACACAAGCGCCAGAAGTAGCAGTTGCAATTTTTGATAATCTCAGTCTTAATTCAATTGTACCGAGCTTTAGAGACTTGTCAAAAATTACTACAGTAAGCCATGATATATGCAAACCCGCCACAAAATTGAAAGCAAATTCGAGCAAATTTTTCCTGAAATGTGATTCAAGTTGCATTTGCAGATTTTTTGATTTCATTGCAAAAAATCAGTGATTTATCCGCAGATCGTTTTTGCCTGCGGCGCCTTTCTTAAATAATACGGTCACATAAACGTTAATTTCTTGCTGGATTTTTCATGATCTTTGCAGCCAGACAGTTCGCCACACTTACTAAAAGAAATGAAAAGCACAATAAGCAATGGACTGCCAGGTTTGGCTTGATGGGCTGTGGCAATGGTGTGCGATGACACTGTCAACCATTGGCATCCACTCACTTTTGTGTCCGATCAGTAATATTACACCAACAAACAATTGGATATTCTGGTAAAGAATCTGAGTAATTTACATTAAACTAATATCCAGAAACCCAACAAATAAACACAACTATGATTTACAATGCAAAGAAGTTCCAAGATTTCATTAAAATTTGTGTCATTATCATTTGGTATAACGTGTGCACCTTGTTTGGAGGACCTCACGTGAAAACAAAGAGCAACATTTCAAATTTGGGCTCGAAAGTTGACATTCCACTGCTTACAGACGCACGGTAAAATACAGGAAGGTGAGATTCAGGTCTCTTTAACTTGTCCGGACTTGCCAAAACGTTGACAATTCAGATAGTTTCATGCAAGTGACTGTCTTTCGATTTGGATCATTGCCTAATGATCTGGCTGTAGGCTAACTTCTTTTCCGTAGACTTTTTGTGGGGTTTTCCAAAAAGCAAACTGCGACGACTTTTGTAGATAAAGAGCCTTTTCAATGGCACCAGAAAAGGTCCATCCAAAAACCCCATCTCCACGTGAATGAGTATTTCATTTTTTTCTCAGCCACGGTATTGGACTATGAATTTTGACGAGATTATCAATTTTGACGAAAAGATGATGCAATTTCCGATTCGGATGATGACGATTCTTTTGAACCTTCAAGAAATAGTCTAGGAAAATGAAAGTAGAGTTCTATACGTTTCAAAAATTGATTAAATTTTGTGTTTTAGTTTGCCATCATACTTTTTGTTTTTTCTCTTCATTGTTTTTGTCGGAAATCAATAGTTTTCGGGGATCCGAGTACAGCAGCAGTGTATTTTGCCAGTCCCGAAAAAGAAAGGGTTGCTGCAATGCAGAATCGGTTCAACACTTAGTGGTTTTTTCAAAAATGAAAATAAAAAAGTAACACCCTTAACATTCAAGTTTATATTCGTGTCTACATACATACTCATATCAATTTGTAGCTTTCCATGTCAATCCAGATCATGTAACGCACTGCAACACAACATTACCACACGCTGCAATACACCGCAACACACTGCAACACACTGCAACACACTGCAACACACTGCATCACATTGCAACATGCCAGTCTAGATCTTGTGAGTGCACGTCCTTTCAACCGTGTGCGAGCGACGACAGGCATGTACGCGACAAAACAGCACCATCACAATGTGCAGAGACAGAGCGACACGCTCACATATGCACCACAGGCAGAGAGAGTGCGAGAGAAAGCAGAAGAGAAAGACACACACACACCCAAACACACACACACACACAAACACACTCTCCCCCGCTCCATTTGTTGTTCTCTCTCTCTCTCTCTCTCTCTCTCTCTCTCTCTCTCTCTCTCTCTCTATACATACACACCCCCTATCTCTCTCGCTCTGCCTCTCCTCCTCTCTCTCTATTCACTAGTCGTCTTACTCTCATCCCACTCCTGCAACAACTCATCTATTTCCGGATCTATCTCCCCCCCCCCCCCCCCCCCCCCCCCCCCCCCCCCCCCCCCCCCCCCCCCCAGCCCCCCCGCCCCCC
>Ga0105053_10009864_pt1 | contig 12080 bp, 12 predicted proteins | sample BON01_FD_78093 | JGI IMG/M metagenome (GOLD analysis project Ga0105053, IMG submission 78093) | Freshwater microbial communities from Lake Bonney liftoff mats and glacier meltwater in Antarctica - BON-01 | ecosystem: Environmental > Aquatic > Freshwater > Ice > Glacier meltwater | place: Lake...
GAATCAAACCTATAAACGAATCTGTTCAATCAAACATGTCCGTCGGGGAAAATGATTGGTTCTAAAGAACAATTTTGGATAAATCTGTTGCTGTACCAGAACTCTTCTGGAATAGGACCAGAACATTAGTATTGTGCAACCTGTGACTGATTAAAATGATATTCAATATTTAGTCAACCTTACAATTTCTTTGATCTACTCAAACCGGGATGCATTCGATTTGAAGTTTCTTGTTCTGTCTACCGATTCATTAGTTGTGAAAATGATTCCAACTCTGATACTGAGTGATCATAACGACACAATTTGTACCAAACAGTAATTGAGAAAGTGTCAAATAACAAACCCTTTGTCAAATCAAAGCTCTTGAGATACAAATCGCACAACACCATTTCAATTCCAAAACAGTTTATAAGAAACAACGTACAGCAGAGGGAATGCCTCACCCAAAGCCTACAGATTTAAACATGACCAAGCACTCAGATTACTTTGTTTGAAAGGACACGTCAGAGCGCGTGGCTCGACGCTGTGACGACACCGTTGATAAGAAGCGAGTGAATTCTTGTGTACTAAAACACCTCTTTTTGAAGGGAGTTGAGCAACCAAAGATATCGTCAAAAAACCCCAGAAATGCTCTCTCCGACGCGCTACTAATGTCACGTTTTGAAAATTTCGCGGCTGACGCCGCAAAAAAAAAGAACCGCGCTCCGCGCGGATTTGTAAAACCGCGCTTCGCGCGGTTGTAATTAATGAACTAATTTGAATTGATTCGTGGCCAAAGATTCTGAGAAGTTGTTTTCTTCACTGCGCGAGGAACTTGAATAATTTTATGATTATGTAATTGTGACTGACCAGTGTTGTGCCGCCAATAAAAGAAATTGTCTGAGGATGAGAAAGAGATCCTTGGAAAGAGGAGAGTGAGGTCTTTCTGAGAATGGTCCCAGACTCCTTTCCCCATCATTGTTGTATATTTTACATGTTTATGTCGAATGTTTGCAATATTTTCAAAATTAAAGTAAGATGCATGCTTTGGATATGATCGAGTCATGATGAACAATTCAACGCAGAAAATTCTGGCAATTGCGCATGTGTTTCAAACAAGTTCATAGTTGCATCCTTATGCAATTTATGAAATTTGATGTTTTTGAATTCCTTTCGTGAATAAGGGACCCAAGAAAAATCAAATTTTCAGTCAAACTAGGAAACCACGTCGGTAATAGGAATACTTTTTGAGGCCGGAAATCGAATGATTTTTTCGAAGGAAATATTCTTTGGGTGCAACAAAGTCTTATGACACAAAGGCCTTGCACACAACCAAAAAAATGTCTGCAAACTGAGATCTCAAATCGAAAAAAGGTTCGAGCACATAATGCTTCTAGTGAAGCTACTCGACTATTGTTGACGAAGTAATAAAAGCGACATCAACCAATCAAAGGAAATTTCAAAGTCAGCTACTCGTATTGTGGAGTAGATTCATAAATCCCCCACTTCAATCTGTAGTCAACCAATTTTTCTCTCAAATATTTGAACAGCTCTTTTCGAAAAAGAAGCATGAAAAGTAAAGCCCCCACTACAATCTCGAGATGTTCCTTGGTTTATCAGAGCGCATATGGGTTTCTCCATATGGTGAGGTTACTGAATTACTCCATAAAACGAAGGAAAATTCCTTCGTTTGAAAAATCTCGGGATTTCCTGCGTTTTGACGACCTCAGAAAACAGTCTTGCGACCGGCGTTAGCTTTTCCAATTTGACGGGTATTCCAGGCAAAAAATGGAAAGGCAATATTTGAACTCGGTAACGAGACTAACATGTTTCTCATGCACTTTTTGAAGATCTTCAATATAAGCTTTGAATCGAGTCGATTGGATAGCAAGGACATGACGTACCAAAAATCGGACAAAATATGAACCCAATGGTTTCTTAAAAAGGCGATTTGACGGGTTGAATTACAATTTTTGGAGGATTTGTGCGAAATCATTCATTAAAACGAGCAAATAGAGCTTCAAGCAAAGCTACTAAACTATTTCTTAGGAAGTAATAAAAGCAACATCAATCAATATCGAAACTTTCTTCTGTGGACGTCATTAAGACACTTTGGCCTAATCAATCTGATACAAGTCATTCCATTTCTCAGCTCGAGGTTATTCCCAAAAATATGCAGCTTAGGTGTTTTTGGCTTTGTTTTATTCAACCGATGTTGGGAATTCGTTATGGTTCTGGGGTTTCCTCGAGGCGAGCCATGACTCCATTCTACTAGTGAAAGCACATTGAACGATAATTATCTCGACTAATAAATTTCCTGTCGAAAATTCCTTTGGACCGTGACAACTTTGTAATACCTTTTTAAGATTATGAATTTGATGCATATGATTGTTAAAATCTGAGCTCAACAGTATGGGCTATTCAGGAAAAACTGGCAACGTGGGCAATTCCTTTCCCATTTGGGGGAGGAATGGCTTAGAAAAAAAATTGATGAAAAAGATTCTTTACATGCTCGAACTTAATCTCTGGAAAGCTCACGTAACAGATCTCCACAAATTGAACTAAAAGCATGGCAAGGACGGATTTTGAGAATAACGATTTCATGTCGATTTGGTCGAGTATCAACAGTCATTTCACGAGTTAAAGCCACAGGACCAGCCGTTCTGGGTTCCTACTTAGACCAGGTCCCTACTTCGACCTTGACTAGGTTCCCCGGCAAAAAATCCGCCAGGATGTCCTCTTCGGGTCTTTAAGAATTCGTTGGGGGAACACGCATTTTTTAAATCTGAAAATCGGCAGCAAGATGCCCATGGTGCCATACCTACCCTAATAAAGGGACACCATTCCAATCAGGCGCTACGATCCTTGGAAGTTAGGGACACTTGATTGTTTAGACTGGTCAGCCTGGGCCCGAGGCCTGATACAGGCAAGCCCACAAACATTGATAAACTATTTTGACCCACTAGCAGTTTCGACATTGATAAATCTCGAAATCGATAATCTACACGGATCTGTCCAACGGTACCATACGGACTCAAGCAGGCGAGCATCGGTCCAGGACAGTCTCGTGGGGTCTAAGTGATCAAGTTGGATTTTTACAACTCAAGAACGAAAGGAAGAAAAGATGGTCAGTAGAACGGCACGGGCGAGGCCACAGCGGACAAGTCCTTGATCTTCTGCACTTGATTTTCTCACAGGCCTTCAGCGCACTAGTACCAATGCGTTCTCTGGTTGTCAAGTGTTGAGAATCAAGTACTTGTCCGCTGTGGCCTCGCCCGCGCTGTTCCCCTGGCTCTGATCTTACTGTCAGTTTTTGAAAAATACGTGTTTCCCCGACGGATTCTGAAAAATCAGCAGGGGACCTCCCCAGCCAATTCTGGGAATTTTCAACGCGATGGTCACTCTATCGACTCGAGGTTTGGAAAAATTGGTCACTTTTCTTTGGTTCGCTTCCGCAAAGATTCCCCAGTATTGGTTTAATGAAACAAAGCAACACACAGACTGTTCCTTGGTTCGCTCGTGGGGAACCTCAAGACCGTGATTGTGCCCCAGTATTGGTTTGATAATTCAAATCATCACACGTTTCAAGATCATGGAGCCGATAGGACGTTGACCCTGGTTGTCAACGGCGTTAGTCACGGTTGCTGGGTCCGTTCGAAGAACAGACCTATATGTGATCTGTATGTTCAAAGTTCGGAATTCTTTTCCTTGATTATGTCAGGGTTCTTCAACAGACATCCCCCGAGAATTGTGTTGGGGATCTTGTATAGACAGTGACATCGCCTCGAAGGATTCGGGAGTCTTCTTCAAACCCCCTTGCCAGGCTCGCAAGGGGGGGCTTGTTTTAAAAGATAGATTGGCAGCACCTCAGCGCCAGTCCGCCACGCGATAATGGTGTTGGGGTAAGTCGCGATCTCATACTTCTCCTTGCCCTCCTTCATCTGCACCACTGAGTCGTGAAAGCATGTCGTTCAAGTTCCCACAGGGGCAAACAAAAGCTGCTGACCAATGTGTGACACATTGGTCAGCAGCTTTTGCCCCTGCGGCAACTTGAGCGACATGCTTTTCTAGTGCCTTCTCCTCCAGCTTTTTGCGTTTTTGGTGCAAACAGAATTATTTTCCTTCCGTTCCTAGATTCCCGCAATTTCAAAAAGGTTGGTTTATTTGGTGGCAGAGCGCTGGGCCCAGATGGAGGGGCGGTGCCAGTATCCAACCTTTGTCTGCAGGCGTGGTAGCATCGACTGGCACGTAGATGACTGTCTCGGACGCCCACGGGAAGGGCGCCTGCCACACGCAGGACACCAGCTTTTGATTGAAGGCCAGGTGTCCTCGGGGCCACGTGTCCTCGGGGCCACGTTACCGCATTCAAAACAGAAATTTACAGGCGCCGTGGCGCAACCTTCGACCCCTTTAAGATTAGGGGGGGCAGGAGAAGCGAAGGAAGGCGTGCACTTAGCTCGGGTGGTTGATAAACAGAACTAGGAGTAGGGTACAGTAATAATTAGGTTCATTTGATGATAAATAGGGTATGTGAAATTAAGGATCCCTGTTGTCAGGCTACATCGGGATCAGGATACTCATTGGGCCATGTCGCACATCCATGATGTCGCACATCCAATAGCCACGCCTGCACATACGTAAATACGAGGATGGGTGGGAGACAATACAAGTGCGAAGTGTGTGAGTGCAAGTGCAAGTCTACGTTTCAAAAGGATTGGCATGTTTACTTGTCTACACTACAGGGCTCAGCAGCAGGGTAAGAGCCAAGGCGTTTCGCCACGTAACACCGCAGCCTACCACTGCAGCCAACCACCGCAGCTAACCACCGCAAAATTGCTTGGCCGCCACGATCTGTCAGATTCAATCCCACAGAGCCACCTCCTTCTTATTTTTCCCTTTCTTTCCACCACCACCTTTGCCTCCGCCCTTGCCGCCGCCTCCAATGCTGTCCATGCTGACCCCGTCCTCGGCCATGATTTTGAAATCTACGAACTGCTCCTTTGTCATCAAGGGTTTGCCGCTCGACTTTAGCGTCAGGTTGTGTTTGTGCCAGTCCGACTTCATGTGTGCTGCCAACTCTTGTCGTGAGGCAAATACCTGTTGACCAAAAGGTAAGTAACCCGTCAAACCCTGCTCTACAACCCCATCCTGGACATTTCCTTCGGATTTTGCCTACCAATCCAGAGCCATAAATACACAGCAACATCAAAAGCCATAAATATACAGCACCCAGAGCCACAGACACACCCACACGTGCCACAGCTGACATGCGCACGGTCATTGGGGGTTGGGTCGTTGGGGGGTGGGTCGTTGGGGGTGTATACGCCTCTTTTTTGGCACTGGGGCGCGGGGCGACCAGGGGTGGGCGCCCCTTCATGCCACCAACCCCATCAAAAAAGGGCAGAATTCAAATACTTTTTCGTTCCTTGCCGACTTGAAGCGCCCCGCAAAATACGATTTCAGCTCGCAGAGAGGAGGTTGGGGGAGGGAAAGGTCGCAAAGAAGATCGCACTGCGGGGAGGCGCATAGCTCACCATCCCCGGTGCCGTTGCAGCTTTGATGCTGCTGTCGGCAGGTGCCCCTGGCTGGGCAGCAGGTTGTGAGGGTGAGTGTTGGGATGTTGAGTGTGTGGCTGACGAGTCGGAATTGAGTGAGAGGCCCGCTAGTGAGTCGATAGCAGCATCGCCTTGGTGTTCCGAAGCGATCTGTAACAATTCTAGCAATGCCCCGTCCGCCTGCCATTCAGCCACACCCAGCGCTATCGTATTAGACGAAAATTGGCTCGACCGATAGTCGGAGGCACGGCACAGGGCTAGGGGCTCAACGTTTTGCCGTGAAATGCAATGGGGGGTGATGCTCGGGAGAGGGGGAGAGGGGTGGGGGGGGGAGCGAGATAGTGCGAAATGCGATGGGAGCAAGAGGGTGGGAGAAGGACAACCTGATAGCTGCGAACAACAGCGTCAATATCGCGGAACTTGTCGGGAGAAATCTTGCAAACTATCACATACACGCCGCCGCTGCTCAATTCAAAGCAGGTCACCCGGCAATCAGACACGTGCACAGACACATAGCTGCATACAGATATGCTCGCCGACAGATTCGTGCTCGGCCGCGGCGCCGCGCTTAGTGTCCGCGCGTCATTAGGGTAGGTCCAAACGAGGGGGCAACAAAGGTTGGGGGAGATTGTTTGCCTCATTTAGTAGTGTACTATGCTGGACTCCCCCATAGTATACCACTATATGGGGGAAATTATCTCCCCCAAATAGTATACCAGAGAAACTCCCTCTTAGTAGTATACTGGATTAAATCTTCCTATCGGGACCCCACAATTCCCCCCACCTCGTTGGGACCCACGCGCCATCTCTGAGGACGCACGGCCACTTGAGCGCGGCGCGCCTCGCCGCCGCGTGCCCATCAGAAATCGAAGTGATTCGGTTTGATCATATTTGTGGTTATTTGAGCTTTGCAGGCGGTGTGAGTCTGAAGGCAGTTCTCACAGAAATACCTACTGTCTTCCCTGTCAACGGTGGCGCCAATGTTTGCTACCTTCTCGCGAACCTCCGTACTCACAGCCAGGGGAAATGTTATCTTCAGGTGCATGGGCAGACGTTCGATCGGGTACTTGCTCTCAAGGAGCTTGATGGCCTCGAGCGCCTGTTTTTTCGCATTCTTGCTGCGGTCTACGTTGAAGTGCAGCTCGGCGAGGGCACGCTCGACGACGCCCACCGTGACCGGGCGCTTGGACTGCGAGTTTATGCAGCGCTCGGCCACCATGGTGCAAATCTCTTTGAGCAGAGTCTCCTGCTGCGACCCGCGCTCCTTCTCGGACAGCTGCATCTCGCCAAAGTTGAGAATCTCAAGACACACTACCGCCTGGTCCTCGGTGCCAAAAGACTTGACCAGGTCTTTGCTCTTGGCATACTCGCCCTGCTCGACGCTCCGGAAGACGCGGTCGATCTGCAGCACCTCACGCACATCCTTCTCGGCGCCGGTCCGCCACGCGATAATGGTGTTGGGGTAGGTCGCAATCTCATACTTCTCCTTGCCCTTCTTCATCCGCACCACCGACACATTGGTCAGCAGCTTTTGCCCCTGCGGCAACTTGAGCGACATGCTTTTCTATTGTCTTCTCCTCAGCTTTTTGCGTTTTTGGTGCGAAACAGCATTTTTTTTTCCTTCCGTTCCCGCAATTTCAAAAAGGTTGGTTCATTTGGTGGCAGCGCGCTGGGCCCAGATGGAGGGGCGCTGACAGCATCCAACCATTGTCTGCAGCCGTGGCAGAAACGACGGGTGCGGAGCTGACTGTTTCGGACGCCCACAGGAAGGGTGCCTGCCACATGCAGAACACCGGCCTTGGATTGAAGGCCGAGTGTCCTCGGGGCCGTGCTACCGCATTCAACATGGGTTGCACTGCGGATTCGTGCGTGGCGCAGCTTTCGGCGGCACTGGCCCAGCAGGATCTCGATCTCGAGGCAGAGCAGGTCCTGCTCGAGGCCTTGCTCATGGGCGAAGCTGCTAGTGCAGATGGCTGCGCTTCAATCGCTGGCGCCGTGCTGGAGCTCAGCGAGCAGGGGTGGACCCTGCTCGTTTCCTATGCGTTTGAGCGTCGCTATGGCTGGTCGGAAAGCGCGGATGGCGATGACGACCGTGCCATGGACAGCCTCGACAACCGCTCCAAGAAGAAGATCAATGAGGCTCTCGAACAGGTAATCTTTATTTACTCCCACGCTGCAACTGTACTGGAGCCGCATGCTTTTTGTTTGGCAGGCCTTTTGGCTCACATTTTTGCCATGACTGGCAGCTCCTGTGCTGGCTCAAGGAGCATGCGCTTGCGCGACCAATCTTCCAGGCCTTCGTGGTAGTGGTATGTCCCATGCAACTCCTGTCCCACTCTCTCTTCTACCCCCGCCCTTCCTCTTTCTATCTCCCACGCACAGACACTCCCGTCCTGTGCGGCGTGATTTCTTTTAAGCGTGAAAATAGGGGTGCACCGAGAGGGTTGCACTCCGTCAACTGCAGTGAGAATCTGCGCGCAGCGTCCAACATAATAATGTTTGGCTCTGGACCAAATCAAGTGCTCGACGGGGAAGAAAGTGCTCAAAGTGCTTTTGCTCGCACATTCCGAAGTCATTTGGAAAGGGGAGGGTCATCTTGGATCAGGAGCATGTGTGTTATGGAGCCTCATGACTGAACGTGCTCGATCGATGGTTGCAGGCGCCAGCATCGCAAAAGCCAGTGGTTCGACAAAGGTGCTATTTGCACATGCTCGACTGGATGAAGCGACAGGCCAATTCGGATGACTTTGGAGCGCGCGTGAGCGAGCTCGAGGATCTGATGCAGAAGGCCGTGATCTCTGCATTAACAGACGTGTGGAGCGCCACGCGCAAAGTGTGCGCACAGCGATTCAAAGCCATGGGCCAGCTCTTGACACTGGAGCACCTGCATGGTTTTTTTCGCACGCTGCTCGATGCTTGGAACGAGTCGGAGGTTTCTTGGAAAGCCAAGGAGGGTATCCTGCTTGGCCTTGCTGCTGTCATCGCCCAATTCAGCCAAATTGATACGAACGGTGCAGATGCGCCGAAAGACCAGCAGGCTTGCATATTGATGCGGCTGCGCTTTGGTTTGGAGGAGCTCGACGCACTACCAAGCTTTATCACGCAGCATTTGAAGCCGCTGCTCTTTGGCGCGTTAGCTCACCCGCAGCTGAGCGTGCGCGAAAATGCCGCCAAGGCCTTTTCTTGCTATCTTTCGCGCACGCCGCTTCATGAGACGCACGTCTGTCTTGCTGAAGTCATTCGCAAGCTGCAGGCTGGTGGAAGGAAAGAGGCAGGGGATGGTGGCAGTGGAGGAGCAGAACGGGAAGACAGTAATGCGCCGCGCAACGTACTGGTGGAGGCGTTTGAGGCGCAGGGCCTGTTGTCGTTGACAAGCGATTTACTGGAGCGATTGCCCTCGCGTCTGATTTTGCAGCAGTGGGACTCACTGATAGCCAGCTTCAGTCTCTACCTCTCACATTCAGCAAGCACAGTGCGCCAGGCCTGCAGTTCCCTCTTTCTCAAATTCATGGCAAAGAGTGATGAAGGTGCGCCAAGCCTGCAGAGACTTGTGTTGCAGGGTCTTTCCACGACGTGCAAAACAACTGATACAAATATTCGTGAAGGCTCTATTTTACCCTCTGAAGGGATTTCTCACTCGCCCACATTTCAGTCTGAAGGTGTGGGTGCGCTTGTGAGTGCCCACGGGGGGCTGGACGAGGAAAATGATGCAACAGCACAGACCTGGGAGGACCGGGAGGGGCGTCTCTTGGCATATGAGCTTGTCTTGGGTTTTTTGGTTGAGGATCACACCCTGAAGATGTTTAAGAGCGATCCAACGGCTGTAGGTGTAACATCTTGCAGCCCAAAGAAAATGTCGCCGGTCGACTCAGGCCACTACACAACCCATCATGAATGCGATTTCAGTGATTGCCTCGAACACGATGTTTCGCACAGGGCCCAATCGCCCGATCCTGAGTCTGGGAATCAGGATTTGGCGCGACAGACAAACATGTCGCCATACAATGTGTCGTGGCTGCAATCGCCGGCTCTCTCGTTCACGCCGGGTGCCAGCAGTGAGGCAGGCAGCACGCGAAGAGGATCGAGCCCGGTGCGGAATAGGAGGAAAAGTAGCCCCAATGGCAGAAGAAGCCCGTTTCGTCTCAGTCCGACGCGCGGCAGTCGAATTCGAGTTGGAGAGAGTCCCACTCGAGTTTCGGCCAGAAAAGCGGCTAACGACTCAGAGAAGTCGGTGTTAGACAAGTTTCGTTTTACAGATGACACCTCTTTGACAGGCGAATCGGAAGATTTGTCGGGAGTCGGGTTGACGGTGACTTTTGAGCCGTTGGGGATGGTCTTGGATCGCATGTTTGAAGAGGCGCTCTACAGTATAGGGCACGCACGCTGGGAGCTGCGACGCATGGGGTTGCAGGTGCTGCCGCTCCTCTGCACTACTGCACTGTGGTATGAAAGTTCTTTACTCGAAGACCTCCTCAAACGGTGGCTCCTTGCTGACCCATCGTTCCGAAGAAGCTCCTCCTCTGCCCCCACGTATGCCTACGTCGGAGCCCTTGCCCTAAAGGAAATCGTCAAAAAGGCAAGCATCCCCTTCCTCACAGTTTCCCCTTCATTTTCAGTGTCTGGGCATAACGACCTAGCCGAAGTAACATATCTGTGTGTTGTCATTATGGTGAGTAGTTGCGTATGTGTAGATGCAAGGATTGCTCATTTAGTCGTGTGGAGGCACTGCAGGTACTCGAGTATGCAGACTTTGTGAGATCAGGAGCGGCAGCAGCGCTGCCCAGCGATACGGTGCGGCGTGTTCGTGCGGCGTGCAACTGGCTCGAAGTGCTCTTGCCTGATCTGCTACCGTCTGTAGACGCGTTGTTATCAAAGCAAGCCAAACAGCCGCTGCGCGTGGGTGCAGTGGCGGTGGATGTCATCATGCACGTGCACTGCCGATTTCCGAATGCCACGTCCGTGCATCAGCGCGAGGAAGTGGTGCTCATCACCGAATGGCTCACGTCGCTGTATGCTTCAGCGCACCCTCCTGATGCTCGTGATGCTTCCAGCCCCCCAAAGTATGCGTCCTTGCCCACACCCCTAGATCTCTCTGATTGAATAGAGCAGCTATTGTAAATCGCTGCCTTGGGAGTCGTGCTTACATATACCTGAGAATTTTATGTATATACACGTACATATATGTATGTATACATATATACATCTGTGTACATGTTCTTACATACATAAATGCATGCATGCATGTATGCATACATACATACTGGCAACAAACAAACAAACTGAATATGAACATGCATGTATACACACGTACATACATACAAACATATATACAAACACACATACAAACATGCTGCATGCAGGCATGCATACATGTATACACACATGCATTTGTATATGTATTGACGTGCACGTTTGTGCGATGATAATGGGCGCAGACGATCAACGTTTCGCGACATATTTTCGACTTACTCCGAAAGCCTCTTGTAAGCTGCGGCGTGTGCTCAGTAGTTACGAGCCCTGTGTTTGCGCGCGCGAATGCTTATGCTGTGGAAATAGAAACACATCAGTCGCATCCAGCATTAGCACTTGGTGCATTGCGAATGTGCTGTAGTGTGTGTGTGTTTGCTTCGCTGGTTAGAGTGCTACCTTTGGCTGCGCTCTCCTCTATTTATATCAACTCAGTCGTTATAACAAGAGTGCAGTTTGGTATGCATGGAAACGCACAGCATGTGGGATTGGACGTGGTATGCTAGTGTGCTGGCGGCGCTAGATCCAAGACAAGTGTGCAAGTGTGTGTGTGTGTGTGTGTGTCAGTGTGAGTGACAATAGCTGCCAACTTCACAGAAGAATTTCCTCTGCGCCTGGATCGGGCAGCAGCTCAAGTGCGTCGCCAGTGACGAGCGGCGTGGGGGGCAGGGTATTGGGTGAAAAGGTGTCCCCGGTGTCAAATTCTCCAAGCGATGCGCGATACAGGCAGGGCCGCCGCGCTGCAGAGAATGTGGAGCGTGCTCTTTTAACTGATATTGCGCCCCTTTTGCCCGGGTTTGTGGCGGCCTGTGACATGGCGCAAATGCTCTACATGACGCCGCTACTGGTGACGACGCTGGGGCACTATCCTGAAGATCTGAGCATACAGTTGCAACTTGTTGAAGCTATGCACCGGATTATTCACCTGCCTCTGTCATGCTGGACTGATGCACTCACTGTAGACCACGAGCAAGGCGAAAGCGAATACATGTATGAGAATCGCGAGGAAAGCACAGGAGCGTCACCCGTGACACAGGATGCAAGCCACCATCCCGTTTTGACGCCCGAAAAGTCAGATCCGCGTGGCTCGCGCGCGAGTCAGCACGACGGAGGCGGTGAAAGCCCCGGCAGTCGGGACAAAAAGCGGGCGCTAGGCTTGTTGAATATGTCCCGCGACCTGCCGCGAAAATACGCGAGTTGCTGCACGCCACTTCGTGGGCAGCGGCGCTATTCATACTTCCGCCCCCATCTCATGCCGGCTGGTGAGGCAGCAGCTGTGCTTTTGCAGCAATTGCAAGC
>Ga0105053_10009865_pt1 | contig 12079 bp, 5 predicted proteins | sample BON01_FD_78093 | JGI IMG/M metagenome (GOLD analysis project Ga0105053, IMG submission 78093) | Freshwater microbial communities from Lake Bonney liftoff mats and glacier meltwater in Antarctica - BON-01 | ecosystem: Environmental > Aquatic > Freshwater > Ice > Glacier meltwater | place: Lake...
CCCACCCGCCCACCCGCCCACCCGCGCGCCCTCGTCAAACAGCGCCGTCCGCCGCCTCTCTTCAGGCCGCCTCGTCCCTAGGGCAATCAGGGCCCGCCGCCCGCGCGGCCGCGCGCCCTCGTCAAACAGCGCCGCCCGCCGCCTCTCTTCAGGCCGCCTCGTCCCTAGGGCAATCAGGGCCCGCCGCCCGCGCGGCCGCGCGCCTCGTCAAACAGCGCCGCCGCCGCCTCGTCGTCGTCGTCGTCGTCGTCGCCCAGGGAGGCGGCGAGCGGGGGCGGCGCGGGGACTGGGGCGCGGGTGACGCAGCCCGTCACGTGGAGCTCGACGTCTGGTTCGTTCTCGTCGTATCTGTCGTAGTAGACAGGCATAGATACCTGTCCGGAATCTGATAAGCAGACGTACCAAAAAGCCGCCGACAGCCTGTCGCCCGCGCGCAAAACGAGATCGAGGCGCGCCATTGGCTGGCTTTCGCTGTTGACCCACGCCGCGACCACGGCGCTGCCTTTCCCGCCGGCATGCACCATGAGGCCCGCCCGGTAGATTTTCGCAGGGTTGTAAGAGTTTCCTGACGTGCCGGTCCGGGGTCCCGTGGCGACCGCCGTCGCGCGGAAGACGTCGCCGGGGGCAAGGTCCAGCATGGCGGCGCCCTTGTCATCGCCGGCCGTGCTGTTGTGCAGGAGCACCGAGAAGAATTCCTCGCGCGTCGCCATCGGACGGAGGGGCCGCGCCACGTGTTGAAGTTGTTTCGACGGAAGCGAGGATTTTTTCCCCGCAGCACGCTTTCGATCGGAGCGTGGCGCGCAAATCAGCCTGGACGTGGAGGTGATTTCAAACGTGTGAGCGCTGCGCGCAGAGACGTGAATCGGTCGCTGCGCGGGAGCGGGGCGCGTACAAATGAGGCCTCGTCCGACGCGCGCTTGTCGACCATACTCGTCTCGCCGCCAGTCGTTGGCGACGGGGGGTCGCGCTCGCCCGTCGTGTCAACACCCGCCCCCTCCTTCCCTCGCTTGCGTGCGCTAGATTACACAACGACGACAACAACCACAACAACAACAACAACGATGTAGGTGCGCATGCGGAGTGCGGTTGATGCGGAACAAAACAAACGAAACCGAAGGGGAAGCGACGTCGGAAAAAAAAAACGTATGCGCCCCCCGCCAATCCGAAAAACCGCCCCCGACATCCCACCTCTCGCGCCCCCCCACTCACGCCCCCATCCATCCGCGCGCCGCGCGCGCCGCCTCGGCCTGCAGCAGTTGCTGCTGCTGCTGCTGCGGCCACTGCTGCTGCTGCTGCTGGCCCTTCTTGATCTTTTGCTTCTTCTTCTTGGGCGCGTCGGCAGCGCCGCCGCCTCCTCCCCGCGCGCCCCCTGCGCCCGCGCCCGCGCCCTGGTTGCCACCTGCCTCCTGGTCGGACGCGCGCGACTGCTTCTTGCCCTTCTGGCACGGCTCGCCCTTGTCCTTGGTCTTGCCGCCCCCGGCCGCCGAGCACTCCTCCGCGCCCTTGGCCGTTGGCTTCTGCTGCTGCTGCTTCTGCTTCTGCTGCTGCTGCCGCGTCGGCGGCGACGGCGACGGCTTTTCCGCGGCCCACGGCGCCGCCGCGCCCGGCCCCTCGTCCTCGTCCGACGAGCCCCCCTTCTCCTCCTCGTCCTCGCTGCTGCTGGTGTCCCCCTCGGACGGCGACGGCGGCACCAGGAGAACGCGCGGCGGCGCCGGCCCGCCGTCGCCGCCGAGGCGCGCGCGAATCAGGCCGCGCAGCGCCTCGGCGTCCGCCTCCGCCTGCTCCTCCCCCTCGCCCTCGGACAACGACTCGGGCTCATCCTCCGACTCGTCGACGAGGGCGTCGTTCGTCACGTAGCCGGACACGTGCAGGCAGGGCGGTGTGGGGGCCGCCCCCGTTTCGCCTGCGCCGCCGCCGCCGCCCTCCGCGCCCCCGGCAAACTCGGCAACGAGCACGTCGCCGCGGGCCAGGATCAGGTCGAGCGGCGCTGAGGGCCGCGTCTCGGTGAGCGCCGCGACGATGGCGCTGTCCTCGCCGCCGGCGCGCTTCACGCGCAAAATTGCGCGGCGGCCGGGGACCGGCCTCAGCGCGTCCCCGAGGACGACGGCGGTCGCGTTGAACTTTTCGATGCAGCTCTCGTGGTCCTCGATGTCGACTTGCGCCTCGACGCCCAAGGGCACCTTGAGCGCGTAGAACTGCGCGGTCTCGATCATGGCGCTTTTGAGGATGGCCTTGTTGCTCGCGATTGAGGATTGCTGCTGTCGACCGACGGCTCTCTTGCGTTTTTTTCCTTTTTGGTGTGGCGCCCGCGCGCGTGCGAGACGCTTCGGTGTCGTGTAAGAAGGCGCAACGGGGGTCAAATGTCGTTGGAATGTTGGGGGAGTGAAAGGAAAGCGCAAACGGCGAAACCGAAAAGGGAATTTGTTTTTGAGTCGGCGCCGTCGCACGCCGGTGACGCCGTCGCTTTTTTGCCGAGGCGACGCGCCCCCCGACCGCCTTCCTCTTCATCTCCTTACTTGCCGTCAAAACCACTTGATCCGATCGGTACTCGCGCTCGCGCGCATCACATCGGCCCCGGTGCGACTGCCTCTTCGTGTCATCTTGCCGCCCTCGCCGTCCATTCTCGTCGGGCGCGCACAAAACACGCTCATACAGTGAATCTCGGTTCAAATCGCCGCTCGACAAACAACGAATGCTGTTCGACTACGCCAGCCACGCGGCCCGAGGGCACGACGTGGGCCTGGTCTACCGCCTGGCGGGCGGCGACGTCCTGTGCGTCGGCTGCCTGTTTGAGGCGCTCTGCGCGCCGTGGCCGCCGCTGCCGCCGACCGATCCCGGCGGCGCCCGGTCGGCGCCGGCGACAGCTGCCGGCGACGAGAACGGCGGCGGCGGCGACCATGGCGACCCACCACACCAAACGACCCTCTCGTCCCGCCTGTACGGCACGCGCCAGGCCGTCGAGCTCCTGCTGGACCCGGCGCACGAGGGCAGCCTGCTCGCGTCCGTGTGCGGGCGCCTGGGCGCGCGGCAGCTGGCGCCCGCGCTCGCCCGCGCCGTCGCGGTGGCGGGCTCGGCCGGCGCGGGAGGCGGAGGCGCCGCTGCCGCCGCCTCCTCTGCAACCGCCGCCTCGCCGCCGCCTCTGCTCGAGCCCGTGTTGGCGCTGGCGGTCGCGGCGGCGCGGTGCGGCGCGGCGGACGAAGGGCACGGTGGCGGCGGCGGCCGCGGCGACGAGGGCCAGCAGGAGGACAACGCCCTGCCGGCGGCGCTGGCGGCCGAGTGCTGCGGATCGCTGCTGGCGGCGGCGGCGGCGGCGGCGGCGGCGGCGGCGGCGGGTGCGTACGGCTCTCGCGGCGCGGCCGGCGGCAGCGGCGCGAGCGGCGCGCCCGCCATGCTCGGCCCGCTGGCCCTGCTGGACGCGCTCTGCTCGGAGCACTCGGCGGCGCGCGAGGTGCTGGCCGCGGCCCTGGGCGGCGCGGGAGGGCAGCAGCAGCCGCACCAGGACCCCCGGCGCCCGCCGCCGCCGCCCGAGCAGCGCGACAGCCCGCTGCTGGCCGCCCTTCTCGCCGCCGCCCTCCTGCCCCCGCCGGGTGGCCCGCCGGCGCGGACCCACCACCACGCCCCGCCGGCACCCACCATGACCCACTTGCTTCGCGCGCTCGCGCGCGTGGTGGCAGACCCGCTCGCCCTGGCCCACCTGCCCGCGTGGGCCGGGGCGCGCCTGTTCGCGGCGTGCGTCGCGCGCCTGCCCGCGCTGGCGGCGGCGGCAGCGGCGGCGCCCGCGAGCTGCCGCGACGGCGGCGACGGCGAGGGCGCCGGCGACGGCAACGGGGCTGGTCCGTCTCTCTGCTCCTTCTCGGCGGCCGCAGCGGCGGACGCCGGACTGGCCGTCGCCCATGCGCTCGCGCGGGCCGGATGCGCGGCCGCGGCCCTGTCTGCCTGGCCGGCAGGGGCACTCGGAGCGGGAGCAGGAGCGGCGGCGGCGGCAGCGGCGGCCGTCGCTCCGCGCGCGCTCGTCGCGGCGGTGCGGCCCTGGTTGCTGGGCTCGGTGCCGCTGCCGCCCGGGGAGCAGCAGGGCGGGGGAGGCGGGGCGGGGCAGGACGCGCAGATGCGGCGGCGCGCGGCCGCCTGCGAGGTCTTGCAGGCGGCGGCAGGCGGAGCGGGCGCCCAGAGCCGCCGGCCGGGCGCGCCCCCCGCGGCGGCCGTGGCCTCTGCGGCGGCGTCGGCGGCGGCGCTCTTGGCGGCCGACGGCGCAGAGTGCGCGTTCGAGGCGGCGCGCGCGTGCCTGGCCGCGCTGCAGCGGCATCCGGCGGCGGGCCACAGCGAGGAGGCCGCCGAGGGCGCACTGTCCGCCGCCCTGCGCGCGTCGGCCGCGCTGCTGCAGGCGGCGCGCGGCGGGGCGGGCGGCGGGGCGGGCGGCGGCGGCGGCACCGGCGGCGCCTCCTCGGCCGCCGCCGCCGCCGCCCGCGGCCTCGAGACGCTATCGGGCGCCCTGCGGCACGCCACGCGCGCGCGCGACGCCCCCCTGCAGCAGGTGGCACTGGACGCGCTCGAGGCCGCGGTCGGCGCGCTCAGACAATCCTGCGCCGCGGCGCCCTCGGCCGTGCCCTTGCCCGTCGTCGCGCGCGTCCTCGGGGCGGCCGCCTCGGTCTTGCCGGCGGGCGGCGGCGGCGGTGGCGGCGAAGGCGGCGGCGAGCTCCCCGGCGGCGACGCCGCGTCGGCGGCCCGGGCGCACCTGGGCGCGTGCCGCGTGCTGCGCGCCGTGTCGCTCGCGTGGCTGGCCCCGAACCGGCAGCATCTAGCGCACCAGCACCAGCACCAGCAGGGGCGCAGGCGGGAGCGCCTGGCCGCGCAGCTGCTCGAGGGCGCGCTCCGGTCGGCGTGGGCCGCCTCGGCCGCCGCCGCCGCCGCCGCCGCCGCCGCCGCCGCCGACGCCGACGCCATTCCTTGCCCCGGCCCGTCCTCCTCGTCGTCGGTCGTGGCCTCCAGGCTCCTCGAAGCGTCGTGCGAGCTGCTGCTGGACGCGGTGGACGCCGTCCGCGTGTACGCGGTCGTCCGGCAGCAGCAGCCGACGGGCGCGGGAGACGCGGCGGTGGCCGACGCAAGCGTGGCGGTCGCCTCCGCCTGCGCCGCCGCCGAGGGAAGCGCAGCGGCAGCGGCAGGCGCCGCCTCTGTGGCGCTGGCACGCGCAGTCGACGCGCTGGTCTCTGCGCTGCTGCCGGCCCGCGCGCGCCTGGCGTCTCTGTGTGCGGGGAGCGGCGGCTCCCGCGCCCTCTCGCCGGCGCTCCTGTCGCTGCTCGAGGCGGTGCTGCTGCCCTCTGGCGGCGGCGGGGCCGGCGGCACTGTCGACGTCGTCGCTGGCGCCGGCGGAGGAGGCGGCAACGACCCTCCAAGTCCTGCCGACGGCCTCGCGCGTGCTCTGATGGGCCCTCCTATCTGCTGGGCGTCGGTGGTGGCCGGACCGTCGGCGCGCGGTGACGCGTCGCCCGTGGCGGTGCGCGTGCTGGTCGTCGCGGCCACGCGCGTTGACCCTTTCAGGTTTGTCCAAGGCCGCCAAGGAGGGCCGACGGCGGCGGCGGCCGCCGCAGCCGACCTGTCGGCGGTGCTGCCCGCCGTTGCCGCCGCGGGCCGCGCAGCCTCTATTCAAGATCCGGGAGCAGGTCCGCTCTTTGCCGTGTTGTGCGGCGGCAGCGTGGGCGGCCGCACCCCCGTGCTCCTCGGCGCCTCCAGCGCGGCCGCGTGCGTCCTCTCGGCGGCGGCGGCGGCGGGCGACGCGGGCGCCGGCGGGGGCGGGGGCGGGGGCGCCGGCGCGCTCGTCGCGGCGCTCGGCCGCGCGGCAGAGCACCACCACGCGCACCCCCTGCCGCGCGGTTTCCTGCTGGCAGCCCTGCGCGCTTGCTGCTGCGCGGCCTCTGCGGCCTCGGCCTCGGCGTCCGAGGACCAGGCGCCCGCCGTGGCCGTCCCGCCCCCCCTGCTGGAGCGTTTTTTGCAGTGCGTTTCCGGCGCCGCCTCCGCCTCCGCCGCCGGGCCGGCAGAGCTGGCGGACGAGGTGCCGCCCGGGGACCCGGCGGCCGAGTGGCTCCTGCTCGCGCGCTCTTGGGGCGCCCCGGTGGCCGGGGACGAGCTCGGGCGCCTGGTGCTGCGCGGGTGGGCCGCGGCCGGCGACCTTGCGGCCGCGGGCGCGGCGCTCGCCGGCGCGGCGGCACGCGACGGCGGCGGCGCCTGCTGGGCCGTGGCGGGCCTGCTGCTGGACGCGGCCTCTGAGGAGATGGCGCTCGGCGGCGGCGGCGGCCTGGAGCGGGGCGCGCGCCTGGTTGAGGCGGCCGCGCGCGCGTCGGCGCCTCTGGGCGCGGCTCTTGCGTTGACAGGCGGCGAAGGCGGCGGCAGCGATGGCGACGGCGGCGGCAGCGATGGCGACTGCGGCGGCGGCCCAGACGCAGAGGCCCAGGCGACGGCCGGCCGCACCATCACGGCCGCGCTCCACTCCGCGGTCCTCAAGGCCGCGCAGGAGGACGACCGCGGCGGTGCCACCGCCCCTCCTCCCTCGTCGTCCTCTTCCTCCCGCGCCACAGTCGTCGCCGCGACGGCCGCCTGCCTCGCCGCGCTCGGGCGCTCGCTGGCCGCGGCCGCGGGCCGCTGGGCGCCCCCTGGCCAGGACGGCGGCGTTCCCTCCCCTCTGGTGTCCGCCGGCGCCTCCTTCGTGCACGAGGCGTCGCGCATGGCGGTCTGGGCGGCCGACTCGGTCGTCGACGCTGCGTCGTCGTCGCCGCCGTCTCTGGGCGAGGGCGGCGGCGGGCGGGGCGCCGAGGCGGCTGCGGCCGCCGCCGCCGCCGCGCGCGACTGCGCCAACGCCGTGGCGCACGCGGCCCTGGTCCTGCTCCCCCTCGTTAGTGGTGGTGGCGCGACTCGACTCCTCGACAGCGCCCACGAGCACCTGCGCGCGGCGCTGTCGGACCTCGTGGCGAGCGCGGCGGTGCGGCGCCTCTTTGCGGTGCCGGCGACGGGGGCGGCAGCGACGAGGGCGACGGCGGCGGCGGCCCAGGGGGCGCTGCCGCCCCCGACGCTGCTGTCGGCCGCGCAGTGGCGGCAGCACGCGGCGCTCGCGGCCGCGCACGTCGACGCGACCCGCGCCGCCGCCGACGACGAGGACCGCGCGCTGAGGCTCTTGCTGCTGCGCACCCTGAGGGCCGAGGCGGGCGGAAAGGCGGGCGGCGGCGGCGGCTCGCTCGCGCTGGCGTTGTCGTTCCGCGCGGCGGACGCGCGCCTGTCGGCCCCGCGCGCCGCCGCCGCCGCCGCCGCGTGTTGTTCGTCCTCGTCCGCCAGCCCTCCTCCGTCGGCCTGCCTGCTGCTCTCTGGCGGCCTCGCGGCGCCCCTGCTCACGGCCCTGCAGGCGGCGGCCTCGTACGACCCGCCCGAGGGCCCGGCGGCCGGCGCGTTGGCCGATCTTAGCGGGCGGGACCGGCAGCAGCATCAGCGGGCGCCCCTCGCCGCCGCCCAGCCGCTGCCGCCGCCGCCGCCCCGGTCCCCGCTGCGCCTGCTGCGGCAGGAGGCGGCCCTCTCGTGCCTCGCCGCCCTGGTCGAGCACTGCCGCCGCCGCCCCGCCGACTGCCCCGCCGCGCCGGCCGTGCTCGGGAGCGACTGGCACGCGCCGCCCGCGCGGGCGTGCTTTGCGCGGCTGGCGGCGGCGGCGGCGGCGGCGGCGGGCGGCGGCGTGGGCGGCGGCAGGAGCGGGAGCGGGGGCGGCGGCGGCGGCGCCTCGTTGTCCCTGCTGTCCGGCGCCAGCGCGCGCTACCTGTCCGCCCTGCGCAGCGCGGGCCTGATCGGGCCCGAGCACGCGGACGCCGCGCGCGCGTTCGCCCTCGCGGCCCGGGAGAGCGGCCGGCGGGGCCCCGGGCAGGAGCAGCAGCCGCAGCCGCAGCACGAGGCGGCGGCGGCGGGCGCGGCCGAGTCGGCGCTCTTGGTCAGGCCGAGGCCGCGGGGCCAGCAGTTGTCGCTGTCCGCGCTCGCCGAGGAGCTGCTGCTGGCTGCGGCTGGGCCGCCGGCGAGAGTTTCTGCGCCGCGCGGGGGCACTGCTTGATCATAGACAGCAGAGGGGGTGGTTTCTTGTTTTGTGAAAGCGGGCGAATAGGTTTTTTCAGACGCGATTTCCTATTCGCCGGCGGCGGGACAGGGCGACTGAGGGGAAAAAACAACACGGTCACTCGATCCATCGCCGAATGAAACTCTCTCACTTGACCAGATCCGAGCCAACCGCGCGCCACGCCACCAGTTTCGCTCGGAATCCCGGCGACCTTCACCGAGAGACTCGCGCTTTGGCGCGCGCTTTAGATCAAACGGGCGCGCCGTTCGAACGCAACGGGAGGACTCGTGCTCAACAACGCCGCCCCCTCCCTCTCTCCTTCCCGTCGCACCACGCCCCCGATCCCAAGCGTCGGGTCGGAACGACCCGGGTCCGTCGGAATCCGCCTCCCGTCCCAACGGGCGTGACACAGCGAGACAGAGACAGGGCGAACGCGAGAGCGCCGGCAGCCGCCGCTCGCGCCAAAGGCCTCGCCTCGCCGGCTTTTCGCCGCCGCCGCCGACGGAACGCGCGCGCGCGGGCAAGGAACCAACACCAACACCAACACCATCAAAAGAATGGCGTCCTACCTCCGCAAGCACGTCGACCGCGTCGCCGACGTCCCCGCGCAGCTCCAGCGCTTCTTCAAGCTCATCCGCGACCTCGACGAGAAGGCCGCGCTCCTGCAGGCCGAGGTCGACGAGAAGGCACGCGCGCGGCTGCAAGCAGCGGCGGCGGCGGCGGCGGCGGCGGCGGCAACGGCCCCCACGGGCGCCGGCGGCGGCAAGGCCCCCTCCTCCTCGGCCGGCGGCGGCGGCGCCTCCAAGAAGGCCCGCACCGCCGCCGACGCGCCCGCCCCGCCACCCGCGCACCCCCCGCACCAGCAGCACCAGACCCACCAGCAGCAGGCGCACGCGGCGTCCCTCGTGCTCGGCGCCGACGTCGAGGCGGGCGCGGGCAAAGCGCTGTCGCTGGCGGAGGAGAAGATGCGCGTGGCGGCGCAGGTGTACGATTCCGTGGACGCGCACATCCGCGCGCTGGACGTAGACCTGAGGCTGCTGGAGGCGGCGATCCGGGGGGACCGCCAGGCCCTGGGGGTGGGCGACGGGGAGACGGGCCACGGCCTGCTCGGGGAGGCGCCGCCCGCGGGCGCGTCGGGCGGCGCGCTGGCGGTCGCGGGGGGCGCAGGGGGCGGCGGCGGCGGCGGCGGTGGCGGGGCGGACAGTGGCGGCGGCCTGCGCGTCAAGCGCAAGTACACGCGGCGCAAGGGCGCGGACGGCGCCGGGAGCGGGCAAGGGCAGCAGCAGCCGCGGCAGCAGCAGCTGGAGCAATGTGGCGCGGCCGAGGAGGCGGCGGCGGCGGCGGCGGCGGCGGCGGCGGCGGCGGCGGCGGCGGCGGCCGCAGACTCTCGCGAGCCGCGCTACTGCGTCTGCAACGGCATCTCTTACGGCGACATGATCGCGTGCGACAACCCCGATTGCCTCATCGAGTGGTTCCACTACCCCTGCGTGGGCATCAAGGCGCAGCCAAAGGGGCGCTGGTACTGCCCCCAGTGCTCGGCGGGCGGGCACTAAGGGAGGGGTCGGTTGCGTGCGCGAGGCCCTCGCCGCCGCCGCCGCCACCTTCTCGCCTCGCCTTGCCTCTGCCGCCGCCGCCGCCACCGCCACACAGCTACGTGGCAGTCCCTAGTCGCTCTTCCTCCGCCCCTTTCCCCATCACCCCGCAGCAGCAACGACACCCGACCGCCGCCCCGCTTGACCTTAGAAAAGACCCGCAGACCTGGTACGACCGCCCCTCTTGACCAAAAAATCACAACGCCGCGACATAACGCGCTCCTCTTTCCAGATATTGTAGATTACCATTCTTGTTGTTGTTTTCTAGTCACAGTCAGTCAACCCCCCTGCCTCTTCTCCGCCTCTCCTCTGCCGCTGCTGCCGCCGCCACACCCGCGGCCTCCGCGAGCTTGGCCGCGAGGGCCGCGTTTGCGGTCGATCGGCGGCGCGACGCCACCGCCGCGCGGGCGACGCGCGCCTTGACTTCGAGCGCCCCGCGCGCGGCGGACTCGTCGCCCTCCCCCACGCACGCGAGCGCGTGCGCGCGCAGCGCCTCGGCGCGCGCCTCCAGCCGCGTGGCGCGCTCGGCGGCCGAGGCGGCGGCGGCCAGGGCGCGCGCGCGCTCGACGGCCAAGGACGATGCGGCGTCCTCGTCCGCGGCGTCGGCGCCTGTTGCGGCGCCGTCGGTCGCGCGCAGGGCTCGCCTCCTCGCCGGGCGCTGCGAGCTGAGGCGCGGGGGCAGACCTGTCCGATGCTGTGATCGGGGCGCTGCTGCGCACGAGCGCGCGCCTGCGAGCATGTCGACAAGAGACGGTGAGAGAGGTGCTTCGCTCTCCACGCGCGCCCAGCCCCAGGTGAAAGAGTAGATCAGATCGGGGGGGTCTCAAGGTTGAGTTGGTCGTCGTTCAATTGTAGGTGGGATTTGCTCGTTCGGTCGCATGCGATATCAAGTTGCCGGCGGACGAGGCGGCGTCGCCTCGACGGGCGCTGCCGCCCGCTCGTCGATCGCGGCATCACCAGCAGCACCAGCAGCCGCCGCCGCCGCCGCCGCGCCCGCCCCCAAGTCGACCTGTTGCGGCCCGTGCGGAGGAGCGGCCCGCCCGCCGCGCGCCCGGCCTCGCCTCGCTGCCGCCGCCGCCCCTCCTCCTCCTCCTCCCGAGCCCGCGGTCGCTCCCTCCCCCGCCCCCTCCGCCGCCGACTCCGCCCCCGCCACGGCCGCCGCCCCCGCCGCCCCCGCCGCCGCAAACGGCGGCGGGCCCCAGCGCGACAGCGCCATCGGCAGCAGCACGAGCCCGTGCCACGCGCCGACGGCCACGAGCGCCAGGTACAGCCGGAAGTAGTAGACCTCGAAGATGCGCGTGCGCGAGAAGGCAAGCACGCCCACGCCTGCCAGCTTGGTCAGCGTGATGCCGCTCGCCACGGGCGCGCCTGCGCGGCGAAGCGCCGTGCGCGCCCGCGCGCGCCGGTTGTCTCCGCCCGCCGCGCCCCCCGCCGCCCCTGCGCCCGCCCCCGCCGCCAAAAAGGCGTGCAGCACGTGCGCGTGGAACTCGACCGCGATGCCGAGCGCCATGGCCAGGTTGACCAGGGACACGGCGTTGATCTGCATGCCGGCGAGCGCCATGGCCCCGGCCAGGTGCAGCAGCGTCGAGCACAGGCAAACGAGCAGCCAAAAGGCGGCGCCGGGCGATGCGGTCAGCGCCCCGCAGGCGCCGACGACGGCGGCCAGCGGCAGCAGCAGCAGGCGCGCCGCCTGGCCCGCCAGGCCGAGGTACTGCTCGAAGAACACGTGGAAGACCGAGTAGACGTAGACGTCGAGGCCCAGGTCGCGCGAGGCGCGGTCGGCCAGCGCGCGCGCGGCGCGCAGGGCCGTGATGAAGTCTGCTTGCGTGGCCAGCGGGGAGTGGTAAGTGCGGAGCGCGGACGCCCGCACGCGCGGCCTCGCCCGGTCGCCCAGCCCCGCCACGCCCGTGGGGTCGTCCGGGTCAGCCCGCACAAGCCCGGCGTACACGCCGGCCCCGCCCTTGGCGCAGGCCTCGGACGGGCGCGAGGCGAGGAACCAGGGCAGCAGCCGCGCGACTTCGCGCGGCGCCGGGCGGGCGCCGAGCGGCAGGTCGGGCAGGCAGGCGGCGCAGTCGGCGCACGCGCCGCTCGGGTCGCCGCCGGCGCAGGGGGCCTGGTCGGGGGCCGGGCAGCGGCCGGCGAGGGGGTCGCCGCCGGGCGGGGGGGGGAGCGGGGGCTCGGGCGAGGGGGAGGGGGGCTCGGGCGAGGGGGAGGGGGGCTCGGGCGAGGGCGACGGCTCCGGCGACGGCTCGGGCGACGGCTCGGGCGACGGCTCCGGCTCGGGCGACGGCTCGGGCTCGGGCGACGGCTCCGGCGACGGCTCGGGCGACGGCTCGGGCGCCGGCGCGGGCTCGGGCGACGGCGGCGGGGCGGGGGCGGGCGGGGGGGCGGGAGAGGGCGCCGCCGGCGA
>Ga0105053_10009869_pt1 | contig 12076 bp, 11 predicted proteins | sample BON01_FD_78093 | JGI IMG/M metagenome (GOLD analysis project Ga0105053, IMG submission 78093) | Freshwater microbial communities from Lake Bonney liftoff mats and glacier meltwater in Antarctica - BON-01 | ecosystem: Environmental > Aquatic > Freshwater > Ice > Glacier meltwater | place: Lake...
AGACGAAGGCGGTCACTTGACGATACGATAAACCCAATTCCTGTGCGCATCTCCCTCAATCGCACATCTGGAAATACAACGGAATCCAAATTCGGACTCCTTCGTTCCGGTCAATCCACTAGGTTTCCTGTTCCGCTGCTACTCAGACCCCCCATACCGCCGAAGCTTATGATGACGGTAAGGCGCGACTGGCCGATTACTACCTCGACGTGTCCCGCCGCACACCGCGATGGCTGGAGAATTGGCAAGTTCGGGCCTCGGGGCAAATGCTCCAGGTTGATGAGAACGACCTCTGGATTGTTGCCCAATCTGTAGAACGAGATTATCTTCTGGTGACGAGTGATCAGCGCCTTGCGGACCGATTTGGCCCAGTAATCGCCGGGCTCCGATTGTCAGTCGTTTGATCTTGAGAGGTACCACTGCGGCGCTGCCACTTGTGACCCGCAAATGCGCATTCTCTGCATCGACGCGTTTCCTCCGACGGTACCAGCGGCACAGCCTGCCTGCTGAAAAAGGCACCCATGCTTGAACCGCTTCCCGCCATCGAGCCGCTGACCGCTTTGCCCGCAACGTGCCGCGCGGTGCGGCACTCGGCTGGCTCGCCGCCGGCTAGGCCGATCTGCGCACCGCCCCGGCACAAAGCCTGATCTACGGATTCGCTGTGTTCCTCGTGTCTGCGGCGGTCATTCTCGGGCTGATCCGGGTCAACCTGCCCAAACAGATATTTCCGGCCCTGTCAGGGTTTCCGATCATCGGTCCGCTGCTGGCCATCGGGCTTTACAAAAAAAGCCGCTGGCTGCGCAGCGAATCCCCGGTGACCCTTGGACGGATGCTGTTGGTGCTTCCGGCCTCCGGTGGACAGTTAGGTTTCGCCGGGCTGCTCCTTTGCCTGCTGGTCATGCTTTGGCTGCGCGCGGCAGACCTGCTTTGCGCATTGTTCTTCGGCATGCTGCCGTTTCCGGGTTTCGACCATTTCCTTGCACAGTTGCTGACCACGCCGCGCGGCTGGGCCCTGATCCTGACCGGGTCCGCCATCGGTGGCCTGTTTGCGGCATTTGCCATGGCGATCAGCCTTTTCTCCATCCCGATGCTGCTGGAACGGCGGGTCGATGCGCTGACAGCACTCGGCACGTCCTTCGCGATCACCACGCAAAACCTGCGCTCGGTCCTGCCTTGGGGGGCCATCGTCACGCTGGGTTTTGGCCTCTCGGCGGCGACAGGGCTTTTGGGGCTGATCGTGATCTTTCCGCTGGTCGGCCACGGCACATGGCATGCATCGGTCGCGTTGCGGCCACCACCGGGGCCAGACGCATGATTTACTTTCTCCTCATCTCAATTTCGATCGCGCTTGGCCTGACCGGGCTTTGCGCCTTCTTCTGGTCGCTGCGGCACGACCAATACGAAGATCTCGCCGGTGCCGCCAGACGCATCCTGATCGCACCCGACAAACCGGTCCCAACGCCGCCAGGTCCGCAAAATCCTGCGCACCACTCTGACCACGTAAACTATTCGTAGCTGCCCGGCTTTGAGCAATTTATCACATTGGTCAAACCAATCTGCGTTCCTGCTTCTGTTGACTTCCGGATAGCAAGGCCGGATCGGAGGCGAAAATATGACTGCGGATCTGCATCGCGACGCGCCCACGTTGCACCATGCGCGGGGTGAAGATGACGAGAATGCACCCGTTACAAACGAGCTACTGATCCCGCGCAACAGGGGCAGCGGGTCGATCACGCTGCGCAAATTGCAGACCTTCTGGGCCGTCGCACATTCGGGCTCCATGACCCGCGCAGCCAAACTGCTGGGTGTTAGCCAGCCCTCATTGTCGCAACAACTCGGCAGCCTCGAATCTGCTTTGGGAGCCCGATTGTTCGACCGCCGATCCAACCAGATGGAGCTGACAGAAAACGGGGCTGCGCTGCTGGGCAAGGCGGAACAAGTGCTACGCAGCCTGCAGGAGCTTGAAGATGGGTTTGGGGCGGGGAGTCAAATGCTCCGCCACACGGTGCGCATGGCCAGCGTGTCATCTGTCGCACGCGAGCTGTTGCCTTCCGTTCTGCGGGAACTGACCGAAGAAGTGGCTAGCGTAGACTACGACCTTCACGAGAGCGGACCTACTGAAATCCTTGAGCTTCTCTACGCGCGCCGGGTCAGTCTTGGCCTGCTCGCCGCAAATTCCGTGGCCGAGGTCAGCGCCGGATTTCAGCATGTGCAGGTGATGGCCGACGCCTATGTTCTGATCGTGCCGGATAGGTTGGATCTGGCACAGGTGCGTAACCCGGCCCGTGACCTGGAACCGGATGCCTGCGCCATTCTCAACCGTTCCATTCAGTTCGTGTTCGGCAATCAGCACAGTCGGCGCGTGCAGGAGTGGTTCGACCGCGTGTTGCCCGGCAACCGCCTGATCGCGCGCGCGCGCAGCTTTGAACTGGCGGCAGAACTTGTGCGAGGCGGCGTTGGTGTCAGCATCGTGCCTTTGCTGAGCGTCGTCCAGGGCGGGCAATTGCAGAAAGGCATCCGGGTCTACACGGTGGACATCGAACCCCGGCGGATCGTGGCGATGCTGCCGGCGCAATACCTGCGGCAAGAGCCCTACAGCAGGCTGATCGCACTGTTACGCGACCATGGCAGTCGGTTCGTGTTGCCGACTCCTGAAAAGATGCCGCCCTTCGTGGCTGAAAACGCGGAAGTTCGCACCGATAGGCCCAGCTTATCGCAGATATAATTTGCGGCAAGGTCCAGAGCCTGCAAGCGTTTGGTTGGCAGGAATGGCCCTGCAACCACATTCTGGAGAACAACAACATGGCTTGGACAACCCCGAAGATCGCTGAAGTGCCGGTCGGCATGGAAATCAACATGTACGCCTGCGCCAAGCAGAAGTAATTGCAGTCCTGCCGCGGCCTGGAGGGACCGTAGATGCTCCGCATCATCGTCCTAGGCTCTGCGGCAGGCGGCGGGCTGCCGCAGTGGAACTGCAACTGCGGCCCCTGCCTCGCCGCCCGCAAAGCCGGATTGGACAATGGGCAGGTTTCGCTGGCAGCCAGCGTTGATGACGGCAAGAACTGGTTCCTGATCAACGCCTCGCCAGACCTGCGGTCGCAGATTCTTCGCACACCCGCCTTGCATCCTGATCCGGCCCGCCTACGCCACAGCCCCATTGCCGGTGTGATCTTGACCAATGCCGAAATCGATGCCGTGGCCGGGTTGTTGTCGATGCGCGAGGGCCATGCCTTTGCGATCCACGCGCATCCCCGCGTGGTGGAGATCCTCGCGTCGAACCCTATCTTCAACGTGCTCGATCCATCCCGGGTGCCACGTGTGCCTTTTGCACTAGGGGTTCCGTTTGAACCCACATGCGCCAATGGCACGCCCTCGGGTCTGATCGTCGAAGCTTTCGACGTACCCGGCAAAGGCGCGTGGTATCTGGAGGGTACGGCGGACGACGACGGAACCGCTGCGGGCGATACCGTCGGGCTACACCTGACCTGCCGGGGGACCGGAAAATCCGCTTTTGTCCTGACCGCCTGTGCGGGCGTGACGCCAGAACTGGCCGAGCGTCTGCGGGATGCCGATCTGGTGTTCTTTGACGGCACATTGTGGCGCGACGATGAGATGATCCAGGCGGGACTCGCCAAAAAGACCGGCCTGCGGATGGGACATCTGTCCATGTCGGGGCCCGAGGGGGCAATGGCCCGGTTGGCCGACCTTGGCATTCGCCAGAAGGTGTTCGTCCATATCAACAATTCGAACCATGCCCTGCTGCCCAACTCCGCCGAACGGCACGCTGCTGCCGAAGCAGGCTGGACCATACCACAGCCCGATGAGGAGTTTGCGCCATGACTGAACAGGCCGCCATCCATGCCGCACCAGAAGAATCTCTCGACAGTTCCGATGCCCTTGAACGCCGTCTGCACTGGATCGGCGCGACCCGATACCATTCGCTGCATCCGTTCCACCGGATGCTGCACGGCGGCGAGTTGAGCCAGGGGCAGGTGCAAGCCTGGGCGCTCAACCGGTTCTATTACCAGTGTTCCATCCCGATAAAGGATGCGGTGGTAATGTCGCGCTTCCGCGACCGGCAGATCCGACTGGAATGGCGGCACCGGATCGAAGATCACGACGGGTCTATCGACAGCGAAGGCGGGATCGAGCGCTGGCTGAAACTGACTGATGGATTGGGGCTGGACCGGGCTTATGTCGAATCAACTGATGGCATCCTCGCCGCCACCCGTTTCGCTGTGGATGCCTATGTCCATTTTGTGCGTGACCAGAGCCCGCTCGAAGCGATTGCATCGTCACTCACTGAATTGTTTGCCCCGAACCTGCATACCGAACGGATCTCGGGCATGTTGCAGCATTACGATTTTGTCCGACCCGAGATCATGACCTATTTCCAGCGCCGGCTCGATCAGGCCCCGCGCGACGCCCGTTTTGCGCTGGATTATGTCAAGGCCAATGCCAACACGCCAGAGCAAAGGCAGGCGGTTTGCGATGCTCTGACGTTCAAGACCAACGTGCTCTGGGTCCAGCTCGACGCACTTTATCATGCCTATGTCACCGGCATGGTGCCACCCGGCGCCTTCCGTCCGGAAGGGATGGGATGAGCGACCAATCAGCGCCTGTCCCCATTTCGGTTGCCGCCACCGAGCCCCAACCGGCCAAGCGGAGCCTGCGCCCGCAGATCATCGCCGACAGCGTGCCAAAGCTGCCGCGTCATGTACGGCTCAAACATGACAAGACACGGGATCGCTGGGTCATTCTGGCGCCCGAACGGGTGCTGGTCCCCGATGATGTTGCGGTCATGGTGCTGCAATTGGTGGACGGCAGCCGCAGCGTAACGGCAATCGCCGCGACACTCGACCAGACCTATAATGCGTCGCCGGAGGTCATTCTGGCCGACATCATCCCCTTGCTGCAGGATCTTGCCGACAAGGGTTTCCTTTGGACAATGGCGGAGGTTTCAAATGCCTGAAGATATCGTTGCCGAAGACGGCTTTCAGCTTGTCACCAAACGCGGCGAGGCCAAGGGCCAGACCTATGGCATCCCGCTGGCCGTACTGGCCGAACTGACGCACCGTTGCCCGCTGCAATGCTCCTACTGTTCTAACCCGCTCGAACTCGAAAAGTCATCGAACGAACTGACTACCGACGAATGGTTCAAGATCATAGATGAACTTGCCGAAATCGGCGTGTTGCAGATCCATTTTTCAGGGGGCGAACCCGCCGCGCGCCGGGATTTGGTGCAACTTGTGCAGCGCGCGACCGATGCCGGGCTCTATTCCAACCTGATCACCTCTGCCGTGATGGTCACGCGCGACCGGCTGGAACAACTGGCCGATGCCGGGCTCAATCATGTTCAGATCAGCGTGCAGGGTGCCGAATCCATACTGGCCGACCGGGTCGGCGGCTATCGTAACGGACATGCGAAAAAGCTTGAGGTAGCGCGCTGGGTGCGTGAACTGGACCTGCCACTTACCATCAACGCCGTCATGCATCGGCAGAACCTGCACCAGTTGCCGCAGATCATCGTCCTTGCAACCGCGCTCGATGCGACGCGGCTCGAAGTAGCGAATGTTCAGTATTACGGCTGGGCACTCAAAAACCGGCAGGCGCTGATGCCCAGCCGGGAACAAATGGAAGAATGCACGCGGACAGTCGAAGAGGCGCGCATCCGGCTTCATGGGGTACTCGACATCGATTATGTGATCCCCGACTATTATGCCGAGCGGCCCAAACAATGCATGGGCGGATGGGGGCGGCAGTTCTTCAACATTTCTCCTGCGGGCAAAGTGCTGCCTTGCCATGCGGCCGAAACCATCACCGGGATGGAATTCGATTCCGTCCGTGGCAACAAGTCGATCCGCTGGATCTGGGACAATTCCGATGCCTTCAACAAATACCGCGGCACCGGTTGGATGCCCGAACCCTGCCAAAGCTGTGAGTTTAAGGAGATCGACTTTGGCGGTTGCCGCTGTCAGGCCTTTGCCCTCACCGGCGACGCGGGCAATACCGATCCCGCCTGCAACAAATCGCCGCTGCACGCCCGCATCTTTGAAATTGCGGCGCGAGAGTCTGACGCGGCACAGGACCGTTTCATCTACCGCAACTTTTCCGGTGGGACAGCAGAACCGAATGGAACGGATGACGGCGGCTCCGCCTGATGCCCGGCGGCGACGGTTTTCACCTTGAGGTCGGTGATGGCCACGCGATCTGGGTCAGACCCTGGGGCGATCCCGCGGGTATTCCGGTGGTGTTTCTGCATGGTGGGCCGGGCAGCGGATGCAATCCGTCGCAGACCGCGCTTTTTGATGCGACACGGCACCATGTGATTTTTGTCGATCAACGGGGCGCCGGACAAAGCGTGCCGCGCCGAGGGCGACGGCACAACACCACAGCGCATCTTGTCGCGGATCTGGAAAAGGTCCGCCTCCATCTGGGGATAGACCGTTGGCTGGTCGTCGGCGGATCTTGGGGCGCAACGCTGGCGCTCGCCTATGCCCAAACTCATCCAGACCGGGTGCGGGGCATGGTACTCAGAGCGGTTTTTCTGGGGACGCGGTCCGAACTCGACTGGGCCTTCGGCACTGCACTTGCAACCTTTCACCCGGTCTTGCACGACGCACTGATGGCGCTGGTCCCCCTTGCACCTGATCCGCTACCCGCACTTTGGGACTTGATCCTGAACCCCGACCCCGACATCCACACTCCCGCCGCGCAGGCTTGGTATCATGTCGAGCGGGCGCAGTCCGAGCTGGTTCCCGCCGTGACGACAATGCCGCCGCGCTCCGACAGCGCCAATTCGCCTGCGACTCCCTTCATGGAGGCGCATTATTTCAGCAACAACTGTTTCCTCCCCGACGGCGCGCTGCTGGCGGGTGCGGACCTGCTGGCCGAGATTCCGGGGATCATCGTGCAGGCGCGCTACGATCTTCTTTGTCCGCCCGTGACAGCGAGCCGACTCGCAGCACGATGGCCGACGGCGCAATTGGTGATCGTCGAGGCGGCAGGCCACGCTCTTGGCCACCCCGCAGTCACAGTTGCCGTGCGCGAAGGCATCACATCGCTTACTCAGGATGCGCCCTCTGCCACGGGTGCGATGACCCTGTAAAGCCCCGGCCGCTCGGCAAGCGCACTCCTGAGCGCCACTTCTTCGCCGAATACGACCAGCGGACCATCCTGCAAACCAGCAACCAGATCGTCGGCAAAGCGGCGCAAGTCAGTGACGCACGTACCCAGTGCTGACTCCAGATCCGCCTGCCGGATCGCATCATCTGACCCGGTCAGATGCTGTTCCAGCGCCGCCAGCATGGCGCCATCCGGTGTCAGGGGGCGCACAAGCTCGCCGATCGCGCCGATACGGCAACGGGCCACCATAGACGCATCCGTATTGCGCCGCAGCCACTCGGGCGCCGCGCGGCAGGCATCTATCGTGTTCAGCAGTTGCGGGTCGCGAAAGGATGCGAAAGTCGCCAGACCGGTTCCTATGTCAAGCCGCGTCCTTATGCCATAAGCCCCGCCTGCGACGCGGACCCTGTCCCACAGCCACGCGGTCGCAATCGCCCGCAGTCCCGCAAGACTGGCCCCATTTGCAGGCCGTTTCAGGTTCGCTCCGACCCCGACCACATTGAGCGGCGAGGCTACGGCATAGCCTTCGCGCGGGTGCAGGCGGGCGAACGGGACCACTACGGCGGGCGTGCCACCGCGCGGCAGCAACGCCGCGAAATCGTCCGGGTCGCCCGCGACCGTCAGAACCGCGCCTGAAAATGCGCGCAGCGCCGCCACCAAGGCCACCAACTCGCGCTGCAACCCTTCGGGATCTGTCGCCGCGTGGCTGGCGAACTGTTGCAGGCGCCCAACAACGTCCGGCCCCTCGGCCATGTCCCGCACCGCGCCTGCCAGACCCGCGCCCGCCGCGAGCCGGACCTCGGCCAGAACATGCCCCGCCCCAAGGCGGCGCCGCGCGGCCGCGGCCAATGCCTGCTGTGCGATGCGCCGCAGCGCGTCTGGCGCTATCACCGTGACCCGGTCCCAGACGCCCTGCATCAGATCGCACAGCGCACCTGCCTGCGTGGCAAGCGCCGCCCCGCGCAGGATCAGGCGCGCCGCGTCGGGCCGCCGCTGACCCTCATGCCGTCGCCCGGACGCAGTCCAGACCTGCGCGCTGATCCCTCCCGTGCGCATGGCAATCGCCTGCCCCAGCGCCACATCCCCGCCTGCCGCAGACAGGATCGCGGCCAGCAGCGGCATCAACTGCACCTGACTCGGCGCCAAACCTGTCATATCCAGCGCGAGATCGGCCCGCACAATGCCAACCTCCTCTGTTATCAGGCGCAAAACCGGTCCGGCAGTAGTCAAACGAAGCGGCGTCACCCGGCGTGGAAGGTCGGAAAACGGCAGCAGCGGCAAGCTGGCAAGCGCCTCCGGACTATCTGCCGTTTCTGCAGCGCTCGGCGCAGTTCCCCGCCACCCTTGCGACCGAGTTGACACCGTGCCTTGCGGCGCCGACACAGGCGGGGCGTTGTCAGGTGACACGATCAGCGTCAGTCGATGCGGATTCTCGAGTATATCCTGCCGCAAGAGGTCGGTCAGGGCCTGACGGTCCCGAGCTAGCCCGTCAATCAACTTTTGCAACGCCGACCCATGATCGAGCGCCGCCAGAGGGTCGTCCCCATGCCGCCATCTTCCCAGAACGCGGTCCAGCGCCACCAGCCCGCGCGGCCGTGGCCCATTGCCCTGAGCCCTGAGCCGAAAGGCAAGCATTGCCACTGCCCCTGCGGTGGCATCAGCGGACACGCCGTCTCGGGCCAGTGTTGCAAGCGCGGCATCAACCTTTTGGGCCGTCTCCCCGATCGGGGCCGACCCCGGGCCGGCCAGCCCCACGTCAAACATAGGCGCCGCAAAATCGGTAATCAGCCCGTCGCCTACCCAGATCTGGCCGGGACTGCCGCACTCCAGATGGCCGCGCATCCCGGACCCTTCTCGGCCCACCAGCGCGAGGGCCAGACAATCCCGGCCCAATGGCCCCAAAGACCCCTGCGGCTCCTTAAGTACCCAACCGATCCCGGCCACCGCGGCGCTGGAGCCGGCATGCGACAGAGAACAGACTCCTGGTGCAATTGACAAGGCGGTCGGTCCCAAGGCTTGCGGGACAGCGGTCCGCGCGGCAAATCCGTCAAGATCTCGGTCGATCTGGTCCAGCATGGCCGCAAGGCTAAAATTGCCCCACAAAAAGATCAACATGCTTGACGGATGATAGTGCCGGGTATGAAAACGGCGCAACGCCTCGGGCGTCAGGGCGGGCATGGCCAGCGGATCGCCACCATAGACATAAGCGAGCCCGGTGCCAGGATACAGACCACGGCGCATCGCATCGCGCCACACATTGACCGGATCGGCCCAGTGGCCGCGCATCTCCGTCAGCACCACACCCGACAACCGGGTACCTTCGTCTCCGACAGGATGCCAGGCCTCCTGCGCAAAATGGTCGTCGCGCAGCAACGGATGCAGCACCGCATCCATGATGACCGTGGCAAGATTGCCGAAATCGGCATGGTTCAGGCTGGCGGCATGATATGTGGTCCGGTCCGGCCCGGTAGATGCATTGAGATAGGTCTGTAACGATGCCTGCAGCAGCGCAGAAAAAGGTCGTGACAGCGGAAAACGCAGCGACCCGCGAAAAACCATGTGTTCAAGCACATGTGCCGCCCCGGTGTCATCCTCGGGCAGCGTCGGAAACGTCACGGAGAACACCTTTTCGGGCTCGTCGTTCAGAACAGCGACAATATCAGCCCCCGTCATCCGGTGCCGAAACCGCAGACCCTGCCCGCCATGATCGGACAGTGCACAGCGGGCGGCGATGTCGAACGCGGGATGACGCATCGGCTTCCTTTGATCTGCGCGCAGCTTGCCCGCAATCACTTTGCCCGACAAGTTCCATCGCGACTGAACAAATCTGAACTGGAGCCCCGTTCTGCAAGGATTAAACCTGATCTGGATTCAGACCATCGGGCCAAACTGTCCGTCAAAAGGCTTCTTCCAATGAAGACCACGCGCCTTGACCATCATCATGGCTCTTGGCTCTTGGCTCTTGGCTCTTGGCTCTTGGCTCATGGCGATATGACGATCAGCGTCCGTCAGCGCCTGAGGAAGTGGCGGGTAACAAGGCCATCACGATGATACCGGCATCGCGTATCCCCGTGTCTACATGCGCAACCATGGCGGCGCCGTACCCGCCGACTTCGCGCAACAGCTTCTGGATCATCGCCCGTTCAAAAGCGCCATAGGATGTGACCTCGATCATGAACGATCCCGATCCCTGGATTACATGATTCAGATAGTAGTCTGCGAGATAAGGGTCATTGGTCGAGACGGCGAGCCCGTTGATGATCACCCAGGTCTCATCTGCACGAGCTTTCGCCTGTCGCAGGCTGATGGCACTTGAACGTGTCATGATTGATTCGCGGCCATCGCCGGACACATCGATGACCCGATAGGTCGCGCAGTTGCGAGGGGGCTCTGTTGCACAAATCCCGTGAGGGATTCATCTCGTGAATCCAGTGTGGTAGCTGGACGGCATGAGCAGACCCACACCCCCGCCTACAAGACTAGGAACTGGCCGGCCTACAATGAAGCGCTCAAGCGCCGTGGCTCGCTGACGATCTGGTTTGATCCCGCCATGATCTGGGAGGCTGCGCCGACTGGCAAACGCGGTCGACAGCCCGACTAAAGTGATGCCGCAATCCAGACCTGCCTGACCATGAAGGTGCTGTTCGGCATGGCGCTTCGCCGGACGACTGGGTTCGTCGAGAGCTTGCTGCACCTGATCGACCTGGACTGGGCGGTGCCGAACTTCAGTACCCTCAGCCGCCGTCAGAAGGGCCTGAAGGTCAACATCCCCTACCGCGGGTCGCAGGGCCCCTTGCACCTGTTGATCGACAACACCGGGATCAAGGTCGAGGGCGAAGGTGAGTGGAACGCCCGTAAGCATGGCGGCACGAAGCGGCGCGTCTGGCGCAAGATCCACATCGGAATTGAAGAACAAACGTTGGAAATACGAGATGCCGAGCTCACCACCAGCGACGTTGGCGATGCGCCCATGCTACCCGAACTCCTCGACCAGATCCCACCCGAGCAGAAGATCGCCAGCGTCACCGCCGACGGTGCCTTCGACACCCGCAAGTGTCATGAAGCCATTGCGGCTCGCGGCGCAGCCGCCATCATACCGCCCCGTAAAAACGCAAAGCCGTGGAAGCCTGACACGGCGGGGGCGATCGCACGAAACGAAGCCCTGCGCGCATCAAAACGCTTCGGTCGGACCATCTGGCGACGATGGAGCGGCTACCACCGCAGAAGCCGCGTCGAAACCAAGATGCATTATGTGAAACTGCTGGGCCAACGCCTGAGCGCGAGGGACTTCGACCGTCAGGTTGCCGAGTTCCAGATCCGTGTCGCCGTTCTGAACGGCTTCACCGCGCTCGGAACGCCCATCACTGAAACCGTGGGATAAGTCTGTCCAGGGACAGGGGAACCCCGTCCATCAGCTGATTTGTGCAACAGAGCCGTCTGGAAGCCCAAAAGTTTGCGACAGAGCGGGGGGCCGGGGCGGCGTTTTTTGCAATGATATGTATTGGATGCGGATATTGGACCGACGCGTGCTGGCATGACATCCTTTGCGTAATTGAATTGGAGGATGTCATGCGCGAGAACCGGAAAATCGTGATGTTGGGAACTGTTGCCGGGGCGATGCTGGCTGGGGCGACGCTGGCGCAGGAGGCGTCGCAGATCTGGTCGCTTGACGGGCTGAACGGGCCGGAATCGGTGGCCTGGGACGCGGCGAGCGGGGTCATCTATGTCTCGCTCATGGGAACCGATCCCATGACCAAGGATGGCGATGGCGCCATCGCGACAGTTGCCGCCAATGGCACGCTGATGGCGGCGGATTGGGCCACCGGGCTGGATGCGCCAAAGGGGATCGGGCTGGCTGAAGGTCGGCTCTATACGGCGGACATCGACCAATTGGTCGAGGTCGACACAGCAACGGGTGAGGTTGTGGCGCGGTATCCGGCCGAGGGTGCGA
>Ga0105053_10009870_pt1 | contig 12075 bp, 3 predicted proteins | sample BON01_FD_78093 | JGI IMG/M metagenome (GOLD analysis project Ga0105053, IMG submission 78093) | Freshwater microbial communities from Lake Bonney liftoff mats and glacier meltwater in Antarctica - BON-01 | ecosystem: Environmental > Aquatic > Freshwater > Ice > Glacier meltwater | place: Lake...
TACCAAACGGGCAAACCTTCTCAGAGCAATCTGGCTTTGGATACGGATACATGAGTTTTGAATCAAAATCAGCGACACTCCCGTATCCCTCTTCACAAATACATCCTTTGGTCATGGAATTGCAAGTGCCGTGACCAGAGCATATAATTTGTTCACCATCTACAGTAGCGGTAAATATGACACAAGGGGTGATTGCGTGAGATACAGTCGCACACAATACCAGTAGAATCCACATCGTGAACCGTTTTTAATTTTGTATTACGGGATTTGATACAAGTACCTCAGTGTTACTATGGCGATGCGTGGACGAGGAGGAGGTTTCGCTTCTCGATCTCGACGCCCTGTGTTCATGCCAACCAAACGAAATGCTCGTCCTAATGCAAGTGATCAGCCACCCCAGGTTGAACCGACACCAGTGGTGTCTGCGGTACCAGCTGAACTATCCACATCACCGCATTCGCCAGTAATCGAACAGGCTGCGGCTCCGTCAGTAGAGAAAATAGTATCGGCTCCGGTGGCTAGGTTTCATGTCGATGAGGTGGCAAGGCAGAAGAAAGTGGTTGCTCAAGAGGTCTCTGATATTAACAAGTTACAAATGAAAGCTTTTACGAAGAATAGAAAAGCTGGAAAGAAAGCTCCTTCTGAGATGGTTCGTAAACAAAAGTCGAAAGATCGTCGAAAAAATGAAAAGGAATATGGTGTTGATAAAACGACTATTGTAGATGTCCTTCCGACCCTTCCTGATCCGGTTGTTACAGCTCCCTTGGCCCCTCAATTAATAATCCACAATGGTAAATTGGTGGTCGACAAGGAAAGCTTGGTGTATAAACATCAGCATGCTGAAATAGATATTGAGAATACTCCCGTTTTTGATGGCGATAATGCGAGAGTTACCTCCATGACATTTTCCAAACGCAAATTTGCAGGGAGATGGACTGAGCTTGAAACTCAAACCTTTTATAAAGGTCTTCGATTGTTCGGTCAGGACTTTTCTATGATAGCTGAATTATTGGAGGGAAGACCGCGGACCCAACTTCTTCGAAAGTTTAAACGCGAAGAATTGGAACACCCAAGACTGATCCAAGCTGCTTTGAACCCTAAATCGAGACTTCCTTTTCTATTAAACGAGTATCTACCTGACGATATCTCCAACACTGTGAATCTTACAACTTCCAACACAGTTGAACCATCAACTGAAACCAATCCAACAGAAATCAATTTGACAGAAACAAACTTGAATGCTTCTCAGGTGACTAGCGTTCAGTCTTTACTTGCAACTCAAGCTGCATTGTTGGCTGCTTCTGTGGAGGACGAGGAGGATATGTCTGACGAGGAAGAAGAGGAAGAGGAGGATTCAGATGACTCGGAAACAGTCTCGAAGCGCCGCAGAGCCGAATCGTACGAGTCGTACACGTAAATAGTTGTAAGAATAGAAATTCAGAATCTGTGAATATAATCCGATAGAATGATTAGAGACTTTGTCTTAAAGTTAAACAAGGATTTTGAAAAATTATGATGCTTGTTCAGATTCCCGCAAAGCTTTAACTTTGGCGAATACCCCGGTCGCGTTTCCTGGAATTTTATTGATAACCCCAGATACAGCCTGCAGTTGTTGGCTAAGTGGCTTACGGATAGATCCAAGCTGTGACTCCAGAATAGCTTTGGTTTTGCCATGGAGCAATGTATGTATGTCCACATCAGAATCTGCTGGGACGTTCATTCGCTTGACAGTCGCAGCTAAATCTTTCAATCCACTTCTAGAAAGCCAAATGCTAGATTCAGATTTTCCATGATCCTTAATGTATGCTCCTAGCACAATGAATTGATTGGCTCTATAAATGAAGTTCTTGGGATTATCGAGGGGAGCCATTTTGGTCAAGACCTTCGCAGCTGGTGAATCATTGAGAATACTTATAAGCGGAGCCTTGCATGATACCATGGTGGTCAAACCAAATGCAAACCCTGCAATTTTTTCCTTCGATTTTGCAGCTTGATCTTCATCTCCGTCGTACAAATGGGTGGCCGTTGCATGAAATAACGACGGCTTGACTCTTTGCACAGAGAATCCGTTGCTGTACAAGTCATTTTTAACTTGTTCATCAGTAATGGATCCCTGTAAAAATATATTAATGGAATGGGAGCTCATTACATCGGCATAGTGCTTTGCCAAAAGATCGTTCTTACGAAACACTCCAGGTGATCGAACGTAGACCCTAGGATGATTCTTCTTCTCTGTTCGTTTAGCTTCTCGTTTGATGATCTTCATTTCCTTATGCGTCAGTCTCGCTCGGTATCCAGTTCTTCCTGATTCAACTGGCGCCATTCTTGGGCTACTCGAAAAGCACCGTCGCAGCACGAGCATACTTGAAAACCTTGAAAACCTTGAAAATGTTAGGTGATTGAGTTTCTACTGTTTTGCATAAGACACACTATCGGGTAGCCCCCCCTTATTTTAGCGGATGAGCCACCAAACTTCTACTATTGAAGAGGATGCAAGATGAAAAGCTAGTTTCAAGTCGGTTTGCTATGGTGAAAGAGGCCATCGCTGTTCAGTCATTGGACCAAAGTGCTATTGAAAATGTCATTACTGGAGATATGTCTCTTCTTTATGGCGAGACTTCCTTGGAGTCTATCAAAGCCATTCTTGACTCCATCGCCAGTCAAGCGCATGTTTGTGTGAGTGGCGATAATCACGTTTTTATAGACGTCGGGTGCGGAAGAGGGCATGCCGTATTTGGTGCCGCTGCTGCGTTTCGTTTTGACCGATGTATAGGTATTGAGCTGGTGCAAGAGCATGTCGATCAAGCCAATCTAGCCCTTGAAAAACTTGTTGAACTTGAAAACCAACATGAAATTCCCTTGCCAACAAACAAGATCAGTTTTGTCTGCGCCGATGCTTTTGACAGTGATGTGGCTCATGAAGCTCTTCGTTCTGCAACTGTCGTTTATTTCTTCGATCTCGCTTTCGGAGTCGATCTGCGGGCATCCTTCGCACGTTTGTTTGCCGAGATACTCAGAGATGACACCATTGTGATTTCAACTCATTTAGATCCGTTTCCTTCTGAAAAGTTCTGCCCAATAACAGATATATTCTCGTTTCAAGCCGAATGGGGGGCCGCCCCGGTTCGAGCGTACCAAAAGAAGCCAGGTGCATTTACTATGTGGTTGGAGAAACACAAATTGCAGCTGGAATCCAAATTGCCGTCCGATTTACAAGAAAAAGCATCCATTAAGATGCTAGAATCGCAATTCGATATTGGTCACTTTGTGCAATTGGCTCAAATAGAACCAAAGAGTTTAGACTTGGTGGTCATGGCTACACAAGACATGAAGGCGTGTTCTCAGGTGTTTATAGTAGATCATGCATGGACCTTTCTTAGCCGAACGGATGCTGTTGCTGCGTTACAGGGTGTCCCAGGTCTTGATGAGCGTTTAGTTTCGATATGCGGGTCTTCTTATGAAAGTGCTGGAGATGACAATGATTCAAAAGCATCTGCATTACTTCATGCACTTCGTGAATTATTAGGAAGTTACACATTAAACGATGATGGGCGAACGACGACAGTGTACTATTTGTTGGATGAGGTAGGTTCGCGAATCAGGCATCATAAGAATGGCCTAGTCTCGCAAGTACAAGGTGATACGCCCAACATGAAAATGATGCCATTCTATCACAAGGATCTCAGATTAGCTTTTAATTTGGTTTGGCCTATAACGGATATATCGGAAGGGGATATTCTGATGTGCAAACACGAACAAGGGTGGGATTTAGATGAAGTAGACACTCAAGTCAAGCTGGAAAGCACTGATGATCTATTGCCTGAAATGAAAGAATATGCTTCACAGCAATCATTGAAGAATCTCATATATCAAAATAATCCATAATATAGATAATTTGTTTTACTTTTAAATGACTTGAAATGTGGCCCAAAGACTTCTTGAAGCGGCACCTGCGAAAGTGGCAATTGATCCAGGAAATGGAAACGCAGTTAAGCAAATTCGGTTCTCAGTTACCTGATGGTCATATCCTGTCTGCTCAGGCAATGTACTATTTGCAAACTTGCAAATATATCCTTCTTCAGTGAATCCCAAAGGGGCGCTTGCCTCAAAAACCGAATTACTGCCTTCGTTGGTAGAAACCAAGTACACATCTTGATACACTTTGATGATATTGTGCTGGTTCGTGACCTTGGCTTCCAGCTGGTTCTTGTTCTTGTTAAAGAAAAACCGCTGGTTTTCTTTGAGAACATTGCATTTGTTGGCATACAGTCCAAATCCAGTAGGCACGGCCTCCAGACAATAATCCGATTCTGAAATTCGAAGAGGAAAGGAGGAACAGGAAGATAAAACTGATTTGCAGTTTGTACCTGGACATGAACATCCTTTGCTTTCAATGGTTCTGACTAGAGTGGGGAAATTGCCACCCAGCATGCAATCATCATCCACTTGAACAATTGTGACAGTTTCAAAATTAGGCATGGATCCTTGTTTATCAAAGTAGTGAATCCATCGAACAACTGGAGGAGTTTCAGTGGTTTCAGTGGTCAACGCGCGGGCTAGATATCCATTAGATTCAACAAGGTCGTCGTCAACAAACCACGAGTCTTCACCGCGGTATAAATGTATCGGGGTATTACTGTATAAGGAGTCTAGTTTTGAATACCATATCAGTGATTTCGATGTACGCTTCTCGTAAGCGGTGTAACGAAGGTCATTTGTGTCGTCAATACCGCCACAAAGATCAACACTATGATGGAATGAGCACCAATTCACCAACTCTTGATTCCCATTCATGTATTCGATGAACACACTCGCTTGGCACTCGTTTGTGCTGTCGCATCGCAATAGGCACGCTTCTGCGCCTCCTAGCACGTTGAGATGTCGCCACTGGTAATTGCTGTTGTCAGGATTGAAGACATTGGTTCGACACAGAGTGGATGTGCTGATTCTGTGTCCGGGATTGGCATCATAGCCATCTGATTCAGTGAAACGGCGAATATAAGTTCCACTCAAAGTAGCCCTTACAGACAGCAGAGTCAGTCCTGACACATGCAAGTACTGACACTTATTCTTAGCAGGGCAGTTTGCAGACAAACCAAACATTTGACCTTTCCATTCAAAGAAACGGGGAGCTGGATACTCTGCCAACGATGCACTGCCGTCATCTTTCGCGCCAATACAAAATGCACGCATATATGATGACGACAAAGATGGCTTCGATCCTGTTACATATGCATAACCGTCGTAATAATTAGCTTTTACAGAAGCATCAGGAAGAACGACAACATTAGGAACACTGGTGTTGAACGAGTATATGGATATTTTTGCATTGGATTCTTCCACCGAGATCAACTGCTGATCTGTGGACTGAGTAATCGACAGGTTATAGAAGCGAGAGTAGTCAATGCTTATATCAGATAAGCAATGATAAGAAGTGACACCGCATCTACCATTTGGTCCACAACATGGTTGATCTTCAGGACAGTATGCCCATTTATCATCGTCTGTGAGTAGTGTCGGAATATTGCACTTTAAGTCGGCTCTAGTTTGAGTGACCCATTTTTTCTCTTCGTCATACAAGGTTCTGTAGTCGGTTGAATATCTTGTCAAGCAGAAAGCTTCCGTGCTACCACAGTAGCCCGATCTCCACTGGCAGCACGGACGAAGATCTGTTGTACCATCTCCCCACAATACTGGTACTGGGGGACACTCGGAGATTTCTCCGCTTGCTAATGGATACAAATGCCCGCACCTTCCATCATCACGGTATCGTTTGAATGTGCTTGTAGCAATTGGTTTGTTGTATGAAATGTAAAAGACGTAATTGGTTTTTCGCATGTTCTCGATATACAGTAACTGAGTAGCAACTCCATTGAACAAGGAAGTATCTCTACGAAGAATGGATGTTCCACTGCACTGGCATGAATTATCAGATAAGAGTTTACTGCTCACTGTGCAGCTTCCTGCATCTCCCATATCAAACTTGACGACCAAATCCAAATCCACGGACCCTGCCTCAAAGAGAACTAGTGCAGAACCTTCTGGGACCTTTCTTGTTACCTGAATCAAAATATCCATATCACGATCAGTTATAGAAAGCACAACTAGTTTTGTATTGAAGTCGGATTCGTTCGCAAACACTTGTTCAGCGTCTCCTCTAGCTCTGTAAAATACTACCAATGAATACGTACCAACTGCGACAGTTGTGGGAAATTCAAAGATACTCTGGTTGAAATATTTGGCCGATTCAAAAATATCCAGAGTAGATTCTGGACCCGTGCAACCAGTTAAATGCTGCTCAAGAGAAAAGCCTCCTTCTGTTAGCACCACATCCACAGAGTGAATTGGAGTCATCATCTCCCAAGATGCTTCATCAATGGCCCCTTTGAATAGCATCACAGTCGCTCTTACTCCTACCAGTGACTGCGCGTCAATGATTGTTCCGGATATTCGATACTTGGGTTGAGGATTTACTGGGGACATGGAATTAAAATCGAATGATACTCCGCTAGGAACGCATAGTGAGAATGAAAAGGATTCAACGTGGGGTGTTTTGGCACCTGCTACATCGCAATGACCACTAGCCCAATTATTGGTGTACTGTCCAACGAAATCAGAGGAGCCTTCAATCGATGGTCGAGCATCTCCAGGAAATCCAACTTTCTCGTCATACGTGCAGAAATACCACGGATTCGTTCCTGAAACGAGATCAGCAACTCTATTAAAGATCTGAAATTCAGAATTGATCAAATGGGTTCCCTTCAACGAGGAAAACTGACTTAACATCATTCTGTAAGCGGAGTAGCCTTGGGGTAGATCTTGTCCATTGAACTTGTAGAATGCATACAATTCATCATTGATTTCATACTTCCACATTTTCCTCAAACCGAAGAAATAGTTCACTGCACTTGGACCGATATCTAATGTGGGGGAACACCCTTCCTGAGAAAATACTTTCACCCAACCCCCGTTCTCACAAGCATCAGCATCGGACATACTATCTCCCTCATACTCACAAATAGTCCCGTAATAAAATGAATTCTCGCACGCGCCTGGTTGACTGCATATGTCTTCACCTGTACCAGGAAATCGAACGACACATGTCAATGCAGAAACAGATTCCACGGCAACCTCCGCATCCTCATCGCATTGGTACCCGGTATAGTTGGTTTCACAGATGCAAGTACCTAATGTATGATTCAAACATGCATCCCCCATGCAGCATAAACCATTACTGCTACACAAATGATCGACAGGACATCGCTCAATGCTACTTAAGGTATGAGATAAGCTAGTCGCTTCATTTAAAACTGCGTCCAATCTCTTGAGCATGTTGTAGATCCATTTGTTGTAAAGTGGATGAATATTGTTTCCATGCAATGTCACAGATGCTTCAATCTCTGCATATCCTTGAACAGAAAAGGTTGACACAGTCACATCATTAGTAACGCATGTCCCGGATTTCAGATTTACCGGAAACTTTGAAACGTAATTTATACTGAAAGGTGATGAGAATGTCTGTTCTCTATCAAGGATGCGAGCATCAATAAGGTCATCGACACTGATTCGCATGGTGACAAGGATATCACCGCCTGAGACCACAAAGTCGCTGGTTGTACAAGAGCTCGTCAGGTAAGGTCCGCAACGTGCCCGAGCAACTTGTTCACGCATGGTAACTTCATCGCAATCGTATGGTGTGGCTCCGTGAATAGTAAATGATTCAGTCCATGAAACACCGAATTTTGAGAAGATCACCGCATTTGAAGCCCCATCTTGAAAATCCGGGTTATATTGAAGTTGAAGGTAATTTAAAATGTCATCGTGAATCCTTACAATACTTGATAAGGAATCAGGATGACCCATATCGAATTTTAAGTCTGCAAAAGACTCCAGCAGATTCTGAGGACTCGATGTTGGCATCGAAGTGGGACTACAAGTATCTGAAACGTCATTGCATTGTAAAAATCTATCATACGACTCTGCCACTTGCTCCGCAGTGAAAGCCCTGTTAAACATCTTAACCATCCTTACATCTCCGTAGAGTGCATTTGAAATTTGAGATGATTCGTCACGCAACCCGCCTATGGTGAATGGCTTGACCTCCAGCATACTTCCACGGTTGTAACCAAAGGTGGAAACACCCAAATCCCCATCCAGCGCAACAAAGGATACATCGTCTTGAGAAAATACCGCTACTAGATGATGCCAACGGCAAGCGGATGGTACTCCTAGGCGTGCGGAGTGCAAATGTCCCAGCCCTTGCCCAACTCCTCCAAATCTTGAATCGTCAGCGAAAACGGATCTATCGTATGAGTACGAGTCACTTCCACCCACAATCCACCTCCTCGCGGCATCGTTCTGCACATCCATTCTGAACCACAATTCTATCGTTAGTGATCCAAGTTTCAAAAGATCGTTCAAATCAATCCCTTGAACTTGTGCTAGCCCCCCACCGTCAAACCTAAAACTTTGTGACAGAGCATCATATTGAACAGCCGCATCTAACACAGCATGATTCTCATTGCCTGTTTGATCCATCCACACTAAAGAATCGTCATTATATTCTGCTCCATCCAGTTGAATGATCGCATCGGTTGTGGCGCGACAGAACTGAATCAGAGTAGTGGGGCTTTTCGAAGGATGTGTCGTAGGCGAAGCAGTAGTGGGTTTGGTAGTAGGATTGAATGAAGGAGATCTGGTGGGATTAGTAGTTGGAGCAGTTGGCGAAGAGGTAGGATTGGCGCTAGGATGCGATGTAGGAGTATCTGTAGGAACAGTAGGAGATTTGGAAGGACTTGCACTCGGAGAACTAGAAGGAGAACTACTTGGGGAAGCACTTGGTGAGCTCGAAGGTGAACTACTCGGAGAATCACTTGGTGAACTAGAAGGAGAACTACTTGGGGAAGCACTTGGTGAGCTCGAAGGTGAACTACTCGGAGAATCACTTGGTGAACTAGAAGGAGAACTGCTTGGGGAAGCACTTGGTGAGCTCGAAGGTGAGCTACTCGGAGAATCACTTGGTGAACTAGAAGGAGAACTACTTGGGGAAACACTTGGTGAGCTCGAAGGAGAACTACTTGGGGAAGTACTAGGTGATGCACTAGGGGAAGAAGAGGGGGATGATGAAGGAGAAGCGCTTGGAGACGATGAAGGCGAAGCGCTTGGTGAGCTACTTGGTGATGCAGAAGGAGAGCTAGAAGGAGAATCCGATGGTGACGCGCTTGGACTTGAAGACGGGGAAGCACTTGGAGAAGAAGTCGGATTGGAAGACGGACTCGTCGTAGGCGCGGTTGACGGAGCCTCTGTAGGTGCAGTAGGAGAAACAGTAGGATCACCGGTAGGAGCCTTTGTTGGTGCTTCCGTTGGGATAGTTGGTGAGGAAGTAGGATTCACAGTAGGATTCGCGGTAGGATCCATTGATGGCGCCACTGTTGGGGATGCAGTAGGAGCATGACTAGGATGTTTGGTGGTTGGATTACCTGTAGGCAACCTTGTCGGGGCCATTGATGGACTTTGAGATGGTGATGTACTAGGTGACATGGATGGACTTGTGGAAGGCGATGCACTAGGTGACATGGATGGACTTGTGGAAGGTGATGCACTAGGTGACACCGATGGATTTTTAGAAGGTGATGAACTTGGTGACACCGATGGATTTTTAGAAGGTGACGACGTCGGTTGCCGACTTGGGTTTCTGGTAGGACTAATAGTAGGAGCGCTCGTGGGTTCCGGCGTTATGGTATTGTCACACATGGAATACATAAGAATTTCTTCGCAACTATTGTTTGCCATCAATAATGAATCGCAGCTGCTCTCTTGACATAGTGTATTGCTGAATGAAGAATGAATGGATTGACAGTATCCAACACACGAACCTGTTGCACTTAAGGGGAAACAAGACCGGGTTATTGGCTCTCGACACAACGCAGACTCATCGGCAAGGGATGCAGACTCGTAGCTATCGCATCCACATGCCGGGAGTGGTCTGGCAACCAATTGTATGACACCCAAATCTGTGACAGAACCTGGATGGATCCTCAAACGACTACCTGAATTCACCTGGAACCCATCCTTTTCAATCCTGTACTCTAAATAATACCATGATGATGTATTCGTAAAGTCCTCAAATTCTGGAATCGACAAAGTGAAGCTACCGTCAACCAAAGATAACGTTTTTGACGGTGTATTAATGGCACTGGTACCTATGCATGTATTCATGAATAAATCTGATTCCGAATCAGACCATGTACAGCAGCCACTGCATTCATTAAATGATTTTCCAGAGCATTCTCCATCGCAAGAGGAGCCCATGCAACTCTGTTCTTTAACAGCCCACACGCGAACCTGAGCGGCTTCTATACCACCAGTAGCAGTAATAACACGCCCTTGTATCACTGTAGATCCTCTTAGGAAAAATGTTTCAATGGATGGTTCAGGCGTTCCAAAAAGAACAGGACAAAACCAGTACCTGAGGCTAAAGACAACGGAAACCGATATTCCATTGCCTAAACCCGAGTGACAAGTATCAACACCCACAGTGATTTGAGGCTGCTTTATGCCGCGAACTACCAAAGTCCGTTCGGTGCTCATATGATAGTCGTATACGCCTTCGTCATTCAATACTATAATAGAAGTACCGTACTCGGTAGTGTACACACTTGATATATTGCAAACATCAAACATCATAAAGAAATAATCATCGTCAGCGAATTCCTGTGCCAATCGGCGGTTCACAGAATGATACAGTGGGAGGTGGTTCAGTTGACGATGCGATACCACCGCGTTAACATCAACCTCGTTATCAGCAAGCCTTCTAGCCGAATCATCTGGGTCGTCATAAGACCGGACCGAAGAAACAGCCTGCTGTTGAGGGACTACTGGCATCATATACAGCTGCACCTTATTGGCTGACTGAGCTGTATTCCTGGCACTTTGTCTCTGTGATATGACAACAAATGAAAGCTTCAGTTGACATGTGTCGAGCAGCAATTCAAATTCCCGTCCCTGGGTGAAGTTGGTAGTGACTTGATACAATTCCGTGCTAAGGCAAAAAAAGTCTTCGCTACAGTCCGCATCGATTTTGCAACCTTGATAACGGCTACATTTGTGATACTTCCTGCAAGCATCTCCGCCACAATCAATATCCGTTTCGCTTCCATCAACAATTCCATTGGTGCACGAAACGCAAATAGATTCTTGGCAATGATTCGATTCACAGTCAGTGTCAGCTTCACAACGGAGACCATCGGCGCAAACTTGACCTACACCAGGACAAAACGAACCTCCACAATCCACATCAACTTCATGTGAATCATCCCATGCATTGTTATGGCATTCATCATACATATTTTGAAAACCTCCTTGAGCTGCCCATGGATCCTCCGAACTAGAATTCGAAGGATTCTGTACGGCAGTACACACCCCTGGAATGCACTGACCTGAACTATGTGATCCTGTGCATGTAGTGGTTCCCACACAGTCCGAATCCTTACAACAATCTTGGTCGATTCCACATCGTTTCCGGGTGATGTAACCACCACAATCAACATCCGTTTCATCTCCGTCTTTGATGCCGTTGTTGGTGCTCACACAAAGCTTATTATGGCAAATTCCACTACTGCAGTCTGATGGGTGGATGCAATTACGTCCATCCAGGCAGTTTCCTGCTTCGTCTGCGTTAGTGAGCAGGGTGAGGTCGGACGGAGAGGACCCATTATAACTTCTGTAGTATTCCCGACACTGAATCGATCCACAATCGACGTCAGGTTCGTCGCCATTCATCATTCCATCCTGACAACTCACACATACATTGCTGCTACAGAACTGCGATTGGCAATCATTATCCATTTCACATCTCTTTCCATTTCCACATAGAAATGCAGGCATTGAAGACTCGAGTGTTGCGTTTTCATTTATCATCGAAATCAAATACTCCAAATAGCCGCCGCCACAGTCAACGTCAGTCTCAAATGAATCTCGAACTCCGTTAGTAGAAAGTTCAGCGTACGTTGCTATTCTGCATCGCATTTCGTCACAATATCCTGATTTGCAATCTGCATTCTCTCGGCATGAATA
>Ga0105053_10009873_pt1 | contig 12073 bp, 7 predicted proteins | sample BON01_FD_78093 | JGI IMG/M metagenome (GOLD analysis project Ga0105053, IMG submission 78093) | Freshwater microbial communities from Lake Bonney liftoff mats and glacier meltwater in Antarctica - BON-01 | ecosystem: Environmental > Aquatic > Freshwater > Ice > Glacier meltwater | place: Lake...
CGCCCTCGCCCACTATATCAACCCTATCCAGCACTGTCAAAAATGGGAGGGTCTGAGGCAGCGATGCAGTCATGAGCACAGTGCCATCCGTATCAGGCAACGTCAGAATGTTGTGGCCAGATGCCGAAGGCGCAACGAGACTAGTTGTGTGCCCATCATCCAAGGCGCCTTCAAACACAAGCCCGTCAGTGTGCCGTGTGCGCAGCACACTATTGACCTCAACCAACGTCGAAGAATCCGGGGACCCAAACACCAAATCGGGCTGGCTGCCTGGCTGCCCCGAATCGAAGCGCGGCAGAAAGCTGACGTCCCCGAAGTAGAGCACGTCGGTAGAGATCATGTCTTGGTAGTAAACAGGTAAGTCGCCACTGGTAATGACTGTGCCCATCACGTCCGGAAGCACCAATGTATTGCTGCGTGTGGGTTCTTCGACAGCAATGGAATGACTGGGCTGCCCAGCTGCTCCGCTCTCGCTAAATCTCAACGGAAACTGTCCCACCAGTGCCGAGTTGACAGTCAGCCGCTCAGAAACGACATTCGGCACTTGCGGGTAACCCTCGGTGAATGGGGTGGTCTGGTTAGTCGCGTTGTGCATTTTGGTGCGCTCTTCGAATTGGTCAATCTTTGCGAGGTGTTCAGGATCGCGAATTTCGTCAATCTTCGCCTTTATGGTGAGGGGTCCTGTGACAAATAGAGGGCCGAGCAGCGCTGCATTGCCGATGCTGATGCCGTCTTCCGACTCGTGGTCGGAGAGGGTAAGGCGCGGCGCATTCTGCATCAGCACGGTGCCGTGAGCGTTGGGAAGCATGATGAGATTCTCCGCAGAGCCTGCTGCGCTAGCATGCAAGCGCGTTGAGGGAGGCACCGAGCCGTGCTGATCCATATTCGCGCCTCTTCCCAAGTGCAGAGCTTGCGTGCCTCTTATGGGTGACAAAAATGTTGCTGTTGACGCCTGGCCAGGCTGCCCCAGACAAACGTTGCCGTACAGCTGCGAATGTGAATTGGCGCCTACGAGCATCGAGGTTATTGCACCATGCTCTTGTGAGATCTCGTCAAGTGTGCCCTGGATTTGATCATGAGAGAGAGGGAGACAGGGAGAGAGAAAGCGAGAGAGGAAGAAAGAAGAAGGAGACGAAGACAGGGAGTGCGAGAACGAGGGCGAGAGCGAGAGCAAGAGCGAGAGAGAAACACACAGAGAGATGGAGAGAGAGAGAGAGAGAAAGGGAAAGAGAGAAAGAGAATGTTAGAAAGAGAGAGAGCACGCTCACGTGCACGCGCGTGCGCGCGGGACAGGGAGACAGACAAAGAACTATCGAGCGATATAGGGGGAGAGCGAGCAAGTGTGGGAAAGTGAGCGAGCGAGAGAGCGAGCGAAGGAGCAAACAAGAGAGTGAGCGAGAAAACGAGCCAGAGAGTGAGCGAGAGAGCGAGCGAAAACGAAAGAAAGCGCGCGAGAGAGAAACGGCAAGACAGAGCGCAGGAGAGAGAACGAGAGAGAGAGAGAAGGGGAGAGAGAGGGAGAGATAGAGAGGACGATAGAACGATGAAGAGAGAACGAGAGAGAGGGAACGAGAAAAAAATACGCGCACACACGTACACATGAAGGCATACGCGCCCATAAACACACACACACACACACACACACAAACACACACACACACACACACACACACACACACACACACACACACACCGAGGACAGCATATGCCCAGAGTCACCAGGCAGAGCCAGTTCAACAGCATCAGTCCAGGTGCGCGAGGGAAACCAGCCCTTAGACGCACACTTGGCAATCAAGCCAGCCTCGGGGTGTGCAAGAAGGCGGCGCTCGTCTAAATAAAAGCTGTCAGTTCCGCGGGTAACCGAGGTCAAGGTCTGCGAGATGGGTCCAGTGTGAAGTTCGAGCTGCGCCAGTGCCACACATGCATTCACATCGCTCGAGGTGAACCATACCATTTCGAAATCGTCATAGGCGTGCCCATCAAAGAGCAGCTGCACATACTCGTCCCCTCTAGGAACCTGGTGTACAAGGTACAACTGCACTAGCCTATCCTGCGCCCCTGCATTCCGACGAGCCTGCTCCGTATCTTTACTTGAACGTCGTGCTACCCCCTGAAATTGAGAATTCTGAAGCGCTTGGGCGATAGAGGAATCGAGTCCCTCCCGTGCTGCATGCCGACGATAGCGGATGCGCCTCAATGTCTCTTGCCGACCCGTGGTCGGTGAAGTGAGATTCATGCTAAAGACACATGAAGTCTTGGGATTCCATCCGTCGGCCCCGAATGGTTGTGCGGCCATGCGTGTGCGCCACAAGCCGAGCACATTCGAGGAGGCAGTGCTCGACGCATCAAACACGTCTGTACCGTCCCCAAACATTTTATGAGCAGTCGCAGTCAGAATGCTAGAATCTACATCACATGCATATCCCCGCGACACCGCATGCTGGCAGCCCTCGGCAGAAGAATACATATCGAAGATCTTGGCGTTGATGCTGGTCTGGGATCTCCAATCGCCGTCGCCAGCAAATTTCTGACGGTACACCTGTGATGAGGGATACTGGGTAGCAGTTTGCTCTGGCAGCATGAGCTGCCGGCCATCTGAAATATCCAGGAAGACCTTTGCATCAGCGTTCTGGCTTGAGTTCGTCATGAGTCTCAGGGACAGGATACACTTGGCATCAAACGTTGCAGACATGGTGCCGCCACTCACCATCAAAGACCGCTCCACAGCCATCTCTTGCGGCGTCATGTAGTCCGAGACGGTCGACCAGGTGTCGCCCACCTGCAACGTCCATGTGCCTGTAAAGACATGCGAGTCCATCGAAGAGTTTGCTGGCACAGCATGCCAGCTCAAGTGCACACGAGCAACGGCGGCAGTCAGCTCTTCCCGCGTGACCTTGCCGTCGCGGTTGGAATCAATGCGCTCAAAGTCGCTCGGCCCAACAAAGTGATAAACAGCGAGAGAGTCAGTGCGCACGGCATCCCTCGCTACAGACGCGCCAAAGGCTTGGAACTCGGAGCGCGACAGTGTGTTGTCGTTGTTGGTGTCAAAGTAGCCCAAACGATTGCTCAACATCACAGTGGGACTCCAAGTAATATCTCCCCCTACGTGGGTCGTTTTGAAAGAGAGGCTGCTGCCAAGAGAAGAGGAGGTCCACATGCCATCTAGAGTGCAGCCAGACTATTCCCGCAATATGCCTGCCGAGATGTGGCCGCTCAGCAGCGTCGGTTGTATGATCTCAAGATCGTCAAGATAGTTGCTCAACGTGTGCAGCGACCACGGGCGCGTGTCGACTGTCTGGAAGCAGTTGTGCTCCTGTGCGCACGTCGCGTTAGGCGCGCGTCCTGCCGACACCATGAGTGAGTAGCACCTGCTGATGTTGATCATTTCTGTTGCAGTCTGGCCTAGAGGTGCGTCGTGCTGTTCTGCCTCGTAGTGATTGATAAAGTCTTCCTGCTCTGTGCTGATGGGCAGCGAGCGCGAAAAAGGCTGTGTGCGCAAGAAGAGTCGCAGCGCTTTGTCTTTGCTAGCATGACGCGGCATACTCACCCACAGATGATCCTGCGAGTGTTTTGTAGTGAGGCAGTGTGTCGTGACGTTGGCCTGCAGCTGCCATCGCCCTTTGCCAGGTGTGGCTAGCCACACCTGCCATGTGCCGGGCATCTCGCCTGCAAATGTAGGGCCGGGAAATCGCCGGTCTGCGTCCACTGGGCTTGCAGACATATGCGCCATTCGCATCAGAAGCGGGTTTGAAGTAGACGGGAGGGGGTCGGCACCAATTGACGTGCCGAGAAACCAGCGGCCTTCGCCTCGATCAGCTCCGCCGTCGTCAACACCCTCATGTGCATTGTAGAAGATATAGAGGTTGCTGCTGACGTGCTTCCACACTGGTTTGCGGTGGTGAGTGCCTGGATGCATATGATAAGTGCCCATCGCATCTGGATACCGGGTCGAGCCGGAAAACACTACAGACGCACAACCAGCAGCCGTTCTGAACGTCAATCCTGTGTCCCCGTCAAACCAGCCATGCAGCTTCACCTTTCCTGCACCACTTGGACCCCCAAACTGCATGTCGCCGGCAAAGCCTGCATGTCCGCCAACCTCGACGCGACCATCTGTGATATCCAGGAATATGGATGGAAGTTCTCGCAGATTTCCCGATGTGAGGATTGTGCCCGATGCGTCTGGGAGCAGAATCTTGTTGATTCTCGTGATGTTTTCCGACCAAAACGATGTGTACTTAAGCCCGTCCATGTCTTTCCCAACCACATCTTCCACGTTCAACCAGTCATCATCTCCTGGTTGCGCCTTGGTGCAGGACGTGCCTCTGCCTCCGGGGCAGTCCTCCCGGCAACACCACGCATCACTGCCATCATTGCATGATCCATCCGCATCACAGCAGCATGACAGTCCACCATGAGGGCAGACAGGGGCTTGGCTTGACACCGTGATGTTGCTGCACTGAACGCGAATGCCATCTACATTGTGGCTACACAAAAAGGCATTCGTGGGAGTCTCTTGGCACCCATTCAAATACACATTGCGGTAATAGTTCGTGTGGAATCCTCCCTTCTCCTCGCGGAGTTTGTACTGCTCAGTGCCATGGCACTTGTGCTCACAATCAGTAATTTGCTGCTTTGCGCAGCACATACTGTCTTCGGTGCACGGCTCGCCAGCGTAGGCGCCGGTCAGACACACAAGGGAGATTCGACACTTTTGACCCTTGTTGGCATCCTGCGCTATTTCGGCGGGGTCGCCACAGTCGGCATCCGACATGCAATCATCATTCAAAACGTTGCCCCGCCAAAGGAAGCCCTCGCCGTTCTCAGGCAACGTGCACTGTTCATTCTGATCATTGGTATCAGTGACATTGGGGCAAAAAGGACCTTTGCGCGGACACGAATCCTGGCCTTCTTGAAACGGACAGTCTTCGTACAGCATTTCAACTTGATTCCAAACCACTTCCATGACGCATACTTTGACGACACGAATGCGGTAGTCAACAATTCCAGTGATGCTTCCAGAGGGCTTGGGCGTAAGCTGGGTGGGAGCTGCGTAGGCTATGCCAGCAGACGCATCCCGGAAGTTGGTGTGGCCCATCATGTTGAAAGACCCTTGGAAAAAATTGTTTTTGGTGAAGCGCATGATCATAGGCACGTCGGTTTCAAAAGATGCAGGATTGTCGGGATTGGCCACGTTGCCAAAGTAGGCCATACCGTCCACAAACAAATTACGAAGCGTCATCTTTTGAAAAACGACATCATCCACGTTCCTGCGCAGAAAAGTTATATGTAGTCAGTGCATGTAAATCATCTTTGCAACGCAATACAGCCTCTATATAGGTATGTAGGCATGTGTACAGACATCTGTATAGGCATGTACATATACAATTGGCTTGTGGGATATACCCGCTGGTGATGACAGAGCCAGAGGCGTCGGGAAAGGTGATACGTCGATTCATAAGGGATTCAGGTTCCGGATGCAAAGGCGAAAAATCGACGGGATCCAGATACGGCGGGAGCTTGCCGGGTTGGTTATACAGTCTGCATGTGTCACAGCGCACAAGGGAACAGGTGTCGTTGTTGGTCCATTTGAACCCGCTACCCGTGAATACTTGAGTGTTCAGGTCTGGTCTAACCTTGGTGACGGTGCCGAAAGCTGAATATTCTGCTCGACACTTGTACCCAGATGCAACAAAGCCCACGCCTACAAAAGGTGTTTGCTGTTTTTGCATCCAATTGCTGAAGTTGTTGGCGAGGGCCTCTTGGTAAGCAACTCTGATCCTCTCATCATTCTTGATGCATGTCCTGTCATTCCGTTGTTGCCACCCGATGGGTAAAGAGCCCAATCCCTTCCACTGGGGGTAGTATCGTTGTATGCAGCGGTCCATCGTTGAAGGTGTCGTGCAGTCGGGCATAATCGTCGACAGACCCTCGCAAACAGAAGGACGCTGATAGTGTCGAAAAATGTCACCTGTCTGTTCTTCTTCCCCGGGAATGAGTTCAAATGAGTTGATCAGATTGGGCAATCCCCACAGGTCGGTTGGATTGCCAGTGGTAAGCACAACTCCCGACCGCTTGCCTGGAAACACCAGCTTGCGATTCGTTGAAGGTGTATCCGTGGTGAGACGCGTGACTTGATCTCGCGGATAAAGTAGTACTCCTTGCGCTGCGGTCCCCTGTCTCAGCGAACAAGAAGGCGCAGGCAGTAGCGACATGGTGCATCCGAATCCTCCAGCTGGGTGCTGCTCGTACGTGACGATACCACACATATGGTTGTGCTCACACTTGCGCTTGCATTCATCGATCGACGACGCATTGAACGACGAGGTTTGCACCACTGCACTTCTGGCTGCAAAGGGCCGCCGCTGTGATTGGTCAAAATTGGCGTACTCAGGATCCTGTTCAAGGCCAAAAACACCCTGCAACTCCACATGCGACGGCAACAGACACTTGTGCCCCTTCAGAGACATCCATTGCAGCGGCACAAACGATAGACCCAGAAATTCGGGAGCAGCAGACGAATGGAGCGATGACGGGCTGCGGTTTCGGGGTACATTGCGATAGAACAAGTCTCCCTTGATGCTTCCTCCTACTTCTATCGCTGAAATTCCGGGGGAGGCAGCTGAGCCTCCACAACGGGGGTCAGAAGAAGTGAGACACTCGCTGAGACCCGCTGATGTGCTGTCCTGCCACAAGGCATCATAGGTTTGCCATAAATGTTCTGTGGGATGCCGCTGCCCAAACGCGCCTGGGGGGCCGCGGGTAGGCTCAGGAAGCATGCGCATTGACTGGCCACTGCCAAGGAGGATTGGACCCTTGAGGAAACTCTTGCTGCTGACAGTTACAGTGGTGGCACTAAGATTTCTGATATCTTCAAGATTACCTGTGTTCGACAGAGCATACCAGAGAAGGGAGGGTTAGCATCAAACATGTCGCAAGCAATCAATGGTGCATATTAAAGAAAACGCAAAGACCTGTGCTGATGATGCGAGAGACGCATCGCGGCATTGTTGCATTTGGGTGCAAGACCTCGTCTGAACTACACAGATGCTGGCTGTAGCGTCCGCCTGTAATGTTGCTGTAGCTGTGCGCAACCGAATTAGCAACTCCTTCGCGAATTCCCCACGAAACGGGAAAGTTTATCTGCGACACTACACCTTCCAAAATCTCAAACCCAACACGTGTCGAACCTCCATCGCTGACATTGAATTTGATTGCGCGATCTACATTATCTTGGCTGCACTCTGCCTGCGGACTCATGCAATCCCCCGGCGCAAACAAAGTCAACCAGGGGCCACCAGTTGTCCAATCCCACTTTGCTCCTCCCTCAGCTCGACTCCTCGAGACGCCATCAGATCCAATCACCTCACTGTCCCACCATGACTCGTGCACATTTTCCTTCAGATCCGACGAGTAGCTGAGTGCTGGTTCGAGAGGGCCTACGGTCAATCCACCCTTCAAGAAAGATTTTTTATTGACGGAAATACTCGTAATGGGCCCAGACTCGACGGTGATGTCGCGGAGATTGCCGCTCGATATGAGGATGCCGTTGGTGGCGGGAAGCAACACTTGTGTTTCGCTCACCGTGTGATTCGACTCTGCCAGAGATTGCAATCGCAGCACCGTCTTCCTGCCAACCGCCCCGTCACTTTCAAGCAGCAAGTCAAGATCCGCCTCGTATCCTTTGTACACATAGCTGTCAACTTCATTGCTGCCTACTTCCTTGCACATATGCGCCTGTACCATTGCCGGACGCGCAGCTGCAATAGCACACCTCACCCTAGTCTCATCCAGCAGCTCAAACTGGCTGGCGTGAATACGGAGTTGTGCAGATGTCGTCGAAATGTAGCGAGGAGAGGAGGCTTGCGCCACATCCTGCACAGCAGCATAGCTGAGTCCAAGTGTGCCGTCAATTGATGCCAGCAATGGTCCGCCGTCGCAACGTAGTTGGAGCTGGAGTCTGGGAGTCTCACCATCGCGACAGTGCGCAGGGAGAGAATTGAACCTAGATAAGTACGAGGAAATCATCGGCACGGTACAGTTTTTTTGGCCAACGCAAGTACTCAAGTCGGGCGCAATGTCGAACGAGCAGTCGCCAATGGTCAGGCTGCCACAAATTCCTGCTGCCGTGCCGAAAGATGCAAAGTCGATACTCTGAATGCGCACACCCTTATCGCAGTCAAACACAGTTGCATATGATGCAAGATTTATGGATGGATCCACGCTCTGGCAGTAGCCGTGCCAGCGGAATTGTGTCACGTTGCGTGTCATATTGCGGTCAGTGATGGTGACCATGTCTTTTTGCCACAAGTATGGGCGCTCAGTAAAGTATGCAGACTCCCAAGACGTCGACGCGCGAGCTCTCTCGAGTTGTATGATATCTTCTTGCAGAAACTCACGGATGACTGTGAATGCGTCGTACGCCTGCTGAAGAGAGTCTCGTGTAGGCAACACTGGCTGTGATAATTGATCCACAAATGCCCCCAGCACAAGATTACAATTGATTTCACCACCAGAACTCGGTTGAGGGCATGGCATGAATGCCTCAAGCAAAGTGTCGCAGGACAGAGTCTTTCCCTGAAAAATTATCCCGGTATTTTGAGGCATTATTTTTTGCATGCCGTGTTGTGAGCAGTAGCCATCTGCGTTGGATCTCCTTGCGTCGTCGGCCTCGTTTTTCATTTTCAACGAGATGCCCAGAGGTTTAAAGTTGCATGCCTTGTCGAAACACATGAAGACATCGATCAGTTCTTGCTGATAGTTTTTCGTGTTTGTCAAATTGATTTTCTGGGTTTCGAGATACACGAGAGGTTCTATATCGTTTCCTCCTGCCAAGTATGTGCGCAACATCCTTGTGCTTGCTTCAGAGCGCTCGTCGAATTGTTTGCGGAAAGTGTACAGACACATGTCTACATGGGAATCCTCCACGAGCGGATCTGGACGACACATGAAAGTGAATGCTTCCAATGCAATGCGGCTGCTACTGTAGGTAGCATTCAACTGAACTAAATTAAATCGTGAGGCGACGATGAGACTACACGATTGATCTGAACATGACTGTAAGCATTGCGAAATATCTGCCTCTTGCAGATGAAAGCAGTAACTTCCAAAAATCGAGTCCCAACACGTGTCATTGAGTGTTGCCCATTCAGAAGGAGTCGACAAGAACCCCAAAGGTAGCCCCAAGTCCGACTCCATGCACATAGACGACGGCCGATAGTGCCATCCTGCCACAAGATGCTCCCCCTCGGAGGCCGGAATGAGGATACCGGTGGTCTGTACATGAGTGTCGTCGCTGCACTCGGTCCAATTGCAACTGCCAGCATGTCCGCCCGATCCAAACTGAAGCCACCCGTGAATATGTAGATCTTGAGAAATGGAGAGCCCAGTCATAGAGCTACCTTCCATTGTGACATCTTCTAGATTGCCAGTACTGAGCAGAATCCCGTCATTTGCAGGCATTTTAAGTATATTGCCAATTGTGGATGCCGGTTTTGTGCCATACTTGCGATGCAGCAAGTCAGCACGCGATTTCGGCGAATTCCACAATTGAGTATCCCTCCGTCTAACATCAGGTGCGCAATGGCAGCCAAACAACTGTTTCGGCATGTTGGTGAAGTTGGGGTCCGTGGGTGAACAGCCCATTGCTAGGCAGTCTTCAATGTTTGGTGGCCAGGGCTCTGCCTCATGCGCTCCAAAATGAAGGTGCGTCACGGTGTACTGACCGTCCTCGCCTGCCGTCGAGAACCCGAGAATTGGAGCTCCTTGTACCCCAAGAGACGTGATATCTTCGAGATTACCTGCGTACAAAAGAGTGCCAGAGAATGTGAATTATCATCAAACATGTCGCAGGCAATCAAAGGTGCATATTACAAAATAAAACACAAAGACCTGTGCTGATTATTTTTCCCGACGCAGCAGGAAACTGCAAAAAGCGATCTGACTGCGGCGTTTCGAAGGAGACCGCCGTGGATGCATTTGTGAGTGCGCTTGTGTTGAAGCACTCGTATTGCCAGTCGGTCTTGAGACACTGCATGCCTTCTTCCTCCTCCATCCATTCTGTCCTCGGCCGCATCCCGAGGCACTCCGAGGCCTCCAAGGAGACACACGAGCACACGAAACACCGTTCAGCATCAGTCACGCGGCCAATATTAATGCGCCCTTCAAAGTCCCGGCCAGTTGCGAGAGACATTGAAATATTTACCGGCTCACCTGTCCCACATCCAACATAAGCCTCCACCACCGCCATAATACAGTCACTGAATTAAGTTAATTGCAAACCGAAGAAAGAAGCAAAAGAAATATACAGCCTTGAGCTTTTGAATTCGGTGCAAACCCAGAGAGAGACACACACGCACAAAGATACATACCTAACATAACTTGTGCCCAGATGAGCGCAAGTTCAGCCTGCGATACATTGCTCGGAGCTGTTAAGAAGGTCACTTGCTCATTTTGATGATATCTGCACATGTGTAGAAAGCGTGTGAGCATGTATACAAATACACAAGTTTACAGATGTACAAAATTCAGATGTACAAGCATACATCCATGTGTTTACGTCATACATACACATACATGTATAAACAAATATGTATATGCGTATCAATATGATTTTGTATTCTGTATATGTCTCATCAGTTGAAAGCAAAGTAGGCATCTCTTGTCGCGTTTATGGACGAGTCATGTCACACATAAGAATGAGTCACGGCACACACACCTCCCAGCAAGAAATGAAGTGGTTGTCCCTTGCCACATCTATGACCAGGTCATATCAAGTATATGAATGTCTAACGGCACACATTCATGACACACATGTCTAACGGCACACATTCATTCATGACACACATGTCTAACGGCACACATTCATGACACACATATCATCCAGCAAGACACGAGGTAGAAAACTCTTGCTCAGTCTATGAATGAGTTATATCACACATGTAAATGTGTCACGGCACACATATCACCCGGCAGGATACGACAAAATATTTACACCTGTCACGAACTCTATATATGAGGGCACATCCAGAGACTGCGCACGCATATAACCCTGTATACATGAGTCATGAACTACGCAGGTCAGTCGCGGACATAACTCTTGCCCAGTCTCTCAGTGAGTTTTATCACACATGAATGAGTCACAGCACACAATTACCCAGCAGGAAAGGATGTAGACAACTCTAGCCACGTCTCTTCAATCTCATGCGGCGCCTCCGCCTCCGAATACACCCGCAGCCACGCGTCAGTTGCTCCTATTTCCGGACCAACCGCCCACATCTCGAGATTCGAAAACCACTCTGTCGTGGAGTAAATATAGTTGGGAACACGTCCCTCCACGACGTCGGAGTCGAGCAGAAGCTGCTTGTAGACGGGGCGTGACTCGCGAACTCGAAATTGGAGGTGTTCGTGATCGCCAAGTTTCAGGTGTTCACGAACGTAGTAGCCCGTCAAATTGTGAGGCGACGTACTCAGACCTCCCGTTAGCACCTGACGTTGATCACATACAAAACAGGTAAGATTTGCGCAGAACTTGCCTCAGCAACCAAAACAAACATTCCCCTTTCCCTGTACACTGGCCACAGCTATTTACTAGTCAGATGTACCATACAAACATAACTGCTGTCGTCTCAATAACCCCTACACATGCACACACACACACTATCTCTCTCTCTCTCTCTCTCGCTTTCTATTTCTTTATCTCTCTCTCGATTTCTGCCTTCCACCCTCCCTTCCTCCCTCCCTCACTCCCTTCCTCCTTCCCTCCCTTCTTGCCTCCCTCTCTCTCTGTTTCTCACTCTCTCTCGCTCTCCCTCCCTCTCCCCCCCTCATTTTTCTCTCCACATCGCACACATACACACGCACGCACACACACATGCACACACGCACATACACGCACGCACACACCCATACAAACACAAACTCACACGCATACACATATACACGCTCACATGCACACACACACACGCATAAATACACGCGCACGCGCACACACACACATGCACAAACGTGCACACACACACACACGCACACACACGCACCCACACACACACACACACACACACACACACACACA
>Ga0105053_10009878_pt1 | contig 12071 bp, 12 predicted proteins | sample BON01_FD_78093 | JGI IMG/M metagenome (GOLD analysis project Ga0105053, IMG submission 78093) | Freshwater microbial communities from Lake Bonney liftoff mats and glacier meltwater in Antarctica - BON-01 | ecosystem: Environmental > Aquatic > Freshwater > Ice > Glacier meltwater | place: Lake...
AAAAAAGGGCTGCCCATAACTTAGACAGCCCTTTAAATTTAAAATTTATATAGCAAAACTAATAAATCCTAGAATTGCTATGAGCCAAATTGCCGGCGATACTCCTTTTGCTTTTCCACTAGCTAATTTGATCAAAGCGTAAGAAATAAAAGCTAAGGCCATTCCATTGCTAATGCTGTAAGTCAAGGGCATTGCAATCATGGCAATAACTGCAGGAGCAGACTCTCCTATGTCATCCCACTCTATGTCCACAACGTTTCGCACAAACAAAATTGAAACGTAGACTAAAGCTGCGCCATTAATTTCTTTGGGAAGAGATGTTGCTAGAGGTGCAAAAAACAAGCATAATAAAAAACAAACTCCAATAACTATAGAGGTCATTCCTGTTTTTCCACCAGCCTTTACACCGGCTCCCGATTCAACATAACTTGTTACGTTAGATGTCCCCATCATTGCTCCAGCAACAGTCGCAACGCTGTCCGACAACATTGCTCTATCAATGTCTTTTACATTCCCTTTTGCATCAACTTTTCCTGCCACATTAGCAACCGAAGTTAAGGTTCCAGCTGTGTCAAAAAAATCTACAAAGAAAAGTGTAAAGACAACAGGAACCATACTTGCTGTTAATGCTGCGCTCAAATCAAAAGTCATAAGATGTGTCATTGGAGGAATGGAGCCAACTACACCATTAAATTTTGCAATACCAGATATCCAACAAACCGCACTAAAAAACAAAATACCAATAATGATATTTCCTTTAACTTTTAATTTTTCTAGAACGATCATGGATATAAATGCAAAACAGGCAACCAGAACAATCGGACTTTTTAAATTACCAAGAGTAACTAAAGTTACAGGATGATCCGCTGTTATTCCCATAATTTCAAATCCAATGATTGCTAAAAACAAACCTATTCCAGCACCAATTCCTAACTTTAAACTTTTGGGAATAGAGTTAATAATCCAAGCTCTCAAAGGCGTTAAAGATATGATCAAAAAAATGGTACCTGCCACGAAAACAGCGCCCAATGCTTGAGCGGGCGTGTAACCCATTCCTTTACAAACTCCAAAAGCAATAAATGCATTCAGCCCCATTCCTGGAGCAAGTCCTATTGGCCAAGTTTTTCCATAAAAGCCCATAATAAAGCAGGCTAATGCGGCAGCTAATATCGTAGCTGTGAATACTCCACCAAAATCAAAACCCCCATCCGATAAGATAGCTGGATTTAAAAACATAATATATGCCATGGTTAAAAAAGTCGTAAACCCAGCAGTCACCTCTGTTTTAAAATCAGTTTTATTTTTTTTATAATTAAAATAATTTTCCAACATTTAATCTCCCTTTGTTAAAAGTAATAAGACACGATTCTATATATAATTTTAAAAATATCTAATTTTTTCATAAATTTGCAAACCTAGGTTGAATTTAATTGTAAATTGATAGATTTGGACGCATAGTTAAAAAAATGAACGAAAAATTTTTCCAAAACAAACAAGCTATTATAATTTTAATAGCTGCAGCATTAGTCGTGTTGATTTCCATGGGAATACGACAAACATGGGGCTTATTTTACGGATTTTTTGAAACTGATTTGGGATTTAGCAGAACACAATTTGGCTTGGCTATAGCAATCCAAATGCTTTTTTGGGGATCGCTCGCACCTATTTTTGGATTTTTTGCAGACAAATTTGGTCCAAGTAAGATAGTTGTATTTGCATTTTTAATTTACATAGCGGGAGTCTATTTTTTAATTCAAGAACCAAAAACAACTTTTGGTTTTCAGACCAGTCTAGGAGTCCTGATAGGTATTGCCCTAGGAGGGACTGCCATGTCTGTTCCGGTTTCAGCTGTAGGTAAATTTTTTTCAAATAAAAACAGAACTATTGCAACTGGAATAGTTACAGCTTCGGCATCGGTTGGATTCTTTCTGCTTCCCATGTTTACGAAGTTTTCTAACCAAACCTTTGGTTGGAAGGGTACGCTAGAGTATTATATTTACTTTCTTATCTTCGGACTATTGTGTTCGCTTTTTTTAATAAAAAAAGAGTATGTGGACGAAACCAACAATCCACTCACAAGAGATCAGTCGGCATCCAAGGCCTTACAAGAAGCTTTTCAGCACAAAGGTTACATGTTGTTAAACGCTGGATTTTTTGTCTGCGGATTTCAGATTACTTTAGTGGCAACACACATACCTGGATACATAAAGCAAACAGGCCTTCCAGACTGGACAGCTGCAGCAATTCTTTCTTTGATAGGGTTGTTTAATATCTTTGGAACTTTAGGAATGGGTTACCTGTCATCCAAGTACAGTAAGAAAATTCTTTTAAGCTGGTTATATTTTTTAAGAGCGATTGCTATTCTGTTATTTCTGCTTTTCCCAACATCTATTTATGTGGCACTAGGCTTTGGCGTTGTTTTTGGAATTTTATGGTTAGCAACTATTCCGCCAACCAATGGAATTGTAGCTCAAATTTTTGGCACTAAATATTTAACAACGTTATTTGGAATTGTTTTTTTTAGCCATCAAATAGGTTCTTTTCTCGGAGCTTATTTGGGAGGATATTTTTATGATCACTTTGGTAGCTATGATTATGCTTGGTATTTGTCTATCTTACTGTCAATTTTCGCTGGCTTAGTTCATTTACCGATTGACGAAAAACCAATTGTTAGAGTTACACCAGTTAAAGCCTAAGATTATTTTTTTAAATAGATAGATATAGATTTACGAAGCTTATCCATCATTTCATCAATATGCGTTTTTTCACAAATAAATTGAGGAGCTAAAATTAAACTATCTCCTGTAGATTTTAGGTTAATTCCATTTTCGTAACATATTTTAAAACATTCAAACCCAGCACCAGCCGGATTTCCTTTGCTTCTTAAATCAATAGCCCCAAGTAGACCATAGCCTCTTATATTCTCCACTCCCTCCAAATCCTTAAGTGAAAATAAGCTATCTAAAAAATACGGAATCAAATTTTTAACTCTTTTGAGAATATTTTCTTTTTCAAAAATATCTTGAACCGCTAAAGCAGCTGCTACTGCAGCGGGTATACCGGAGTAGGTATACCCATGAAAAAGTTCCACAGTTTCTTTGGGAGCTTTATTAATTATGGATTCGTAAATTTCATCTTTGATAACAACCACGCCCATGGGCATAATTCCGTTGGTAGTGGCTTTTGCCAAAGTCATAATATCTGGAGTCACATCAAACTCTTGCGAAGCAAACATCGACCCTGTTCTTGCCCAGCCAGTAACCACTTCATCAAAAATTAAAATTATTTTATGTTTAGTACAGATTTCTCTCAATCTTTTTAAATATCCTTTTGGGGGAACTATAATTCCCACAGACCCCGCAATTGGCTCTACAATACATGCCGCAATACTATCGGCTCCATATTGTTCAATCAATTTTTCTAAATCATCCGCCAATTCCATTCCCGTTTCTGGCTGACCTTGAACAAATTTATGTTCAGGCAATTGGGTGTGTCTCATACGCAAAACTCCAGGCATCATAATACTGTCATATCCTTTTATATTGTTAGGCATTCCTCCCACAGACATCGCCCCAATATTCATTCCGTGATAACCCTTTTCTCTACCAACAAATCGGTAGCGTTTTTCGTTTCCATTTAATCGGTGATAGGTGAAAGCAATTTTAATCGCAGTCTCAACAGCAGTAGAGCCGCAATTGGTATAAAAAATTTTATTTAAATCACCAGGAGTTTGATTTGCAATCTTGGATGCTAGTTCAAAAGAACCACCAAATCCTTGATGAAATGGCTGACAATAATCTAGCTCTTCTAATTGTTTGCTAATAGCAGCAATAATTTCTTTTCGTCCATGACCAAGAGGATTGCAGTAAAGACCAGAGCTTGCATCTATTTGGGATCTTCCCAAATGATCTTTTAAATAAACCCCTTTGGCTCCAACAATCAATCTAGGATTTTCTTTAAACTCTCTATTGGCAGAAAAGGGCATCCAATGTTCGTTTAGTGAATTAGGAATTGAGTTGGTTACTTTTTCGCTCATATTAATACCTGCGTAGTTTTAAATAATAAATACCTTTGTAAGATTTTTAATATAAATTAACAATACAAAATATAAATCATTGTTATAAGTTTACATATGTCCATAGACCTAGATAGTGTGATTTCAGATAAAAAGCAGCTGATCAATTACTTTAGAAGTGGTTCTAAAAGCTCTTCTTTAAAAATAGGAACCGAGCACGAAAAGTTTTTATTTAATAGCAAGAATAACAAGTCAATTTCTTATAAGGGAGCACAAAGCATTGAAAAAATATTTCAGTTATTAGAAATCAATGGATGGATACCCATACAGGATGGCAACAACATCATAGGTTTAAAAAAAAATAACAAAAGCATAACGCTAGAACCTGGTTTGCAAATAGAACTTTCTGGAGAAGCTCTTAACAGTATTCATGAAACCTGCGGAGAGGTGAATGATTATTTAAAAGAGCTGCTTGAGATTTGTAAGAAATTAAATATTGGATTGTTAGGTTCGGGATTTAGTCCCAACGCATCACTAGAAGAAGTGGGTAGACTTCCCAAAAAAAGATATGACATTATGAGAAAGTATATGCCATCAGTTGGATCGCATGGACTCGATATGATGCACAGAACGTGCGGAACGCAAATCAATTTAGACTATAAGAACGAAGAAGATTTTAAAAAAAAACTAGAGCCGCAACTTGCGCAATACCTATTGCATTATCGATGTTTTCGAATTCTCCTTTTAAAGAATCCAAACTGAGCGACCACCAATCATACAGAGCGTTCATTTGGCAAAACACAGACAAGAATAGATCTGGGTTGATAGATTTTTTTATGGATTCAAGTAATAGCTTTGAGCGATATGTTGATTTTGCCCTAGATGTTCCCATGTATTTTGTTCAGCAAGAAGAAAAAATAATTGATGTTAGCGGGGAAAGTTTTAAAGATTTTTTACAAGGTAATTTAAAAAAAACCCCAAAGATCAAGGCCACATTAAAAGACTGGGAATCTCATATATCAACTATTTTTCATGAAATTAGATTGAAAACATATCTTGAAATTAGATCTGCAGATTCATGCTCTTGGTCTGGTTTGTGTTCTATACCGGCATTTTGGACAGGATTATTATACGACGAAGAAAGCCTAGATAGCATTATTGATTTGACCAAAGATTGGAATTTTAACGATGTAAATAATGCTTATTTGGAGGCTGCAAAAAATGGATTAAATACCAACTTAAAAAACAAACCTATTTATGAGCATGCCAATACTTTTATTTCTATTGCTAAAAAAGGATTGGAAAATAGGGGCATTAAAAATAAACAAAATAAGGATGAGTCTATTTTCTTAAACGAAATTCAAGATATGATTAGAAATAAACAAACTCCTGCTTCGATACTGATTAAAAAGTTTAATGGAGCTTGGAAAGAAAATATAAATAAAATTTTTGATGAAGAAGCATTTTAATATAGCCATTCAAATGGATCCTTGGAATAGGATCAATCCCCAAACGGATAGTACCTATGTGATTGCCCTAGAGGCGCAAAAAAGAGGATACAGGCTATTTAGCTACACAGTAGAAAATCTTTTTTTAGAAAACGGAATAGTTTATGTGGTGGGAAATGAATTTTCTCTTCATCCAAAAAAGAAAAAGTTTTTTACTTTAAAAAAAGAAAAAAAATTAAACTTAAACAGTTTCGATATTGTGCTTGTGAGGCAAGACCCGCCGTTCAATATGAATTATATAACGGCCACTTACTTGTTGGAAAGATTATCTAAAAAAACTCTTGTTTTGAATAACCCCAAACATATACGCGATTACCCTGAGAAATTATCCATGTTTGCTTTCTACAAGATGATTCCGCCAACTCTTATTTCAAGTAATAGGAGTGAGATTCTTAGATTTCATAAAAAGAATAAGCTTTCGATCATTAAGCCTTTGTATGGAAATGGAGGAGAAGGAATTGAAAAAATAGATTCCAATGTAACGAGAAGTAAAAAATTAATTAATCGTTTATTAGTTAAATATAAATTGCCAATAGTTGTTCAAAAATTTATTAAAGAAATATCGCAAGGAGATAGAAGGATAATTTTAATTGATGGTGAGTATGCAGGATCAGTAGCAAGAATTCCTGCAAACAACAGTATTAAAGCCAATTTTCATGCTGGTGGTAGAGCCCAAAAAACAGGTTTAGTTTTTAGAGATAAAAAGATTTGCAAAACTATTGGACCCTTCTTAAAAAAAAATGGGTTATTTTTTACGGGAATAGATGTGATAGGAAATTATTTAACTGAAATTAACATAACTTCCCCAACAGGAATTCAAGAAATTAACAGACTTAACAATGTTAAAATAGAAGAGATGTTTTGGAACAAGGTCGAGAAAAAAATAAAGAGCTAATATTTATTTGTAATCAGTGATTGTTAAACAAAAAATATAATCGAGCGCTACTTCTTTTAAGTAATCATATCTACCGCTTGCCCCGCTGTGGCCAGCATCCATATTCATTTTAAGCAGTAATAAATTATTATCAGTTTTGTAATCTCTAATTTTTGCTGCCCATTTGGTCATTTCCCAATAGGTAACTCTTGGGTCTGTTACTCCTCCGGTTATTAGCATGTGAGGATAGTCTTGTTTTTTTACGTTATCGTATGGAGAGTAACTTCTAATATAATCAAAGGCTTCTTTATTATTTTTTAAGTCACCCCATTCAGGAATTTCAGTAACCGTTAATGGCAAATCCTCATCCAACATCGTGTTACAAATATCTACAAAAGGAACCTGGGCTATAATTCCTAAAAAAAGATCAGGCCTTTCATTAGCAATGTACCCCATAAGTAAACCGCCTGCAGAGCCGCCTTGAGCAATGATTTTTTTCGGAGCAGTGTATTTTTTTCTACATAAAAATTCTGCACAGCTAATAAAATCTAAAAAGGTATTCTTCTTTTTAAGTAGTTTGCCATCATCATACCACTCCTGACCTTTTTCTCTGCCACCCCTTACATGTGCTATGGCATAGATAAATCCACGGTTCATTAAGGAAAACCGATTAGTTGAAAAAGAATCTGGTATGGTAATTCCATAACTTCCATAGCCATACAACAAGAGAGGATTTGTTCCATCTAGTAGTAAATCTTTTTTATGAAAAACAGTAAGAGGAATTTGCGCCCCATCATGACCAGAGCAAAGAAATCTTTTGCAAGAATAAAGATCAGAATTAAATCCAGACGGAATTTCTTGAATTTTTTTTAACAACTTTTCTTTGGTTGAGCAGTTATAATCAAAAATAGATTTTGGTGTAATAGGAGAAGAAAAAGAAAATCTTATCCAGTCCGTATCAAATTCATATTGCCCAAAAAGACTCAAGTCATAAGCCTCTTCTTCAAATTTTATACTATGAGATTGTTTAGTATTTACATTATGAATAATAATTTGATTTAAACCTTTATGTCTTTGCAAATATACAATCCAGCTTTTTAAAATAATAAAATCTAATATCAAATTATCATTTTGATATGCAACAAAGTCAGACCAGTTATTTCTAGAATAGCTTGTCTCTAGACATCTCATAATTTTAAAATTTTTACAGCTATCAGTATTCGTTAAGATATAAAAATATCCTTCGCTATGATCAATTTCATATTCTTCCTTTTCTATTCTTGAGGAGAATAGGTGTAACGAGCTGTTTTTTTGTTGGAGATTTTTAATATAATATTCACTTGTTTGATGATCCCCAGTTCTAATCAGTAAATAATGTTTGCTTTGACTAATAGATACAGAGCAAAAAAAAGCAGGATCCTTTTCTTCAAAAATTAACTCATCATTTTGGTAGTCTTGGCCAACCAAATGTTTAAAAATTTTGTTTGGTCTGTGATTGTCATCTAGACCAATGTAATAAATACTTTTATTGTCCGTATCCCAAATAATCTCTCCAGTGGTTTGGGGAATTTCTTTTGTAAGAATTTTTTTATTTTCTAAGTTTTCAACAGAAAGAAAGTAATTTTCGCTACCATTCTTATCAATATTGTAAGCTATAAAACGGTGGTCATGGCTATGACATACAGAGGCAAGATTGAAAAATTTTTCACCTTCTGACTTTTTTTGTGCATTAAAAATCGTCTCCACTACATCAGTAGAGTTAGTTCTTTTAAAAGAGGGATATTCAGATCCTTCTTCGTACTCAGAAAAATAGTAATACGCTCCATCTCTTAAAGGAACAGATGAGTCTTTGTCTTTGATTCTGCCCTTAAGCTCTTGAAATATCTCTGTTTCTAATTGCTCTTTCTCTTTTAGTTGCTCTTTAACAAAAGCATTTTCTTCAGTTAAATAATTAGCAACTTCATCATTAAGTTTTGTTGGATTTTTAAGAACTTCCTGCCAATTTTTTTGCTTAATCCAAGCATATTATCCGGCAAATCCTCATTGTGAATTTTTATACTATTCGTTTCTTTTCTTAATTTAGGTATTGTGATCATTAATTATGAATTTAATATTTTTTGGTATTTTAATTTTTTCAATTGTATATGGTTTTTTATGGTTAATGGCTAACGCCAAGTCTGAAACATTTTCTAATTTTTTTCGAATTTCTACTATTTTAGGTTCGGTCTTAGCAATCATTTTTCTATTTATAGTAGGTAGGTACTTATTATCTATCCCATTCTTTGCCCTTATTTTTAGCGCAGTACAAAAAAGGCTATTCAATATTTTTAATATCTTTTATTTATTTAAACTTTTATTTGGAGCAAAAGGAGGAAAATCTGGATTTTCTAACTATGCGAGGGCCAAAAGTACCGGATCCATGAGCAAAGAAGAGGCATGCAAAACTTTAGGTTTGCAATTCAATTGTAATAAACAGGACGTTATCAAAGCACATAAAAAGCTGATATTGCATTTGCATCCAGATAAAAAAGGTGGAAATAATTATTTAGCAAGTAAAATAAATGAAGCAAGAGACATCTTGTTAAGACAATATAAATAGTATGAATTTTTTTATAGAAACTTTAAATTATTTTTTTATTAAAAATAAATTAGTAGGATTCTTGATATTAACAATATTTGTTATAGCTGCATATTTGCTGAAAATAGTTCTATGAAAAAATTATTTATTTATTTATTAATATTGCTGGCCATAGTTCTTGGCTTGCTAAAATTATTTTTTGATCCAATCGCAAAATCACTCATTGAAAAAAACCTTAGCAGAGACACGGGGAGATTAGTTTTTGTAGAAAGCATAGAAACTAATTTTTTAAAAGGATCGGTTAGAGTTAATAACCTTGAAGTTAAAAATGATAAAATTTTTTCAAGAGAGAATTTGATTGTGATACCACTGATCGATGCCAAGCTTAAGATGTTAAAGCTATTTTCCGGAGTTATTAACTTTGAAAATATTTCCATACAAAACTCAACCGTGAACTACGATGTAATCATTAAAAACGGAAAAATGGTGGATAGTTTTTATCTTGTTGAGAATTTATCCAAAAAAAATTCAAGCAACCAACTGTCAGCACAATCTCAAGCTGCCAAGACAAGTGCCACTAATGCTCCCAGCAACAAAGGGCCGCAAATTGACTTTGTTATCGATACCTTGAACATTCCGAAAATAAATATTTCAGTTTTAGCCAAAGATTTTCAATTTGCTAAAAATATTAGCGTAGACACCATGAATTTTCAAAATGTTGGCAACACTCATGATTCCAATCATTACAAAGATGTCATGGCTATGATTGAGATGAATATGGCTGTTAAAATTAATAATGAAGTTATTACTGGTAATTTGAAAAAAAAATTTGAGACTAAATTAAAAAACTTTTTAGGAAGTGAAAAGTTAAAATCAATTATAGGAAGCGATTCTGAAAAAATTATTAAAAAACTAGAAAATTTATTTAAATAATTTCTTTAATTTTTATCATTACGTGCTCTACGGAAATTTTATTCATAGCCATAGATCCATGGCCCACACTAGTCATGCCAGAAGGTATAATTGGATATATTCTGTTTGTGTAATCACTATAATTTGTTGGTGTATCACCAAATAAGCCAAAGGAGGGAACGCCAAGACCCGCACTTAGGTGCATGAATCCTGTATCATTTCCAATATAAATTTTTGAACCCTCTATCAAGTCAATGGCCTCATTAATATTTTCGTGGCAAAGAGAGTTGATCACAGTATCTGGAATTTTTTGAATAATTTCAGACGCTACATCGTGTTCTATTTTTCCACCCGCTAATAAAAAATTATATTTTTTAATTTTATTTATTTCATTTATCAATTCTATAAAATTTTCTACTGCCCATTTTTTAGTTGGGCCGCTGCCACCAATTCCTAAAACAATATTATTTTTATGCGCTGGAACTGCAGGCCTGTAAATTTTGTAAGGAAATTGTAATTCCTTATTATGTAACCATTTGCTACATGCTTGCCTTGATTTTTCTACTATATTTTCATTTTTTTTAAACCACCCATAAGAAAAAATATTTTTAATGCCAGCAAGGCGGCAAATAATCGGATAGCGTATACCATAATGTAAGATGAATACTTCTTCATAGAATTTTTTTTTTATCAGTCTTAACAATGTTAAATTTGAGTTATTGTGATCTTCTAAATAAAAAATATTTTTAATGTGAGGATCGTGCCCCAGAGTCTCTTTTGCACAGGTTCTTTCTTTGGTTAAAAGATCAGCCTCTATATTTGATTCATGCGTAGCAATCTCATGAAGTGCTGGTAAAAATACACACAAATCACCAATTCCAGGTCTTGTTTGTATTATGAGGATTTTCATATTGTTCACAATATAGACCACAACTCGATTAAATAAATTATTTATTTTCTATAAAATATTTTAAATATTTGTTATTAAAATAACCATTAACTGTCTTTGGTATTATGGAAATTAGAAAAAATATTTTTAAGCAAAAAATTCTAAAATTTGAAAAACAAATTGGCATTTGGAGCTGCTTGTCCAATAACACGGTTGCCGAAATTTTGTCTGTAGTAGGATTTGATTGGATCGTGATTGACATGGAGCATTCTCCAAATGATATACAGGAAGTTTTGGTTCAACTACAAATTATTCAAGGTTTTTCTTCGGAACCTATTGTTAGAGTTCCTTGGAATGAGCCCGTTATGGTAAAAAGAGTTCTTGATATGGGTGCTCAATCTATTTTGTTTCCCTATGTGGAAGATGAGAAGGAGGCCTTGGCAGCCGTTGAATCTACCAGGTATCCGCCAAAAGGAATAAGAGGAGTCATGTCAGCTGCGAGAATGAACAAGTACGGCACGGTTAGTGATTACTACAAGAAAGCAGACGATCAAATTTGTGTCATTGTTCAGTGTGAATCTAAAAAAGCAATTCAGAATATTCCAAAAATCGCTACAGTAGAGGGCGTTGATGGTATTTTTATAGGACCAAGCGATTTATCAGCATCGATTGGAAAAATAGGACAGTTCGAAGATGAAGAAGTTCAATCTCTAATTTCGCTGGGATTAGAAAACTGCAAAAAAAGTAATATACCGGCAGGAATTTTAACAGCTAAAAAAGACTTTGCAAAAAAATATGTGGCTGATGGCTTTACCTACGTCGCAGTTAATAGCGACACTAATTTAATAGCCAGAAGTGCAGAAAATTTATTAAAAGAATTTAAATAATTTTTTTTAAAATTTTTCATGAAAATTCAAATTTTTATAGACACCGTTTGCGGCTGGTGTTTTATTGGAAGTCAAAGACTGCATCTTGCATTACAAAAATTTAATCATAATTTTGAAATTATTTATGTTCCTTTTCAATTAAATCCAACCATGCCAGAGGATGGAATGAATAGAGAAGAATATATAATTGGTAAATTCGGCAGCATGGAAAATGCAAAACCAATGTACGACAGTATGGCCTCTGAAGCTAAAAAAGAAAATTTAGAATTTAATTTGAGCAATATTAAAAAGACACCAAATACGGTTCTTTCGCACATACTTATAGATGTGGCTAGAAAACATCAGGTTCAGAAAGAAACTGTTTTTAATATTTTTTCAAATTACTTTATCCAAGGATTGGATATTGGA
>Ga0105053_10009880_pt1 | contig 12069 bp, 1 predicted proteins | sample BON01_FD_78093 | JGI IMG/M metagenome (GOLD analysis project Ga0105053, IMG submission 78093) | Freshwater microbial communities from Lake Bonney liftoff mats and glacier meltwater in Antarctica - BON-01 | ecosystem: Environmental > Aquatic > Freshwater > Ice > Glacier meltwater | place: Lake...
ACACAGACACAGACACAAACACAGACACACACACAGACACAGACACAGACACAGACACAGACACAGACACAGACACAGACACAGACACAGACACAGACACGGACACGGACACAGACACAGATACAGAAGCAGACGCAGACACAGACACAGACACAGAAACAGACAGACAGACAGACAGACACACACAAACACATGCCCGAACTGACACAGACACAGACACAGACACAGACACAGACATAGAAACAGACACAGACACAGACATAGAAACAGACACAGACGCAGACACACACATAGACGCACACACAGACACAGACACAGACACAGACACACTGTAAAACACACATAGACGCAGACACAGACACAGACACAAACTCAGACAGATACAGACCCAGATACAGACAGACACAGACAGACACACAGACAGACACGCACATGCACACACGCGCGCGCGCGCGCACACACACACGAACACACACACACATACACGCACGCACGCACACACACAAACACACACACACACACACGCACGCACGTGCGCGCGCACACACACACGCAAAAACGCACGCACACACAAACACAAACACGCAAACAAAAAGATACACACACGCACACATGCATACAGATACACACACCTACAGACATGCACATACACAAAGAATCACGCACGCACACATACAGGTACGCACATACACGCACACACACACCCATACACATGATCACACGCCCAAAAAAACCAATGGATATAGTACATCGATTGAATAGGGGTGTATATATATATTCACGTGTGTACACATGTATGTATATGCCTACATTTATATAATCTGAGAGAATTCTACTTGCAATGAGATTTTTGAATGCAAACCAACAATCGTGATGTGTTTGTGCAAGTGTGTGCGTGTGAGTGGCTGTGTATGGGAGAGAGAGTGTGTCAGCGCTCATTTCACACACTTACACACACATGCGAATAGTCATATGCACACATTTATGATGTATATCCAAAGTATTAGCAAGGATTTTCAAGTTGAAATAATAGGATGAAGGAGTGAAATGTTGACTTGCGAGCAGCCTAGAAAGGATATGCCCATTGCGTTTTTAGCTGAATAATTTATTGTCAGAACTCAGATTCCGAAACCCAGTTCTGGTTATTCGATTTGAATTGCAGGAGTGGAATAAACAAAAAACGGCCATTAACAGCCGTTTCCCCCTCTATTCCCTAAGAGGTCAAGACTTGCGCGTGACTCAATTTCTAAATTTATCGCCGCCTGATGTTGCGAAGCCATGCTAAGGCGATGGCTTTGGCCTTGGCCGATAAGTTCGGAGGCGGATTGCCTGATGCTCGTGGTCCAGCCTCCGAATCTGATGAGCTGTCATCATCACTGACGTCGTTGACCTGTGCAGCGGCACGACCACCTCCACGACGCACTTGCTGCAACCACTTTTGAGCTATAGCCTTCGACTTGGGTCCTAGTTGCATTCCACTGGTTCCATACTGCTCTCCGTCGCTCGAGTCGTCGTCGCTGATCTCCTCGACACGACGGGTTGCTGTACGGCCATCGCCCTTTCGAACTTTGCCCAACCATATTTTTGCAATAGTCCTCGTCTGTGCAGACATAGCAATCACAGGCCTGTCTTCTTTAGCTGATTCCGAGTCATTATCTGAAGAGATATCGCCTCTGGAAGGCTTGCTCTCCTCCGTTGGTGCCGCATGTCTGATCATACCACGTGCATTGCCCAACCACCTCCTTGCTATTTCCTCCGATGTGTGTGAGAGTTTCGGCTTGGGACGTCCTTCATCGTCGTCGGTGTCACCACTGTCGTCATCAGATGAGATGTCAAGGCCACCTTGTGCTCGGTCCGGCAAGCCGAGCCTCCTTCGAGTCTTGGACAGCCATCGTCGTGCCACAGCCTTTGCCATTGCGTCGAGTTCCAATTTATCGTCTTTGTCAGAATCTGAGTCGGTGCCTTCGTCGTCGCTGATTTCCTGCCCATTACCGAAGTCCTCTGGGAAGGCCTCGCCCTTGGCAAGGGCTTCGAGCTGTGCACGGGGAGACATTGTTTGCCGGAGCTGTTGGATGATCCAAGGCTTGTTTGCCTCAAAGAAGCGGTGCCGGAACGAGTCGCTGGTAATATCAATATTAGGACCATTCCCGCCCCCGCCACCTCCAAATCCTCCTCCATTCCAATCGGGAAGATCAAGCGCACCCTTATCTGGGTCGATCAACATACCCGTGTCGTCGATGTCGGCAATTTGAAGCTTGTGACGCCAAAGCACTCGGTATCCGAAGTAAACACAGCCCCAATGAACAAACTGCACAAAAGAAAAGTATCACAAAGATTAGCAACAATCAGCAAAAGAATGAGTGAAATTGGGAAAATTGGATGATATTTCTTACCTTCATGAATGCGAAAGTCAGGAAGATAATGAACGGGAGCATCTTGTCAGCAAACGGATTATATGGGGGACCAGTCTTGACACGATCTTGTTGCCGAAGCAGACACTCGATTGACATTACAGTAAGACCCAGCCCCCCTGTCGCCACACTCATAATGAAGTAATACTGCGATGAGAAGCACAGAAGATCCAGAGAACGGATGCCTTCATTGATGCTTTCATCTTCGTTTGGATCTACTGACTTCCAGCGGAATTGGCGCTTGGTGTAGCGATGCCTACAATATTTCATGTAGTCGTATACCTTCCATCCATGATACAATTCTGTGACGTTGTGCAAGAAGAGATCCTTGATCATGAGGAACGGGATCATTACAAAGGCAAACATGTAAAAGTACTTGAAGTCTGTCACAAGAATGGAATATTTCTCGCCGAGCTTCATAACAGGCTCTGTCCACATTACAAACAAGATTGTAAAAGGAGAGTACAAATTGCCAATAGCCTCGGCTGAGTAAGAAACATATGATCCAATGATATCCTCCACTGGAGATTTGAGCTCCTCTTCATCTTCATCACCCCAAATACCTGCATCGTCATCGTCTGCTTCTTCATCCCTAAGAGATTCTTGTTGCGACCGGTATTTTTCATAGATCCTCATGATCCAGTCTACTTTTTCAAGAGCAGATGAAATTCCGGGATCGATATACACACGCTGTGCGATAGCAAGGAAGCTATCCAGGAAGAACCCTTGCATGAAATCGATAAGACTGGCAGCTCCCATAGTTGCCATTCCAACCACAAGATCGATAACAATATCGTGAGGGACCACGATCATGACTTCTCCTAGCACTTCTTCCAAGAATGCAGAATAAAATAACCGGAAAACAAGCAAAATCATGAGCGAAGAGTAGATGTTGTCAGAGAACACCGACGAGAAGGAATATTCGAATAAGATCAAGCAAACCATCGCTGTGACGAAATACGATAAAATGATATGCGTCTGGTGCCACAAAGCTGGCATCCAGTTCTTAGTCTCGGAGCTCTCAGTCGTTGTAACTTCTTCGACCTCTGTAGATTCCTTCCGAGGAACCAACAATCTTGCTGACTGATGCATGATATAACATCCAACGGTAAATAATGCTACTGCAAACCTCCCCTGTTGGACAAAGTCCCATATTTCCTGATCAGACGAGTCATATGGATCGCCCAAGTAACCGAACTCTGCGTTTTCTGTTGTCAAGAAACCTAGGCTCAAATCATTCCGAAGAAAGAAAATATTCAAGAACAGAATGATGAAAAAGAGAGGGACTATTGCGAAAATGAAGCCAGCAGTAGGAGGGAGAACTGTCAATGCGAAGTATGAACGGAATCTGAACGCTGGAGGGGTACGTAAACGAGTCATCAATCGATGGAATGACCAGAAGACAAAAGCAAAAACACAAGTGGCTGCGCCTGCAAGGATGAACAAGGTCAAATACACTTCATCGTTGAAAGCAAAAGTGTTGAGGCACTCGAACCATGGAAGACCACGGTATTCAATGTCAAGTGAGTATGTTCTTTGCTCGATATCCGTCTCATTCGTAATTTCTCGGAATCGATCAAGCTCGACGAAAATCTTGATGATTTGCTTTTTAGTTTTGGTTACTTGAAAGAATTGCACTGTCAATTTGACGTTGCCAGGCACCCCAACTGCTAGCAATATGGGGTCAACCTTTTCAGGATAAGTAACAGCTGCTTTTGTCAATGCTTTGGTATTTTTCATACTCTGAAATTTTTTGAGATTCCTAAAATCATTTTGATTATATCCATCGAGGGTGATATAGAAGAGTGTAGCTCCTTCCGGTTGGGAAAACCACCGTTTTGGCACTGCAGTCTTTTCTATTTGCTCCTCATATACACATTGGAATGTCCAGGTGCAGTAATCTTGAGGTGGATTAGGTCCCAACAATTCATCCTCTGTTGGTGATCTCGACGGGAACATGCCCAAATACGGATCAATCGGTCTAGTGGTAGTACTCGGCCTCAATTTGCATCCCTGGCCATCAGTCGAAAGTTCATCTCCGATCGAGCCTAGTTCACGGCTTTCGAGGATGCGAAACAAATACATGTGCGAGTCCCAACCCTTGCATGCTGAGAAAAAGGGAAGGTACGGCAGCATAATCAAACTTTTGTCTCCAGAACCCACTAGTGGATTCATTCCATTGTCGTCCAAACCCTTTGAGGTCCAGTCTGGCGGATATGCAACGTCGGGTTTCAAGCCAACACCCTTGGTAGCTGTTTCAGAAATAAAGGGCTGTGGAAGTAGAGGAACAGAGCCGTTCGTTGTGATGAAGTCAATCCACGGCATGGTTTGAAAATTCCAAAATTCTTTTTTCTCTTCATCGTACAAAGAATTTTTGAACGGAGCTTCGACATTCAGTGCAACGTTCAATTCTGTATTACCGCTGTCCATTGCAACAAAATACTGTTTTGAACATGATCTACTTTGTCCACTTCCCTTGTATCCATTTTCATCTCGTTGTATAACGCACGATTGGTCAGCAGCCCTGCGTTGTCTTTGCGCGCTAGCACAATCTGACATATTGAAAGTTGCAGGGTCGTACGCACTACAATCCTCATTCGATGAATCGTAGTCTGCACGAGATGGATAGAATTTCTCGACAGTCATGGTGTTTTTGAAGGATGTGAAGTTTTTATTTCCGATAAATCTACCATGGAAAATCTCAACTTCGACTCGGAAATACAGCTCGGTGTGTGCACTGATAGAAAATTGCAGGATTCCGTGCTTGTCTACATCTGGTTGGCCGAACCAAGAGCCTGAATATTCTGTGCAAATACTGCCATCTGCATTTTCATCTTGCATGAAATCTACGTTTTTGGTGAAGTATTCGCATCCACCCTGGCTGGGTTTGGCTCCAAAACCGTTTGAGCCATACTGTTTGTGAACACGGATTGGCTGCGTTTTGTTGAAGAAATACAGAGCAATTTCATAATGCTTTTCGTACTCGAGCTCTTCAGGGATATTTCTGAAATCAAGATTGAGCTTTGCAACACCAAATGCTTCAATGTATTGCCACTGTGTATTATCAGCCTTTTTGGAGGGGTTCTTGATATCCTCTTCGAAGTTGTACCTTGCTTCAAGAAGTCCTTTTGTTACACACAGTGACTGCGCAGCATCATCTTCTGGAGTCGTTTTCCAGCACGTCCATTTAAGCATACAGTAGGAAAGGTCAGCATCGAAGCTTGAATTACTGTAGTACGGGGACACACGGCAAATGCTTCCCAAGCCTGGGATACGGTCACAGTCATATTCACTCTTTGCACCTTCGGTAGAGGTGGTTCCGATGGGACATTTTGTGACCAGAGGAGATGCTGATGTACTTCCTTCTGGGCAATAGTATCCAGGTGAACATGGCATCAGATTCCGAGTGTTAAAAGAGGTGCCCTCTGGGCATCCATATCCAGGTTCACACAGAAGTTCATATTGTGTTTCGGGAGTCATTCCAAAGGCGCAAACATAGCCAGGTGGACATTTCCTATCAAACTGATTTTCAGAATTCGTCCTGGATCCGCATACATATCCTTCGGGACAAGGAGCGCTAATATTGAGCGTTGTCATTCCAGCAACACTACACACAACTCCAGGGGGACATGGCTCGCAAAGCGACTCATCTGTTAAGCCTTTCCTCGTTGACCACGTTCCCGACGGGCAGAAAACGCAACTTATACTGTCCATCAGGGATCGATAAGTACCAGCTGCACATGGTCCAGGAGTAGTTGTTCCATCCTGTGCACAGGAATGTCCTGATGGGCAGTCCATACATTGTACCGCGGCCATAGTCGCTGTGAAAGTTCCAGGCGTGCATGGGACCTCAATGACACTTCCAGGCCGTGACACGTAAAAGCCTGGACGAGCAGCAGTGGGCGCTGACACCCCAGTACCACAGTAGTACCCCCTAGGGCATGGGGCAGTTCCTTGCGGGGAACCAGTTGCTGTCTCGCAGTAGGTGCCCTCTACACAAATCTGCGCCGTATCCAACCGGCCCGGCACAGTCCTGTTCGTCTTGACACCCATCAGGCAATATGTTCCAGGTGAACAGGGGTTGGGCCTTGGTTCCAGTGCCGAGGAAGCATTTGCAGTGAGAGTTCCTTCGCCGCACCAGTATCCAGCCGGGCACAATTTCGACCATGTTGCTTTCCCTGTCTCATCGCACACGAACCCGGCTGGACACATTCTGGGGGTTAATAGCCCGAATGACGGACACATCCGACCAAGGGGGCAAATGTTACAAATAGACTGGGCATAATTCTCGTTGAATGTGCCCGGCTTGCAGGGCAACGGCTCCACATTACCAACACGAGGACAAAATGTTCCCGGTGGACACGCCTTGACCATTCCAGGCGAGTACTGGGGACAGTGGAATCCAGATGGACAAGGACCTTGTCCATGAGGTGTTTCTGAGCCTGGGCTGCAGTAGTATCCTGGGAAGCAAGGCTGAGGTGTGGTGAAGTTCAATAGGATAGACACACTGGTGACTGCGCCTGCAGCGCAGTAGAATCCCTGGGGACATGGGAGTGGTCGCCTTTTGATAGTCACATCCTTTGCATTGCTTGTCTTTGTGCCTGAGAAACAGTAATGCCCTGGTGGACACGGCTTTGAAGGCACAACAAGTCCTGTCTTGTCGCACACATATCCTGGCGGGCAATCCTGCGGAAACGGCATTCCAAAGTCGGGACAAATCGATCCAATAGTGCAACGTTTACAAATGTGCTGACCAGTCCTGTCTTGGTACAAGCCTGGAGCGCACAATGTGAAATTGTACAGACCATTGGCTGGACAAAATGCTCCAGCAGGACACGTTACTATTTCGCCACCGACACAAAAGCTGCCAATCGGACACACTCGGTAGTGGAAGAGCAATCGTTCAGTAGTGAAATCAATTCCGTTGTTCGAAGCTGCAACATCGACGCTTCCGGGTGGTTGAGGTGGCGACAAACAGAAGACGGTGTTATGGGAAAGGAAAACGGCTTTGACAACTTTTGCTCCGAACCTGCAGCTGAGCGCAGTTGAGTTGAAGAAATTTGAGCCTGTCAGAAACACCGGAGTATCGCCTACATCCAGACCAAAATTTGGCAAGAGTGTACGGATTGTAATCTCCGACTGAAACATAAACGCCTTTCCAGATTTGGTGAAGTCGAGCCTATTCAAAGAGGCCTCGAAAGTTGTCAAGCCAGGGCTCGATGAGGGAGTTCGGCACTGGAAACTTTTCTCTGAGATAAAGTGTGCTGGCACAACAACAAGACCAAATCTGCATGACAAGCCGAACGAGTTTCTAACCCCAGAGCCATCGACAGTAACAATCGTACCTCCGCGAGTTGAAGGACCCACGGAAGGTAATATTCTTTTGATTTCCATTTGTTCGTAAAACAGGTACTGAGAATCTGAGAAACTAAAATCCACAGCATTGCCACTGACTTCCACAGTAACAACGCCTGGTCTACTGTAGGGTGTGCGACAAGTTATGAGGGACGGTGTCACCCATTTTCCAAAAGCCAGGATGGAGCCAAATTTGCACCGAAGGTCGGTTGAATTGCCGAAGTGGTCGCCAATCATCGTCACAATAGTCTGGCCATTCGTTGGACCCGATGAAGGGATCAGTGTCCGAATCAAAGCGCGCTCTGAATATAGAAATTGGACACCATTTACTGTGAAGTCTCTCTTGTTGTTTGATACTTCTACAGCAGCGTATCCATTATCATTTTGAATTGAACTGCAAATGAGCCGAGACGGAGACAAATAACGAAGTATTGGCACCATTGTCACTCCGAATCTGCAAACTAAAGAAGAAGAATTCACGAAATTGGTTCCCAAGACAGTTACTTCAGTATTGCCGGAATTTACTCCGCTGCTGGGCTCGATCCTAGATACTGTTGTTTTGGTGTAGTAATCAAATTTGTTGCCCTGAGTCGAAAAATCTGCGTTGTTATTCGAAACTTCCAACTCAGCCTCCCCTTCGTGACCTCCTGGCGAAGTACACCAAATCTCCTCTGGTGAAATCCATGTAGCCACAACTACAATGTCCCTAAATCTGCATCTCAGGGTGAGAAGGTTCAAAAACCCGCTACCGCGAATGTTCACTTGCGTGCTGCCCGTTGCAGGACCGCCAGGTGGGTCGAAATGCGATATAACAATCTCGTGATACAAAAATGAAATCCCAGTGTCGGTATAATCTTGCAAGTTTTGAGATATTTCAAAGGAAACAGTTCCAGGATTATTCCACACAGGAGCATTGCAAAGTACCAAATTTGAATCTACAACACTTCCTTCCACGATATATGATCCAAATTTGCAATGCAAAGGAGCATTCTGGAAGTTAGACCCGAAAACCTGCACAAGAGTTTGTCCTTCTAGCGTACCAGTGGACGGCAGGAGTGAATTAAGACTCTGACGCTGATGGTAAGAAAATTTCCTCCGATTTTGGGTCCAATCTACCTGATTAGCTGATAACTCCACAGTTACCATGCCCACTCTTCTCGAAGGTGATGTGCAGCTCCTGCTAGTGTGGGACAGGAACCGAGCTGGGACCAATGAGAATCCAAATTTGCATGTATAAGCTGTATTTTCGAATGTTCCGTACACTGTAACCAGTGTGTTGCCTGAGACGGGGCCTAGGGTCGGATGCAACTCTGTTATGGCGACATGTTCCTGAAAAACAAAATTCAGAGAGGTATCAAGATATTCTTCACCATTCAATGAAATAGAGAATGTCACATTAGCCGGGGCACTTCTCGGAGTACTGCAGCGAATCTGGTTTCCAGTGACGAACCGTCCGCGAGAGGCAAGATTTGACCCAAACCTGCACTGCAATATCCGCCCTTGGTAGAAATTTTCTCCATGGACAGTAATTGTCGTTGCACCCGATGTGGAAGAAACGCTGGGCTCTAAGCTGATGATTCTTGCCTGTTCGATGTAAGCAAAAGATACCTTACTATCAGTATAGTCAACTCCATTGTTTGTCACTTCTACAAATATCTCAGATATCTGATGTGAAGGTGCGTAACATTTCAACGACGAGGAACTCATATACGAGCACTCAGCATGTCTGTGACCAAATTTGCACGTAGAACTACTCAAAAAGTTCCCGCCAATAACAGTTACCAAAGTACCACCAGATATCTGACTGAACGACGGTTCAAGTCCGAGCAAAATTGCACTTGGTACGAAATGGAATGGAGTCTCAAGTGTAGTGGAGTCAGCAAAGTTCAATACTGTCACCGACACAAGTCCAATAGCATGTGAAGGTGTCTGGCAAACTACGGAGGATACAGAAGATGACACAATGGGAAGGACAGATGCTCCAAATCGGCATTGCAAATCATCATAGTTGTCTAGCGACCATCCTACGAAAGTGACGCTGGTGCCTCCTTCCACAGGACCCAGTGAGGGTCTCACTCCAAAAAGAGACAGGCGTGGCATGAAGCTGAAGAGTAATGCTTCTTGGGTGTAATCTGCACCATTTACGCTCACTTCTAGAGTCCTATTGCCAACGTCAGATTCTGGTGTTACGCATGCAACAGAACTCACAGAAATCCATTCTCCTCTCATCACCAGGTAGTCTCCAAATTTGCACGAAACACCCTTGCTCTTTCCGAACCCGTCACCAATTACAGTGACCATTGTTCCACCCTCCACAGGACCAGCACTCGGTACCAAAATATCGGCATGGAGAGCAGTCTCGTATTCATATTCAGCAGCTGCCATTGATTCACAGCCATCTACTTCAACCAGAATAGTGCATACACCAACTTGAGCGGGAGGAGTGGCACACATCAGCACAGAGGACGTCACCATCAATGCGCTTACTTTGATTCCATCCGAAAACACACACAACAATGAATGACCATTGAAGTTTGACCCAAATACAGAAACCAGTGTATTTCCTTCGATTGGTCCAGCAGAAGGGTGCAACTTGGCAATTCGCGGATCTTCATTGTATGTTACATTAACCCCTGGCTGGGAGATCAAGGCTCCATCAACAAGCACCTCAAGTTGAACAGATCGTTCCCTGCTGCTAGGCACTTCACAAGTCATGATTCGATTGGACGCAATATTTGCAGGAATAGCAACTCTTCCAAAGTAGCAAGTTGCTTCTTCTGCAGTGCTGAAGTCTCTACCTCGAATGGTTACTACACTTCCGCCCGACTTCGAGCTAGTGAGCGGATAAATTTCGTCAATCATTGATTGCATCTGGTAAGACACTACGAGACCTGTTGAAAGCAAAGCGCCAGCGCTGTACCCCACTCGAAGGGTGACATTTCCAGCTGATGTAGCTGGAGCGTGGCAATGAATTTCAGATTTAGTGGCATAAATGGCTTCTTGTTCAGCCTTGGCTCCAAATTGACAAACATATTTCCATGTCGGCAAGAAATTTGCTCCCCTAATGGTTATGAGTCGCATTCCATTGATGGGCAGCTTGCTAGGATACACTGACGAAATCTTCAGAGGCTCTTCATACCTGTAGTTAAATCTGTCAAACGTTGAATTTCCCGTTGCTAAAAAGTTTGTAACTTCAATAGAAGCATCACCAGATCCTTCTGCCGGCGGCGATTTTAAAAGTATGAGCGAAGAGGACACCCACTGTGACTCGGTTTCGTTCAAACGTCTTCCTGAGACAAATGATATAATATCCCTTGTAAATCCCGTTCCAACTGCCTTGATGATATCACCACCTAAAATTGAGCCTACTTCCGGAAAAATGTAATGAACAGTAACGTCTTCTTGATATTGGAAGCGTAAATTTTGAATTTTCACATCAGCAATCTCAAGGACAACCGTGCCAGCTTCAGAAGGAGGCGAGATACACAACGCTGTGGTGTCGTCAATCCTAGTCGCCGGAACACTGTCGACTGCAAAAATGCAGTCAAATTTACCTGAAGGAAAATGGCTGGCCGTAATGGTAACTGTTGTCCCTCCAGTCACAGGACCAATGCTGGGGAACAATTGATGTACTGTCGTTGCAAAGTACGAGTATTGCACACCGTTTGTTGTGAAGTCGAGTCCATCAATCGAGAGTTCTAGTGTCACATTGCCCCTATTTCTAGGAGGTGAAACGCATGTTACCTTGCTTGAAGTCTTGTAAACCGCAGGGACAATCCTACGAAGCCCAAATCGACATGAAAGATGTTGACTATCGATAAAATTGCTTCCAAGAATCTGAATCAAATCCCCACCTTCGACCTGTCCTGACAATGGACTCAAGTTCATTATTTGCATAAGACGAGAACATTCAAATCTCAGATTTGTAGCATCTACCTTGCCAGAGACTTCACTACTTATGTCAATATTGAGAGCTCCAGCCATGAGACAAGGAACTCTCGCAAGCAGCATTGATGAAGACACCACTGTACCAAGAACGGAAGAATCAGATTTTCCTGAGTAAATCCGATGAACGGCCCCGAGTTCAAAACCGAAACCCATGATAGATACAACAGTGCTTTTCGAAACAAAGCCGACGCTTGGCAAGATCCCTATAACTGAAACAACTGCCTGATACTCATACTGCACCACCACATCCAGTCCAAAATCGTCTGTTGTCACATCTGTACGACCAATACCAGACCCGGCAGGCACAACCACTCTTACTACACCTTCCTCAGTCGCTTCGACCACCGCTCGAGTG
>Ga0105053_10009888_pt1 | contig 12058 bp, 4 predicted proteins | sample BON01_FD_78093 | JGI IMG/M metagenome (GOLD analysis project Ga0105053, IMG submission 78093) | Freshwater microbial communities from Lake Bonney liftoff mats and glacier meltwater in Antarctica - BON-01 | ecosystem: Environmental > Aquatic > Freshwater > Ice > Glacier meltwater | place: Lake...
AAAAAAAAAAAAAAAAAGTTCCTTCCATCTGATGGAACTCCTTACTTTGCTCGATCCTTTACAGCATGACACCGCTATTATCCAAGAATCATTAAGCCAACTAAACCACATACTCACCCTAGGTCATATAGAGCTGAGGGTACAAGCGTTCGTTTCTCCACTTCTTCAGCTGATTTCCAAAATGAAAAATAGTCATGAACAGGTATTACTCGCGCTAACAAATATCAACCTGATTCTTGATATTGAACCAAGATGCAGCACTATATTTATGCAGGAATCTGGTGCTGATATCATATGTAGTTTATTACTCGACATTAATGACTTTGAGGTTGCATCGCAGAGCTTGAAATGCCTGTCGTTGTTGACGACCTCGCGGCACAAGGAAACCGAGTCTCATCTTTGTACACTTATTCTTGCTGGTGGTTTGAATGCTTGTGTTGCATTCTATGATTTCTTCCCGGTACCGATGCGTAAACTAGCATTGACAGTACTTTCTAATATGTCTACTTGTATTCACGTTAAATCTCGCTCCAAGAATTCTCTGGATATTGCTGGGTGTGTACTCGTTCTTCTTCCTAATTTGCATTCGCTGTTACAGTCGGTTACGGATCCTGAACTTTTGCCCCTTCTATGCGTCTCTTTCGCCAGGATTCTATTCGCGTATGAATCGAGTTTCAAGACTGAGCGTGAACTTCCTCGTAATTTATTCTTTAATGATTGGACTGATGCAAAGCAAAGTGGCACTGAAGCGCCTCATAAATTGGACAAATTTAATGGATGGCAGTTTGCAGTCCTTCAAGCAGCTGCACCTGCTACGTTGGCATCGAGCTTAATTGACATTCTTGTTGAACGAGATCTCGATAAGCCAATTATTTCAAATGTTGTTCGGTGCTTGAGTATTGTCATCAAAATAAATTCCATTTGTATTCCCGATATCATGCCTCGGCTACTGATAATACTACACAGCAGACTTGAAAAAGAGATTGGAGAGAATAACGTCATATTAGGAAAAGAAGATGAGATTGCCGACACCATAGATCTTATTGCATCAGCTGTTCCTAAAATACCATCAGCAGATATTTACTCGTGGACATCTATTCTGGATCAACAAACCAATACAAGGAAAAGAAAATTTACCAAGATTGCAAGTTCGTGTTCTTTGGATTCACAAATACCTGTATCCAAAGTGGATGATATTTGGGCATGTGAAATGTGCACATTTCATAACCCTGTTGATGTTGCTGCCTGTAGTATGTGTGGACAGGTATCTCGAATTATCAAAGACCGCGTGGAGAATGTTAAAAATGGCGAAAAACCTTGTTTGAAGAGTTTGTTATCGATTCAAAACAAAAAGACATTTCAAACCACAGCTGATGTATTGCTGGGAACAGATATGTTGGATCAGCTAGGAGAAATTGTATTCCAAGATCTGTTATGGGTTTCTGCCAACTCCTGTGACGATGAATTGCGCGTACTTTGTTTCGAGCTTCTAACCAGTTTTAGTTTCTCCATGTCGATATCGAGTCTGTCAACTCAACTGCAGCAATCTAACTCCCTAGAGTCAGTTGCGGTTGCCTTGTGTCATAACAACCAAGGTCGTGTTGTCGCATTAAAAATGGTTTATGTACTTTTACTTCGACTTCCTGGCGTTATTCTACCCGGTGTTTCTCGAGAAGGCATTTATGACAAGATTATTAATTTGAGTTCGGCATCTGGATTTGTTGGAGATCTAAGTCGCTTGTGTCAAGGACAAGTGAGTGCATACCCGTGTATAGAAAACCAATTACTTGTTAATGTGGTGCAACAACTACGGACATTAGCGGACAGCCAAAAAGTGAATGGTCGTTCGCTAAGAAAGAGACGCAGTGTAAGTCAGCCGGCGAAGTCAAAAAAAGTTCCCCTGAAGAAGAGAAAATGCTCCTCGAACGACGTAGAATTGATGGACGATGAGATTTCTCAGTGGATTTCTCCTCTAACTGAGTTGAAAACAATTTTGCTAAATGGAATAACGTTGTTCGAACTGCAGAAGTCCGGACTACTTGAAGCGCTTAACTGTTGTTTGCAAGATCGAAGTGGTATTGCAACTTTAAAATCCGTATTTTACTCACCGACAAGTAACGCCCAAAACGTTTTAGAGAACAAGTTTCTCACATGGCTTCATTCCATCGAAGAATTTGAATATTACACGAAATCAGAAATTCTTGATGCACTAGGGTCGATTGCAATAAAGCCAACTATCGATTTCAAATCCCAAATCGTTTCGGTCTTGTCGAACATCAGCCAAGTGCATGGGTCAAATCCAAGTTTAGTTTCTGATGATGTTCTGATGACGTTAAATCAAAATTTAAGAGTGGGACCTCTTCTATCCGTTAGTGATGTGAGTGCGGGAGCTTTGCGTCATATGAAACGCGTGCTTGCAAATTGCGTGATGACAATCGAAAAGTCTATTTTTGAATTACGACCGCCAGAGATTCATGTTGGAGCGCTTGTGGAACCTGCAATTGATTGGAAGTGGAAAATCATCGATCAAGTAGGAATTGTTGTGAAAGTCACACTTCCTTGGGTTCTAGTGAAATGGAACAACAATCAAGTGAACGCATATCGATATGGACACAATCATTTTTTCGACGTGCAGATGAAGTATTCTGACTCCAACATTCGAAAAGGTGTTGCTGTTTCTATATGGGAAGATTCTTCTTGGTACCAGGGTGTTGTTAGGAAGATTCTTTGCGGTGAATTTGCCTGCGTTGAATTTTTATACAACGAGGCGACCTGCTTGAAATGGGTGTCAATCAAATCTACCTTTTTCGTTGTGGGAAAACCTAGCGAGGACCCGGTCGGGATACCAGAATTTAAAACAGAGCAAGCTGGACTTGGAGTAGTAGTGGATGTCATGTCCCATGACAAATGCTTTCGAGGAATTATAATGGACAGGAACCCCGAGAACAAATATCTTGTGGGGAGTATTGACGAAGATTTTTCTGAAAACAACTGTTGGTATTCACAAGCAGCCATATCTCCATTTCTGTCACAATCATCGGAAAGATTCTCACCTGGAGTCCTGCGACCTGACCCCATCTCGAATATTCTCCGGCATCTGTCTCCGGGAAACGAGGATCCGTGCCATGTTGGTGACTTGGTTTATATCGTTTATCATACTCCAGATGAGTCATTTGCAATTCAAGGCGAAGTAGTTACAGTTGGATCGAATGTTGACGGGAAGTCGCTGATATTGAGATTCGACATGATGTATGTCGATGGGATTTCAATGAGCTTCGTTCATGCGTCCATTCCAACTGATAGTTTCACTATAATTGACCTCCATTCTCATCTCCGATCCATGCAGTTTTCCAATACCGCGGAGATACCAACCAAGCTCAAGAGGACAGCAACAACATACCGAGCCTCTAGATCTTTGGATCACATGCGTATCACCGGCGGACCCGTTTCAGACCCTACATTTGTACCCCGCAAGAATACAGATTGGACACTGCGTCTTGTCACAAATACTCATGATGTATTAAGCCCCCAACAAATGCTCTTGGAAGCACTGAGAAAATCTTGCCCTGCGAAAGACACATGGCCTCGTGCGGAACTCGAATTTGACATGGTCTCTCGAAAGGATCACTCTCTTGGAAGTATTGTATATCCTGTAGGAGAACTGATTTCTCTTAGCGGGAGTTTCAAGGTCAATACAGAGCGTATTGTGACGGTGAATTCACACTTTGCCTCGGTTTCATTTTGCGGAGGATGGCTGAGAAGCGGGTCTTGGTACTTGGAATTGGAAGTTGTTTCCAGTGGATTAGCGCAGATTGGATTTGCTTCGTTGTTTTTCAGTCCCAGTGATGCCTCCGGTGTCGGCTGTGGTGATGACTGCCACAGTTGGGCATTCGATGGAAGCAGACAGCGAGCTTGGTCAGTGCATGCGAAGGAATGGGGAAAAGCATGGACGCGAGGAGATATTATCGGGTGTGCCATTTCCATTGACGCTTCCACCAGAAATGCGTCAATATCGTATTCACTAAATGGTACTTGGGAACTGCCGATGGGCTTAGCATTTGATAAGATCCGATTTGCAGGACCCGTAATTAGACCGGTCATCACGTTCAATTCTTCTTTTCAATTTCGAACTCTTCTCCATCCCAAAAACCAGTCAATAAACCCAGCCGTGCGCTATGATCCTCCAACTGATGCGTATCAAACAATCGGAGTATTGTTGGACAAATGCAAAGAGGATTTTAACAGACAGTTGCTGCCTGTTCCCATTCCAAAACCTGGTCCAATAATAGGTTGCAAATCGAAAGAAATCCCCGTGGATGTCCTTGCCATTTTGGATTTGTTAAAGCACCTTTCCCAAATAAGGATGGAGGCTGAATTACAACCTATTCAAAGTTTTCGAATCGCGCAAAAGTTTTTGAAATGCGTTAGAGATCCGTTAACCGTATGTTCGAATAGTATACCTAGTTGGGCATGGAGCATCTCTCGTAATTATAGTTTCCTTCTTCCCCTTGAAGGTCGAGTCGCTTTGTTTAAATATTCCTCATTCGGCGTTCCAAGGGCTGTACAGAATTTCGGAACCCAATCTCTTCCACTGCGAAATAAACTTCGAGATGGCGATGTCTTCATAACCAATGGTCTGAGTCGCGGTACGCCCCCACGACGACAGAAGGCTGTCGTACCACGTGATCGTGTGTTGGATGCGGCTATGTTTTTAATGGGCCATGTGCTGTCAAAGAAACTTATTATATCAGTGGAATTTCGGGGAGAGATTGGCCACGGTATAGGTCCTACGCTTGAATTTTATTCATTGGTTTGCAGTGAGGTGCAAAGGAAGTCGCTGGAATTGTGGGCTAGTCTGCCGGATCTAACAACTGAATTTGTATTCAATCCAGCTGGATTGTGGCCCCTTCCTGTGCAGTTGTTGGAGATGGTGGGCGTTGAACCACAGACCAATGTGCCTTTGACGAACGAAGTGGTACTCGATCAGCACGCTGGCATTAGCAATCTACCTCGCGGTCGTCGGACTCTTAAATGTTTCAGATTCATCGGAAAATTAATTGGAAAGGCTCTTCAGGATAAACGTTTGCTGGACCTGCCTCTTTCTGTTGCCTTTTGTAAAAAAATACTTGGAATGGAGTTAAGAATCGAGGATATCGAAGATGTCGATGTATCACTCGTGAAATCATTCAAATATTTGCAACAACTCTCAGGGACTATTAAAGTAGCTGGCAAATATCAATTTGCTGAGCTGGAGTCCCAAGTAGATGATCTGTGTCTAGATTTCCATTTACCTGGATTTCCAGAATATTACCTTCTCAACGATGAAGAAACATCCAAATCGACACCAGTCACTGTTCACAACTTGGCGAACTATTTGGGATTATCACTGAAGCATCTTCTCGATGTTGGAATATCGAAGCAAGTATCGGCGCTTAGACAAGGTATCTCAGATTTTTTCCCAGTGGAATGTCTCTCTATGTTCAATCCCCAAGAGTTGCAAGGATTGATTTCAGGAGGGTCGAATACTGAGAAATGGAACCATGAGACCATCCTAAAAAACATTCTTTGCAAGCACGGCTACGAAGCCTCCAGTTTACAAGTGCTGAATTTGGCAGAGGTTTTATCAGAGTTCGATCAAGATGACAGAAGGTTGTTTTTGAAATTCGTGACAGGATCGCCACGCCTTCCTGTTGGGGGATGGCCATGTCTTAAGCCTCAACTCACGGTGGTGAGAAAAGTGGTGGACGAACCGGACCAGCATTTGCCTTCTTGTAGCACTTGCCAGGTGTACTTGAAATTACCAGCGTATTCTACTAAGATCATATTGCGCCAACGGATCACTCAGGCAATTCGAGATGGACAAGGTCATTTCGCATTAGATTGATTACTTCTATATTTATAAAGTGTACTATTTGATAACTATCTCTTATACTTGGGATAGAGGTAAGGTGGTAGCACAGATGGTTCTGGCATACCTTCACGAGAGATACACAGGGCCAAGTGATGAGCAATCACGAATTCGTCAGCAACGAGATATGAATCCTTATCCAGGTCAGACAACTCCAGTATTCGAGCAACGGTATCTCTAGGCAACTTTGACTTGACAAGGAATTCGGCGGCGACTTTCCCAGAAACTATTTTAGCTCCAGATTCAAGTTCCACCGCATGTTTACAAAAGAATTTGTAACAAAATTGATATCGCTCCTTCGAAATCGGATATGTTTTCTGCTTATTATTCTGGTTTGGAGGACAGTTGCCATGAGCCGATGGAATATCCAATGGCTTGAACTTGAGACTTGAACTGCGCGAAGGTGCAGCAGGAGGCCTTCTGTTTTCATTTGCAAATAATAAATCCTCAACAATATGAAGTTGAGCATCATGGGTAGCCAATTCAACATACGACTTGGGGAATAAACCTGATTTCCCTGTGCTGACTGATTTACCATACCACCAATCGGGGTCTTCTTGTACTGACACGTGAATTGTGTCACCTACCACTAAACTAATCTCCATGGAGTCATTGGCAGTATATTCATGCAATACGTGAGCTGTCACATCTATATTGTTACCACATGCGCTATAATTTTTACTCTCTGAAAGTATATTCGCCGCAGCAGCAGCAATCTGTGTGGCAGCAGACGGGGCGCTCCCTTGAACGGTGCAATATATAGATGGGAAAATACCTTCCTGAATTTCTCCAGTATCAAAAGTTTTTCTTCCTCGATACCAATTGCTGTCTATTTGTTCGATGATTTCAACGTAGTCGCCGGCGAATAATTCCAATTCGTCAGATTCTTGTGGTTCATGATCATATGAAGCAATTGCATACATGCCCGACTCATGCTCAGTATAAACCACTGGACGAGATTGTGACATATTATTACATTCCAATGGAAACAGTTCTTGACAGTGATCAATCAATATCTCCATGGATACCGTGAGGCACTTGGCTTGCTTGAGCATCATATCTGGACTCACAGGAAGCGAATCATCCAATCGAAGTAAAATACCTCCGAACACATGAGCGAGTCTCTTCTTATCAGTAACGCAATTCCTTAGCAGTACCAGTAAGGTTGCTAGAATGTCACGGTGATGCAGGGGAATGTCAACTATTTGCTCCTTCATAGCAACTAAATGTATATCGTGGGTCAACACTTGTCGAGATAAAAGTATATCTGATATTCGCGATGGGATCAGCGGTTTTAACATCTCTTTCAAATATAGTTTGATTACATTTGCCCAAACGTGGAGATCGAAATCTCGCAACACCGCCTCAGGATTTTTGGCACTGGCCAACAACGATCTCGCTGCACCATTCCTTATTCTATTGTCTTCATCTTGATCAGCGATCCCTCGAGAATTGGCTTTAACAAACAACTGCGGCTCATCTATTCCAAACTCGCTCACGAATTCACAAAGCGGCTTTAAAACTGTAATGATTCGACTATCCTCCTCTTCATTCAACTGCAACACTGAACGTCTCTCTTTCAAAACCAAGGCAGGTGATTCCGTTTTGCTGCTTTTCTTCCTCCCCATGCGTTTCAACATAATTGGCCACCTCTAGTTAAAAGTACACTCTATCGTGGGGGGCTATATTTCATGTCAAATTAGAATAGCCCCCCACCGTCCTTTTCCTGTGAAGAGTGGAGTTCGTTGTGACTGATGAGTACCTCTTCAGACGCTTTGGTTGCTTCAAATCCTGATGGGCATGAATACCGATCTCAAGGACCGACCAAGTTCATTCACACTGGTTCGGGTGTGGAAATAATTACCCAAAATGTTGTAGCTACAGTAGATTGTGAGAGTAAGCTGGACCTCATTCAAATCGCCACGCAAACTAGGAATAGCGAATATAACCCCACTCGATTTTCGGCTGTTGTTTTAAGAATCAGAGAACCGAAAGCCACTGCACTCATTTTTGCCTCTGGAAAAATTGTCGTGACTGGTACCAAGAGCTTAAATGATTCAGCAATCGCAGCTCAAAAGTTTGTTGCAGTAATCCGAAAAGTGGGCCACAAAGATGCGCGAAACCACGACCAGAAAGTACAGAACATTGTTTGTTCTTGTGACTGTAAGTTTCCCATAAGATTGGAAGCACTGGCATTGGCACATGGAAAATTCTCGAGCTTTGAACCTGAGCTATTTCCTGGCCTGATATATAGAATGGCGGTACCCAAGGTTGTATTATTGATATTTGTTTCTGGAAAAGTGGTTATCACCGGTGCAAAAGAGCAGCAAGATGCATATTCTGCATTTTCGAAGATATATCCGGTATTACTCGAACATAAAAAGTAAATTAATTAGTGAGGCTTGTTGCGGTTGCTTCTTTTTCTGTCGTGTTTCTTGCGTTTACTTCTCTCGTCGTCGTATCGATCTAAACGATTTCTTTCACGGCTACGTTCGTTTCCTCTTCCACTATCATGCGGAGGTCGATCATCACGCGAAGGTCGGTCATCACGCGGAGGTCGATCATCACGCGGAGGCCGATCATCACGCGAAGGTCGATCATCACGCGAAGGTCGGTCATCACGGGGAGGTCGATCATCACGTGATGGCCTTTCGTCACGCGGACGTCGATCATCACGAGAGGTTCGATCATCACGCGGAGGTCGATTATTAAGTGATAGCCTTTCTTTGCGATATTCATGGTGTCCTTCCTTTCTATCTCCACTTTCATCGCGTCTATAATGGACTCGATCCTTTCCAACTTTTCTTTCATAATCTGACCTATCAGAACGAGAGTCGTTTCGTCTGCGATAATCGTTCCGCCTGTCTTCTTGTCTATGTCTTTCATCTCCATTTCTATATCTACTGTTTCCTCGATCTACCCTTCGTGGCGAACCCCCATTGCCTCTATAATCACGTCTACCATGGCTACTTTGGCTGTCTGATCTGAGACTGGAAGTTGTTGGATGATTCATTTCAGGTTTATTGTTTTCCTCGTTTTTAACTTTCACCACAGGTGACATTTGAGGAGGAGGCATAACAACAATACCTTCGCGACGACGCTTCTTTGTTTCCCATTCATGAAGTGACTGTTGTCCAAGATTCATCTCTTTTAAACCACTAGGCGGGAGAGCATCACTTAAATAGTTTGAAACAAGGGCATTCGCTGCGGATACACGTTGAACAGGGTCTAATTGCATCAATTCCGTTACCAGACTAATAGCTTCGGATGATAGTTTCTGATCTTCAAGATATCGTGGCAATCTTCCTGGTGGGGGTTTCATTTGCCCCAATTGGCGCTTTGAAGACCCTAAATCAGCTTGACCTTCTTCAGGATTCATCACCAAGTCAACGAAACTGAAATCAGGAAGGACACTAATACCGGGCCAATCTGCTTCACCTGGAAGACCACACAAAAACAGTATCTTTCGCAATTGGTCCAATTCAGATTTACCTTGAATGACGGGAGTTCCAGTTTGTAATTCCAAAAAGATGCAACCGATGGACCACATATCGACACTGAAAGTGTATTTGACAGCACCCAGAAGCAGCTCAGGCGGCCTGTACCACAATGTTATGACCTTGTTCGTGTATTTGCCTGTGCCGTCCAACTTATGCAAACTCCTAGCTAACCCGAAATCAGTTAGTTTTAGAACGTGAGAGGACGAGAGAAGAATGTTTGAGCTCTTAATATCCCGATGGCAAACTTGCTGCGAGTGCAGAAAGGAAACAGCCTCCAATAATTGCTTCATGAAACACTTGATCTCTTCCTGTGAGAACTTGTATTTAATATCCATTAAACCGCCAAGGTCCAGCTCAAAGTATTCGAAAACGATATAAATCGAACCATTGTCACAGTCACGTCCGAATGCCTTGGTGGATGTAACTATTTCAATCATGTTAACAAGATTCTTATGCTTGTACTGAGTCAGAATTCGAATTTCTCGGAGCACCGTTGTCGAAACGCCGTTATTTCGTTTGGTAGGATTTCCTTTGATCTTTTTCAGAGCAACCTTCTGGTGAGTCTCTCGGTCTATTCCTTCATACACCTTGCCAAATGTACCTTGACCAACTTGACGCAATTTTTCATAGCACTGAACGCTTCTCACCCCAAATGGTTCACCTTCTAATTCAGCCTGACTCTCTTCCATTTCGAGCAGTCACTTCACTAGGGAAAAAAAATGTGGAAAGCTGGTGATGGTATGGTTGTTGTGGATCAAGATATATTTAATATCAGCTGGATAATGGATGACAATGTGAAAAATGTGCAGGGTGCATTGCAGCTTCGTTCCGGTGTACCCACTGCATTGTTCTTGCATGGAGCCGGACAAACTCAATGTACATTCGCTGCAACTTTCATGCATTTGAAGAAATTATTGGGCCAAAATAATCTTTTTGATTTAAATATTGTCTCGATGGATCTACGAGGTCACGGATTATCTTCCACTTGCGATGATTTCAATCTAGACAAAGATATTCTGGTGAATGATGTCATCAACGTGCTGACTTCTTTAACTAGCGGTCATTCGGAAAGTCACTTTATATATTTAGTTGGACATAGCATGGGAGGAGCAATTGCATGCTGGATAGCGCAGCAATTAATTCAATCATCAAATTCAAAACTAAAGGTTGAAGGGCTTTATGTAATGGACATTGTTGAAGAACTTGCTCTTGAAAGTTTAGAGCATTCTTACTCTATGATTTCCAAAAGACCCACCAATTTTCCATCCTTGGATGATGCTATTGCGTGGTCTTTAAGTGCAGGATATATTCAAAATGGTGAATCAGCTACCTATTCCGTGCCGGCACAATTGAATGAAAACAACGGGACATACACGTGGAAAACTGATTTAACGAAAACGTTTTCTCATTGGAAAGGGTGGTTTGAGGGAATGTCTGAATTATTCGTCAAGTTGAAACTTATTAATAAAGTTATTTTGTTGGCTGGAACGGATAGATTGGATAAGACAATGATGATCGGCCAAATGCAGGGCAAGTTCAAGTTGGTGGTTTTTTCACAAGTAAAACTTGGTCACTTCGTGCATGAAGACGCCCCCGAAAAAACGGCGTGTTCACTGTATAATTTCTTTGCAAGAAAGCAAATATTTCAGATTTAATTGATCCATCTTGCTTGCTTGTCACCTATCGACTTCTTTAATGACATTATACGGGTTTCCATACAAAGGATCTCATCTTTCATTTCCCCAATGATTTTTTCTTGCATGGATTCAGTACAAAGATTCCCATAATTTGAAATCCTATCCCTGTATCGTCCTCGGGATTTGGAACCAGTCTTCGATATCTCGGAGACTATTTGCTCGTTTTGTTGCAAGATATTTGTGGACAAACCGTTGGTAAACTTTCTTAAACATTCTTTTCCCCTGAGCTGCTCTGACAGAATACCCTTCATTTCACCAAGTCTGCCTTTCCAACAATTCAAATCCTTGCCTTTAAAATTGGGTCTTGATAATTTTCGTATTCGAGCCGCCGTTTTGATTTCTATTACTGGCAATTCTCGTGCGTCCTCATTGTTGATCTTTAATACTGGCAATTCTGGTGCTTCCTCATTGTTGATCTCTAATACTGACAATTCCAGTGGATAGACAGGTTTGTCAAACGGAGGCATTTTCTTAGCAACATATGTACAAAGTGCATGGAGAACTATACAAACGTCCAAACCAAATCCTCCGACAAGTCTTTCAGGTGCTACCATCTCCATCTCCAAGTTGTAGTGATCTCTGAGAAACGACAACAATGCAGAACATTCCGAAAGTGGAGTATCAGATTCATCCCACTCAATGTTCGTCGTTAAATTAGTGATTAACCATCTGCATACTCGAATAAAGACGCTATATTGAGTGGTTTTGCCTTTCACAGCAAAGAAAACTGAATTCAAACCCAAATTTGACAATTCAGATTTCTTGTCGAAGACAGTCAATACGTCAAATATCCGGTCCATTAGAAAATATCCACGAGACACATCTCTGGGATCAGCAGTTTGTTCTTTCCTTGCTTTAGATCCATCAATTACCTGGTTTGCACTGGGATCAGCAGTTTGTTCTTTCATTGCTTTAGATCCATCAATTACCTGGTTTGCACTGGGATCAGCAGT
>Ga0105053_10009893_pt1 | contig 12052 bp, 14 predicted proteins | sample BON01_FD_78093 | JGI IMG/M metagenome (GOLD analysis project Ga0105053, IMG submission 78093) | Freshwater microbial communities from Lake Bonney liftoff mats and glacier meltwater in Antarctica - BON-01 | ecosystem: Environmental > Aquatic > Freshwater > Ice > Glacier meltwater | place: Lake...
ACAACGGACTTATCATCAGTCATCGCTGAACCGGCGAGCTCAAATTCTGCAGAGCTTTCCTCCCCCTTGCGCAACCCACCTGCCCAATCACTGGTCCCCATCGACGCACGCAGGTCACGTCCTGGTCCTGGTGTGTGTGTGGTACTCGGCAAGGAGGCATTCGTGCGAGCATTCTGTTCTCACGCCTTCCTCCTTGTAGAAAGAACAATACGGAGAGGGCTGTCCGCCTCATTCATTACTCATTCATATTCCTCCCCGTACACAACCCACACAGAGGCAGCATGGCGGTGTGGAAGTATGCCGCCTTGTCTCAGGAAGAGGCCCAGCAAGCGGCGGGCGGCTTGCCGGAAACGGTGCCAGCCATGGGTAGCGGCCCGGCCTCCTACGCAGAGGACGACGTCGCTCTCAAGCGGCGCATGCCTTTCTGCATTGGACTGTAAGTCGCTACACATGGAGGGGGATGTGTGGCTGGTACATAGTTAGAAAAATGCATGATTCGGGCTTGGTACATATTTTCTTACCACCATGGTCCCTCCTCCCATCACCTTAGGACGGTGCTCCTGGCCATCATTTACGTCCTTTCGCGGACTGAGAACATGCAATGCCCCACGATGGACTTGGCCAACCTTGACCTGGGGGGGGTGCGCGCCCAGCGGCTGTCGCTGACCCCGCCTCACATCATTGAGTGTGCGGCTGCGGGCGAAGGTGGGTCTCAAGAAGCCTGTCACCTCCCACGAAAGAAGCGTTACGCGGCGGTTGGGCAAAAGGGCATCACGCTGTGGATGACGGGCCTCTCTGGCAGCGGCAAGAGTACCATCGCCAAGGCCCTCGAGGAAGAGCTTGTTTTAAAGCACGGGAAGCACGTCTACCGCTTGGACGGTGACAACATCCGCACGGGCCTCAACCGGGTACGTACGTCCCTCCTCGTCTCGCTCAGTTGTGCGCACTCCATTCTGTTTTTCTCACGTACACACTCATTCCCACGTTCCTTTCCCAGGACCTGGGCTTCAGTGCCTCGGACCGGGCCGAGAGCGTCCGTCGCGTGGGAGAGCTGGCGTGCCTTATGAATGACGCAGGCACCGTCACCATTGTCAGCCTGGTGTCCCCTTACCGAGAGGACCGTGACATCGCCCGCAAGCGCCACGAGGACCAGGGCCTGAGCTTCATGGAGGTGTTTATGGACGTGCCTTTGGACGTGGTGCAAGACCGTGACCCCAAAGGCCTCTACAAAAAGGTGGGTGCGAGAGTCCCTTAGGTATTGCAAAATTAGCTGGCCTCGGAAGTTCTGACCTATTTGCCCTTTCTCTGCGTCATACACCTTTCCCAGGTCGCTGCCGGGGAGATCAAGGGTTTCACGGGGGTCGACGCGCCCTACGAGCCGCCCTTGGAGCCCGAGATTTTACTGCCCAATTACAAGATGACCATCGAGGAGTGCGTCGCGGTCTTTATGCAGAAGCTCCGGGCGGAGGGCGTTCTGGAAGGCGGCGACGTCTACCCGAAGGGCCTGCCTCTCCCGGACGGAGGCGAGGTTGTGGACCTGCACGTGCCTTCTTCCCAGGTAAATAAATGAACGAAGTGAAAGGGAAGGAAGAGAGCCTGGCTTTGCATTTGGGTGGTCTCGGGGCACTGACCCATCCGTTCGTAACCCCATACCAACACAGTTGAACGCCAAGAAAGCCGAGGCCGCAACGCTTCCCCGTGTCCTCTTGACCGACATCGACCTGAACTGGCTGCAGACCATTGGCGAGGGGTGGGCTGCGCCGCTCAAGGGCTTCATGCGTGAGGGCGCGCTGGTGCAGACCCTGCACCACAACAGCTTGCTGGTAGACCCCTACAACGTGACGGGCCATAAAGGAGCCCTGGAAACGCCCACCGAATGGAATGGTAAGACTCGATCCTTGACTGGTGGGGGCACTCGAGTCGCTTGTCTTTTCTTTCTTCTTCTCACATATCCTCACCCTGTGTTATTCCAACACCACACAAACAAAAACAGGCTACACTACGCGCAACCGTGTCTCCATGTCCATTCCCATCGTCCTGCCCATCACCGATTTCACCAAGTTTGGCGTGGAGAAGTCCGGCAAGCCTGCGGTAGCGCTCACTACCAAGGACGGTGTGGTGGTGGCCATTTTGCGCAACCCGGAAATCTACAAAAATCGGAAGGAGGAAATTGTGACGCGCACCTTTGGGGTGATTGACCCTGGCCACCCTTACATCAAGCACATCTACTCGGGTGGGGACTGGCTGTTGGGCGGGGAAGTGGAGCTCTTGGGCCGCATCAAATATAACGACGGGCTGGACCAATATCGATTGACGGCCAAGGAATTAGTGGACGAGTTTGTGCGGAGGGGCGCTGATGCCGTCTTTGCTTTCCAGACGCGGAACCCCACGCACGCGGGCCATGCCTACTTGATGAAGACCGCCCGAGAGAAGCTGATTGCCAAAGGTACGTACGTATTTGGTGCTGCACTTGGTCATAGGGAAGTGGGCGGGCCGATTGCTTTTTTCCCCCTACTTCTCATTCATTTCCCACCCGTTCTCTCCCTTCCTCCCTTCCCGCCTGTTGTAGGGTACAAGAATCCGGTCCTCTGGCTTTCTCCGCTGGGTGGCTGGACGAAGAAAGATGACGTGCCGTTGGACGTTCGGGTCAAACAGCACGTGGCCGTCTTGAACGAAGGCATGCTGGACCCCAAGACCACCGTGATGGCCATTTGGCCCGCGCCCATGATTTACGCCGGGCCGACCGAAGTCATTTTCCACGCCAAGTCCCGCCGAAACGCTGGTGCGGGCTTTTTCGTCGTGGGACGAGACCCCGCGGGCATGAAAGGCTCTGCCGAGGCTGCCACGTTTAAGGAAGACGACCTGTACCACCCGGACCACGGCCGCTACGTCCTGCAGACTTCCCCTGGATTGGGTGAGATGGAGCTCGTGGCATTTCAACAAGTCAAGTACGACAAGCGGGACCACACCATGAAGACGCCGGACCCCAAGCGCCCGGTACGTGCGGGTTGGGCGCGAGTCTTTCCTTTGTTTGTTTGATAGTCAAAAAGGCTTTGATATGCTCACACCACAATACACCATTTCCCTTCCGTGTGACCTCAAACACAGGATGACTTTATCTCCATCTCGGGAAGTAAGATGCGCCTGCTGGCCCGCAACGGTGCCGTGCCGTGCAGCTTGCCCATGCCCATGGACGTGGTGGCGGCCAATTGCGTGCCACCTGGCTTCATGGTGCCGACGGGTTGGGCGATCGTAGTGGATTACTACCAGAACGCCGAGACGAAGCGGTGGGTGCCTTGGAGCCAGCCGATCGTCGAGGCACCTGTGGCTTCCGGGACCGGCGTGGAGGGTCAGTATGGCACGAAGGACTTCACCGTCTACCTGAAGCAGCAAGGAAAAACCATCTCCCCCTGGCACGACCTTCCGCTCAAGGCCTCCCAAGATGCCTACACGGCAGTGATTGAGATCCCTATGTACACCACCGCCAAGCTGGAAGTACAGAAGAAATTGCCAGGTAGGTGGGCGTTGACGAACAAAGAGTGGAACATTTCTCCGCGCTCCCACTCACCCTTTTTGTAATAACAATCACCCCGTTCTTCCCAGGCAATCCCATCAAGCAAGACACGCACGACGACGGCTCGGTGCGCTTTTACATGTACGGGAGCCCGCCATTCAACTACGGCCTGTTGCCTCAGACGTGGGAAGACCCAGCGACTGTGGAGGGAGGGTATGGAGGGGACAACGACCCCTTGGACATCATCGAAGTGGGTTCCGGTCCTCTGCCGATCGGCACCGCTGTCAAAGTCAAGGTAAGGAAGGGTTGGGTTTGTGGGCGTTCTGATCGTCAAGGCTAAAAAGTCACGGCCCATGACTTACATGTCTACGTCTGCCCTTTACTTTGTTTAGGTTCTGGGTGCACTGCGCTTGATTGACAGCGGCGAATCCGATTCAAAAATCATTGTGATCCGCGAGGATGAGGCCGGCTCGATCCACGACCTTGCTTCTTTGGAGAACGTCAAGCCAGGTAAGAAGGCATCGGACAGTAGTTAGAAGGGGACAGTAGTTAGGAGGTGTTTGGGTTGTCAATACCCCCTCTGGTCCCAAGATTGTTTGTGTCCATTGCTCACCTCACCCCTCGCTTTCACCTCCTCCGCCCCCAACACCTTCCCCGCAGGCACAATCATGCGGCTGGTGCAATGGCTCAAGTACTACAAGACGGCGGAGGGGAAGGGTCTCAATTCCCTCATCTCGGAGATTCCCTCTTCGGCCACCGAGGCCGTACAAATCATTGAGTCGTGCCACACTCGTTGGCAGGCACTCAAGAACGGCACTTCGGTAGAGGGTAGCGACTTCTTCTTGGGGCGACGTAAACGCTGATGAATGAGAGGGGAGGAGACGAAACAAAATAGAGAGAGAGGAATAAGAAAGGCAGTCAAGTGAGCAATTGCAAGCGAGGAAGGGAAAGGTAAAAGAAAGAACACGCTGGAACTATATCAGAAAAAGAGCCCCTGATCCACATGAATTAAAGAAGAAACAATGACAACGGCAGACAGTTAAGTGGTTGAAAATACATCGTCATTCTGTTTTATTCTGCTTTGACAGGAACATCTACACTCCGCACAAAGCTGCCTGAGAAAGAAGGACGGGTCGGCGTAGGAGGGGATGAAAAAGTGGTGTGGTTGTGGTGAGGGGGCGTGAAGTGCGAGTACAACGGCGTAGGCCCGTTTCAGCAAATGATGAGGAGGAGAAGCGATGTAGTCTTCTTCTCACCAACTCTGCCTTCTCTCATTGAACACTTGATTGACTGACTATTCGCGGAGCGTGCGGGAAAAAAAGCAACAACAACAGTCAGGAGGAGTCAGGAGCGAGACCAGAGAAGAAGAAAGTCAAGAAGTAAAACACATGAGTACAATACAACACGCTACTCTGGTCTTGCGTGTTCTAACTACTGTTTCTATTGCTTCATTCAGCGTATGTTGCGGTTTCCTTCCCTAGCACCTCTCCTGGCAATCTTCTACGAAGGCAGCATTTCCTTGCCGGCCACCGACACAACGGCCACCAGGACGCCACATGCCACCACCAACATCGCAAGCATCGTAGGAGACACACCTGCGTCGCTGTTGTTGCCGTGGGTGCGGCCTTGGATGCCGTACCGAGCCCTGAGCTGGCTTGCCGTGAGGGAGCTGTCTTCGATGCCTCCATCTTTGGGCTCTAGCAAGTAGTGACGACGGAGTTCTGAGGAACTCAAGGAGTCGTCCCCCCGGCCATTTGTTCCTGTGTAGAAAGGAAGGAGGACGTACGGATAGAAGTGAATGAGTCCTGGGTAAAGCAACGTTGATTAGAGTAGAGGCTGCTGGGGCACAAACGAAGCCGCAAGGCCCATTTGATGCGACGTGTGGTCAATTAGCTAGCTACGCGGATGCCTATGCGGACAAAGCTTGAGAGGATTGTCTGTCAGGCTTGTCGTGGCGTGCTTGCTGGCCTTTGGTACGCATCACAGACGTTCAGAGGTGGGCCAACAAGCATGGCAACGAACGACGTCGTTTCGGCGATGATTGCGACGCGCGGGCTTGGACCCAATCTTCACCTCTCTCCTCACGACCACACATACAAAACATACATTAAATACAGCGCCGATGCCTACCAGGACATCAATTCGGCAACGGCCATGGCGGGGCTGCCGCTTCTTGCTTCCCAGGTGAGTCCTTTCCCTCCCCCAATGCTTCAATGGTGTTCTTCCTGGCTCGCACTCGCAAGCGTGGGTTAGCGGGGCCAATGGCTTGATTGCATGATTGCGTGTGCGGACAGCAACAGCACGCCGGCAAGAAGGAGAAAGACGATTGCCAAATTTATTTCGCGTATCGGGATCCCTCCCCCTGCTCGCTCCTCCAACCTCTGGCGACCTGGGGATCAGGCGAAATGGAGGCAGGGTTGAAGATGCTGCGCGCTCTACACCATGCAGTTTATGCACTATGGCAACCTTTTTCCTCCTGTCTTGGTGCCCTGGCGCTCGTATGGCAACTCCCCCCCCCCCCCCCCCCCCCCCCCCCCCCCCCCCCCCCCCCCCCCCCCCCCCCCCCCCCCCCCCCCCCCCCCCCCCCCCTCCCCCCCCCCGTGTCTGTGTTGGTGCCCTGACGCTCTCCCCTACCCCGATTTCACCTACGCTTTTCCCATCTCAACCACCAACCACCCCTTTCCCCCCGCCACCACACAGCATGCTCGGCCTCCTCGGCACGAACTCCCACGCCTTTGTCCTACCACGACCATGCCTTTCTTCCTTCTCCTCTCCTCCTCCCGTCGACTATCACCAAAGCCGACGGTTCCACCTACACTTCTTTCTCAGCTCCGCAACTGCCACTGCGACAGTTGTCCCCTCCTTAACCGAACAAGACAAGGCCGCCTTGGCCGCAGAGCAAGAAGCAGACCGACACTTCATTGCGATAATGAAAGAAAGTTTAAAAAAGCAGCAGCATTTCCGAGTTACCTTTAATACGAAGGTCGAGGAGCTTGGGGACCTAACGGATGCCTTGATTGAGCACGGCGCGTTGGAAGTGTCCTATCTCCCCAGTGAGCCGCTCTCATTCAGTCTTACCCTAGCCATGCCCTGCGAGAACGAGGCGGCGGACGATGGGATAGAAATGGGGGTGGAAGTACTGATGGCTTTGGCCTGGAGCATGGTTCAGCAACAACGACAAGCGCAAGGGTGCAGCAGCAACACTCTACCAAGATGGGAATACGAAGAAGAAATCGTGCCCAACGCCGTCAATTGGTTCAAAGCAGAGGCAGAAGCCGGCTTTACCCCTGTCACGGTCGGTCGCTTCCAAGTCGTGCCTGTGCAAGCATACCACAGCCCACCACCACCTTCGCAGCCCCAAGAGCAACAATATCAGCTGTGTATTCTGCCAGGGGAGGGTTGGGGAGATGGGCAGCACCCTACGACCCGTTTGTGTCTGGATTTTTTGAGTCAGGAAGGGGTGATTTGTGGGGGTGAGAGAGTAGTGGACTATGGCTGCGGAAGTGGGATTTTATCGATTGCAGCTGTGCAGGTGGGGGCGAGGGAAGCGGTGGGGATTGATGTGTGTTATGACGCCCTGGCGTCTGCAAAGACCAATGTGCTATTAAATGGGGTCGACCAAGAGGTGGAGTTGATGCATCCACGGGAAGTTGTGCCTGGAGAATTCGTGCCGGGTGATGTGGTGATTGCGAACATTTTGGTCGGGACTTTATTGGCGATGAGCAACACGATCTTGGGGGCGGTGAAGCCGGGGGGGTGGCTGGTCTTGTCTGGGTTGAGGCCTGAGCAGGTTGAGGTGATCAAGAGGAAGTATGGCGGGAATGTGGTGTGGGAGGAGGGGTTGGAGAGGGCGGAGGAGGTGAGGAACCCGACGTTTGGGACGGGGGCGGGGTTTTGGGTTAGGTTGGTGGGGAGGAGGGTGGTGGGAGACCTGTGGGTGGAGGCCTTGAGTGAGGCGGCCGTGTCGTGAGGAGGAGGAGGAGGAGGAGGAGGAGGAGGAGGAGGGGGGGAGGATGTGATTGAGAATGAGAGAAGAGGAAGAAGAAATAATGAGATAAAAGTACAACCTTGACGCAAACGAAAAGCCACTGGTGTTCTTGTATGTGGTATTCTTCTGAGTCAGTCGCGTGTTACAAAATGTAAGTATATTTGTGCTTTATTGCTTTATTTCCTCCCTCCTTCCCTCCCTCCGAATCTCTAAAATGGTACCGACCGTCGTTGCTGCTCCTTCTGCTGCTCCTTCAACAATTTCAGATAGGGACCTTTCCCCACACCTTTAGCACCCATCGCTTCCTCCATCAGCGCCTCCCCCCGTACCTTGTTCACCCCCAAATACCGCAAATGCTCCAAGGAAGACAACAAGGAGGAAGAAGAGGAGGAGGACGACAACGGTAGCTCCAACTTGACGTCGCAAGCCAAGGCGACCACAGAGCGAAATATCCACACGTCTTCCTTTTGCTTCCGCAATTTTTCTGCGAGGGTCTTGGCTCCTCTTAGATTGGGCACGGCGGCGACCTCATCCAAATTCTCATACAGGTTATCAAGTGACCCGAAGGCCTTCAACAGCCTCACAGCTGTTTGTGGCCCTACTCCTTTCACGCCCGGGATGCCATCCACAGGATCACCGGCAAGGGAGAGGAGGTCAGCAACAAGGGAGGGAGGAACTCCTAGCTTCGTTTCAACGGCGGCGGCATCGAATATCTGCAATGTACGTGGATGCATGACAAACGTGTTTTCGTTCACTAAGCACATCATGTCTTTATCTTCAGTGACCAGGATGGTGGTCACGTCGGGGGCTAAGGCGCGTGCCATGTACGAGAGGGAGCCCATCAAGTCGTCTCCTTCGTGCGTGGGGGAACGAAAGGAGACGCAACCCAAAGCTTGCAGATATATTATTGCACGTGGGACCAATGCGAGAAGCTCGGGAGGTTGGGCGTCTCGATTCTGCTTGTACGCGGGGAAAAGTGCCCGACGGAACACGTCGTCCCGCGTGCAATCGAAGCAGGCGGCGACGTAGGCTGGTTTGTGCTGGGACATGAGGTTGGCAAACTCCTTGCCTAGAGGGAGGGGAGGGAGATCGAATGTGAGTGGATGAAGGCGAGATGAAGCAGTCAGAATCATGAGTCGAAGTCGGGGCCATCCCTCCCTCCTCCCTTCCTTCCCCCCTACCTAGCAATAGCAATGGCCTGTCGATATCCTCGTAGTCATTGAGTTGGTATTTGGAGTAGTAGGAACGGTATAAAAGGCTGGTGGCGTCCAGGACGAAAAAGCATTCTTTCAGCGGCGCCGGCAAGATGGCTATTGGTGGGGGGATGCGCGAGGACCAGGAAGAGGAGGAGGAGCTGGTGCTGGTGGAGGACAGGGAGGAGGAGGAGGAAGAGGGCGACACCACTCTCGACGACAAGGGGCGAGAGATGAATGCAAAAGCGCGTGCTGGCTGGCAGCATTTTGATGCGGCTAGCGTGAGGACGACCGCCATGACGACGCGGGTGGTGGATAGTAAATTAACGTTGCTCCCACGTTTGTGTCCACGGCACGCTGCCCCAGACATTCCTCTCCCTTGGGCGGCAACACCTGATCCTTGGCTGCCTGTAATGGTGGATGTGGATGCGGGAGGGTATGGGCAAATGAGAGGGCAGGTCATGCATCAACATCGTACTTATGACAAGTCTCGGCGATCACTCATGGCCCTCCCAATCCCCACAGCCTCTTTGTCTCGTCTCGTCTCAATGCACCCGTCCTGACACATTTCCCCTCGACACAGACGCACAGGGAAGCAAGCCACTCGCAAGCCCCTCGCCAGCAGCCGCCGGCTCATCATGGCAACGACAAACCCTTTGCCCTTACGAGTCAGGGGGCCAGGAGGCGGCCCGCCAGTGCTGCTTCCAGACCTGACCACGGCCTCCACCATTACCGAGCTTGAGTGCGCCATCCGCATAGCGCTAAGCCTGCCCGAGTCCAAAGCCATTGTGACGCTCGCCGGCTTTCCTCCGCGCCCACTTGCTTCAGACGGAGACGAGGGAAGCAGCACGCCCTTGGCGGGATTGCTGCAGCCGAACGAGGTGGTGACGGTGCGGGAAGACGCGGAAGGGGAGGCTATGGTGTTGCAAGGCCAAGGTGCCATGAAGCAGAAGAAAGGGGGCGCGCGCACAGGGGTCTCGGCCTCGTCTTCGCCTGCATCAGGAGGAGGAGGTGGAGGGAAGAAGAAGAAAGCCGCGTCGTCTCCGGCAATCTCGGTCAATGCGGGCCCGAACGTACGCACTCTGCATGGTAGTAGTGGCCGTGGTGGTGGTGGTGGAGGAGGAGGCGGACCTTGCAAGCGCCGACGCGTGAACGTGGGCGTGTCGAGCGAAGAAGACATCGGGGGGTTGCTCCTGTCGTCGGTAGGGGGAGGGGCCGGGGGAGGAAGGGTAGGGCAGTGCATGCGCGCCGTGTTCCGCAAGGCCATGGACAAGCAATTCGACGAAGCCAAGGCGAACGCCCGGGTCGCCGCGGCGGAAGGCGGGCGGTATGTCCTGGAAGAGAATATGGAGGCACGGAGGGGGGATGGGAGCTGTGCGAGGCTCAAAGTGACTTATCACAAGGGGCTTGGGTTTCAGAGTAACTTTGAGGACGACGTGGAGCTGCTGACCAAGGCGCAGTTGCTGGGGGTGGTGGGGTCGGTGCTGGCGGATAACGACGCGAGGGAGATGCTGAAGCCGGGGGGGATGGCGGGGTGTAGCCCCCGAGTGTTCTGGTCCTTGTTGTTCCATTGTGGTCCGTCTGCTGCTGCTGCTGGTGGCGCTGCTGCTGCTGCTGGTGGCGCTGCTGCTGCTGCTGGAGGTGCTGCGGGGGGGGTGGAGGCAGTATTGCGTCGATTGGTGCCCGGGCAAGATTGGGGGTTTCTGCATGAGCGGCATCGGCGGTTGAGTGAGAAGGCGATGGAGAACCAGCAGCAGGAGGAGGACTTGAGGCGGGTGAGAGAGGAGGTGGCGCGACAGAAGAGGGAGCAAAGGGAGGCGAGGTTGGCGAGGAAGAAAGCGGCGGTAGCAGCAGCAGCAGCAGCACCAGGAGCAGCAGCAGCGGCGGCGGCGGTGGAAGGAGGAGGAGGAGGAGGTGGTGGGAAGAAGGAGGCGAAGAAGAAGGAGGAAAGGGTGGGCACGGCCGGCGCGGAAGGGGCTGAGGAGAAGGAGGAAGAAGAGGTGGTGGTTGTGGAGCCGAACGAGCGTGAAGTGCGGGCTCAAGCCGCGTTGGCTCGCTTCAGTAAAGGAGGAGGAGAAGGAGGAGAAGGAGCTGCTGCTGCTACTGCTGCTGCTGTATCTTCCGACGAGGACGAAGAGGAAGGCGAGGTAGACAGCGATTTCCCCGAAGATGTGTCTGATGCCTGGGTGAAGGTCTTGCGAAGCCCTTCCTTCAACCTGCCCACCTGTGCAGCATTAGCAGCAGCAGACGCGGAAGAGCTGACCCCAAGGCTGGAGGAGCACTTCACGCGTAAGGGCAAGGCGGTGGCGCCGAGTAAGCCGACAGTGGAGGAAGTCCAGAAGTGGGTGTCGGCGTGCCAGATTTACGAGATGGATAGTATGATGATGTTGCTGGCGGGCGGGGACGAGGACCTGCTGGAGGCCTTGGAGTGCGTGCATGTGGCGACACCGAAGGATGTGCGGCTGTGGGCCGGGAGTGTGCCGGGCGCGTTGCTCGATATGCTGGAGCAGGACTTGAGGGAGGACAGGCTGAAGGAGAAGGTAAAGGAGTCCTTGCCGGATCTAGAGAGCGTAAGGGAGATGGGACGGAAGGCGGATGCGATGATGCAGAAACATGATTGGTTGGACTTGTGGGGGAGTGAGTAGGGAAGGAGGGCAGGGAGGGAGGGAAGAAGATGTGTGTGATTGTGCATATGAGAAAGTGAATACGCGAGGGAAAATATACAGGCAGGCAAGTCAGAAAAAGAGGGTCGACAAGCAGAGAGAATCAAATGAGAGAGACAGCAACACACAAGAACATAATATGGCACATACGAAGAGGAGTTGTTTAAATGGGATGGCGCTTTGCGCTTTCTTTACTTCTTTTCTGGTCTATCTCTTTCTCTTTCTCTTTGTCACCTTCTCTTTCTTTTCTTCCCAAAATCATCATCATCCGCTTTTGTTAAATGCTTGCTTCCTTTGTCTGTGAGATCTCTTTGTCGTCTTCCCTTCAGTCTATGTTTATCGATTTACATGTCTTAGATGTGTTTGGTTTTCTGCGCACCTGCCCCTTCTCTTCCTCCTTTATCTTTTCGTCGTTCTCGTCTCTTTCTCTTGTGTGTGTGTGCGTGTACCTCTATTTTCCTATCTGTCTTTTACCTTTTACATACAAATATCGGCAGTCCTCCTGTATGTATGCATCAGGTATTCTGCGTCGTGTTCGCGCTGGTTCGTTTGCTTCAACTTGGGCTGGTTAAAAGACATAATACATGCCTTTAGAAATAAAATGTATCAAGACACAAACAAGAAGGTATCTTCCACTGAATGTGCTTTTACCAAAAATCAATCAAAGAAAAAATAAAATCACTGTCGTCTACCT
>Ga0105053_10009905_pt1 | contig 12045 bp, 9 predicted proteins | sample BON01_FD_78093 | JGI IMG/M metagenome (GOLD analysis project Ga0105053, IMG submission 78093) | Freshwater microbial communities from Lake Bonney liftoff mats and glacier meltwater in Antarctica - BON-01 | ecosystem: Environmental > Aquatic > Freshwater > Ice > Glacier meltwater | place: Lake...
AGACATTAGTGGAACCGATGATGTTCGAGTCATCACGACATTCGAGGAGATGAAACTCAAGGATGATCTTCTTCGTGGTATCTATGCTTATGGCTTCGAGAAACCATCAGCTATCCAGCAGCGAGCTATCTTGCCGATCGTTGAAGGACGGGATTTAATTGCACAGAGTCAAAGCGGCACTGGGAAAACAGCAGTATTCTGCATCGGTGTACTACAAGTGATCGATGTGAAGGTGCGCCATACGCAGGCAATAGTTCTGTCGCCAACTAGGGAGTTAGCTGAACAAACTCTCAAGGTGATGTGCGCTCTAGGCGATGGCATGAGTATTCGATGTCACGCTTGTATTGGAGGAAAGAAGCTGGGCGAGGATATTAAAGTATTGGAAGAGGGAGTCCAAGTGATTTCAGGTACACCCGGGCGAGTGTGGGACATGATTAAGCGGTCCCACATAAAAACACAGACAGTGAAACAATTTATTATCGATGAAGCCGACGAGCTTTTTCAGAGAGGGTTTCAGGAGCAGATATACGATATTTACAGGTATTTACCATCGACGGTGCAGGTGGTACTTATCAGTGCCACAATGCCTCACTCGGTGCTAGGAATGACGAAGAAATTCATGCATGACCCTATTTGCGTGCTAGTGAAGCGAGACGAACTTACACTCGAAGGCATCAAGCAGTTCCATGTTCCCGTAGAAAAGGAGGAATGGAAATTTGACACTCTTTGTGATTTGTACGATATGCTTACTATAACCCAGGCCGTTATTTTCTGCAATACTCGCAAGAAGGTTGACTGGCTGGCGAAGAAAATGAGAGATGCGAATTTCACGGTATCGGCAATGCATGGAGAGATGGAACAAACGGAAAGAGAAGCTGTCATGCAAGAATTTCGTTCTGGTGCTAGTAGAGTTTTAATCACAACGGATATATGGGGTCGCGGATTGGACGTACAGCAGGTTTCACTGGTGATTTGCTTTGATCTTCCTATTAATAGAGAAAATTACATTCATCGAATTGGACGCTCTGGGAGGTTTGGTAGAAAAGGAGTGGCTATTAATTTTGTCACCGATGCAGATTATAAGACCTTCAATGAAATTCAAAGGTTTTATGCCACGAAAATTCCCGAAATGCCAATGGACGTAGCAGATATATTCTAAGATACAAGTGTGAAATAGTTAATTGAATGTTTACATGTTTCTATTAAATCATTAAGACATTGTCAGAGCTGATGCCACAACATACCCTATCCAAAGCATCATCAGCAACAGGGCTGAAATGTACTTTGGAGTGGATGGCCCCCCAAGTTCCCCCCATCCCATGCGTCTTCGAACAGTCATAATAACAAAGAATGCCGCAGCACAAACGCAGAAGATAGTAACCGATTTCTCAAGTGTTCCAGACAAAACAATGAATTCCTTGCCTTGAGATTGCTTGTAGAATGCTCCGATCATCCACGGTAGTCCCAAACCTAGGAAGACATTGACAGCGTTGGATCCGGTAACATTGCCTACAGCTGCATCTGCATTGCGATCATTTACTGCGGCCAATTTGCTTGCGAAAGTATCCGGTAAGGACGTGCCGAGCGCGACGAGAGTAATGGCGGTTAGCGGATTTGGAATGCCAATCAAGCACCCAAATATTTTAGCGATATCTCCCACTGCTACAGTCACCACTCCAATCAACATAAGAGATACGACAAAGCTCAGCCATCCATTGAAGTAGGATGTGGGAGGAACGATTGAAAAGAGAACCTTCCAACCGAAGGTAAGTATATGCATCACCATATCAATTGTTGAAGGCTCCTCGCCATCTTCACCTTGAACTGTCAAAGCATTCTTAATCTGTTCTCCCCAGGTTTCTGTTGAAAGGTCCATTTGTTCTAAATGAATGTGCATCAATTCTGTGATTTGATCCACTACCATAGCGTAATTTGCATCGTTAGTGATCGTTACAGAAAGGAACTTGTGTTCACCAAATTCAGCTTGAGTCTCTTCATCGCTAAATTCCAATTCAATACCGAAATTAACGTCTTTACTGTATTCTTTATCGTCAATTATAACGATTTCAAATTGCTTCTCGACCTCGCCATGAGCAAACAATAACATTCCCATGGTTGCATGATAGTCTTTACCGTCTCTAGCAGTTCCATTAACGGTAGCATACTTGACCTTTATTGGTCCATCACAACCATTTGATCTCGTAACTGTTACATTCAGTTTCTTATCACTTTCCTTCACAGCCATTGCTCCTTCCGTAAACGAAAAGAAACCTGCTGCGTCATCATCGATGATTACCACTTCCGTCTTGATGAAAGTTGCATCTTTTAAGTTTACATTGTTACTAGTTTCTCCACCTTTCACCATCAGGTTCACAAAGAAATTCTCGTCATCCTCGGCACGCTGATCATTGACGATTTCTATCTTGATCTCTTTGACTTCTTCTTGTGGGGCAAATTCCAACTTGCCCTGCACATGGACGTAATCATCTCCAGCAATAGCAGTTCCAGATTGAGTTTCGTAATGCACAGTAGATGGTAACGATAGATCCCCAATTCGCAAAACAGGGATAAATATTGAACCAGCTCCTTCATTGACGGAATGTTTTCCTGCTTGAAACGTAATTATCGGTAAGAATGAAACTTCATCAAATGGCGAAGCTTTTGGCAATTTAGGAGATAACAAGCTCATTGTTTTGGTGATCAAAGAAGGTCGAGGTCTGGGTTTCACGACTCGTTTGCCACCTACCATTTGATGAATGGCATTAATTCGATAACGCATTCTAGAGCTCTTGCCAAAACTTTGCATTTCATCCGCCGCTTTCAATGCAATCTGCTCGGGTGTCATTTTCTCAAAATCTTTCGGTTCCATCTTTTGAATCATTTCAGAAACTTTCAATTTGCCTTCCAAGTCATCGTCTATTTGAATCACTCCATGATGTTCGGTAAGGCGCGCATCCAAGGGTGTTATAGATAGCTTTCTGGGTCGGTTTTCGGCTGATATGTGAGCTTCTGGAATTACTTTTAAATCCAGATTGCAACCAAAATGACCCCACCATTTGTTACTTTGAGCCCATGATAGAAGTAACAGCAACGGAAAATAAAGGAAAGTTAAAACTGCTTCCAATGGTGTAATGACACTATCGTTAAGCACAAACAGCATCCATACATATGCGAATACTGAAAACGAGGAAGTAATGATGAAAACACCATAGTCCTCGATATCCCTTTTCTCACCATTCGGTATGGACGGCATGCATATAGCTGTGATCATGAACAAATTGAAGGCGGCACTGCCTACTATAGTACTTGCCCCCAGACCATCTTCAGGAACCTTATCTAATGATCCCACTGTTTCAATCACACTTAAAAGAATCTCAGGAGCAGAACTTCCCAAGGCCATCAAAGAAAGGTTGGCTACTGTATCGTTCCATACGAAAACCTTTTTCTCAACTAGATTGCCGCTCTCATCTTTTGCCATAACAACTCGTTCTTGAGCAGTCACTACTTCAATAGCCGCCATAAAGTTATCGGAAATAATGGCGACTCCTAGAAAACACCAACCAAGGAGACAAAGGTACATGATAGCCCTCAGTTGTCGGTTCCACAGTGGCTCACTATAGAACAAGGGGAAAATATAGTCACCAGTACACACATCCGGTTGCGGATCATTAAATGCATAGATGATGTTTCCCTCGTCCAGTGCTGTGAACGTTAATTGACAGCCTTCCGTGAAGTTTTCCGAGTTGGTTCTCGCCACGTCTTGGCTGCATAGTCGGTTGGTTAAGTCGAGAGCACTTGGTGGCGTCGCCCCTCCCTGAATGGATGGCAAGCAGCACAGTATAGGTACTGGTACAAAATAGCGCATGCTCTCTCCTCACCTCGGTTATTATTGCAAATGAAACGGCTTCAACAGATTTTGGTGGAACGAAAATGTTGACTACTAAAGTAAAGCATAGTTGTGGCTATGAATGATATCCAATTTTCAACCGACATTTTGAGGTTGGGATGATTTGGTGTAGTTTAAAATTCAGCGATTATTATTTCAAGTTTGAGCACTCCTTCTCATACATTAATTAGAATTTAGAGATGCTTTCAATTTCTTCCACAATAGATGTTTCGTTTAAAAAATCCATTTGCATAAAAAGAGAAAGTATAGATCTTATTTTCCCAAAGATACTCTGGTAGTTTCCTTTCTCCCAGGTGCAAGTGAATACCAATTCTTCAAAAGCCCCAATATATCTACCAGGGTAAAAACCGTGTCCAAAATTAAAGTAGGATTGAATATTTGGGACTTCACTGCTTTCGCATTGGCATCAAGCCAGTTGAGTGGCGTGGATTCAAGAAGCATCGGATTGGAAGCCACATAGGAAATTGAATCGTCAGTCACAATTTCCATTTTTGTGGTTGCAAAACCTGCAATATTTAATTTATCGTCCATCCACGCCACCGATTCGAAGGACAAAACTCCCTTGGTGCTGCTAAATACCAATATGAGCAATGCCACATTAATCAAAGACAATCCAGTTGAAGTATACAATGCATATTTATTGTTCAAGGGCTTTTTCTGAAGAAATTCACGAAGAAATACACCCATCGCGAATCCAAAACAAATCACATCCATTCCTAGAGAAAACGCCAACAGAAGAAGGACTGTGTTTAAACTAGGAACAAATTGGAAATAAATCACGGTAGTCGTCAAATCCAAGTCTTTGTACTCTACACAAGGTCTAAGTTGAAGCGCGCAATAGTCCGTAAAGGGCGAATTGATTTCAATAATCGCGATCAAACCTGACGCTTCAAGTAAATTAGAACCAGGATGTACCGGTATGGCACCTTGTTCCAAGTTGTCCACGTACAATTGTGGTGCTTGGAGCAAATCATGAGCAGTTTTTTGCAAGGATAAGAAGCCCAGCAATCCAACGATAGTCATCGCAAAAACGAGGAACTTGAAACCAAAAGTCATCGATGCAACCCCTCGTTTAGTCCATTTGTTTCTCATTTTAGCACGAAATCTCATAAGACGTTTCTGGCATTTCGAAGAGTCCGACACTTCTAAGGCCACATCGTCTCCTGTTTCTTCCACTACTTGTGCGGTTAATGTGGTAGTAGCTGTAGCGGCATTGCTTGACACTGTCGAGAGAGCAATAGTTGCGCTTGTGGCTACTACAACAATACCAGCAACAATTCCTGTTCCCACATCATACATACCATCTTCAAGTTCTTCAACAAGTTCAGGATTCCACGGTTCATCTTCATTATTGTCATTGAATAGATCAGCTGAAGTTACTGGTGATGAAGTCCCAGGCGATGAAGTTACAGGCGATGAAGTCACAGGTGATACAGACGGCATCGATGTAGTTGGAGCAACTGAAGGGAATTCCTGATCGAAGCTATACAATATACCGCCATACGCAGCAGTCACCAAGGTTGTATCAGTGGCCACCATCCGAACACCGAAACCAGGGGCATCAATACGAATCAATTGACTTTGGATGAATAGAGGGAAAGAATTCTTAAAAACAACAATGTCCGCATGCCTGGTAACTGTCAGCGTATCTCCAGAAATGGATAGCGTCTGACCAAATCTTCCATTGGCTACGATACTGTCAGGTTATTTGCATCGCCTTTATTCCTTTCATACACATAAACGGATCCATTATCTTGGATGTCTCTTGGCGCTCCAACTGCAAGGTAAGTCGCGTTCAAACTGATGCTGATACCTCATCGGTAATCAAACAACGTATCTGTTGGAGTGACCAATTTAAGTTGCGCGTAGCTATCACCAGAATATTCAAATACTTCCACTGAAGGAAATGAAGACAAAGCTGATGCTGCAACAACTCCTTCAGACGCGGATAATGCATATCCAAAACCTCCATCAGATGATTCCGTATCCGGTTGCTGCAAAAAAGAATACTGATTGACTTGAAATTGAAAGACGTGAACCTCTCCTGGTCCTGGAGGTGTTTGAAGCAGTTCTGGGCGTCCCACTATCACCAAAGTCTCGTCTATAGCCACTGAAAATCCATATTGGGATCCAGCAGTGTTAGAGCCCATTGTATCCATTTGCAAAGTTACCAGCTCAGTAACAAACAACCAATCGTTCCCGGATTTCTTATACAGCACTGCACGTCCTCCGAAAGAATCTGATTCAGGTGCACCAATAGCCAACAGATCATTTTCAATTGCAACGGAAAAACCAAATCCGATAAATCCGCTTGGATTTGGATTAACCAAAGTAGCTTCCACCTCCCAAGCAGTATGCTCGGTATCTCGTCTTCATATTTGAACTCGGCCATCCTCAAATGTCGGGTCTCCTACCGCAAGAAGATTTCTCCACATCGAAATTGATGTTAGGTTTGAAGAATGTCCTGGCGAAAACGAGAATGTCGGAATTATGTCGTAGAGCGAATGACAGCAGTAGAGTTGCAAGCTCAACAGAATGATTGGAATCATTTGAGAAACCATTCTAAATTTATACTCAGCGCGAAAAGGTTCCAACGTAAAGACGAATAACCTAAAAAAAGTACACACTCCATTTTTTTCTAGAACTACTTAGAACTGGCTATTGCTTACCTGAGTATTGTATCTTGTATAAGATGCTGTTTTTTGTTGTTCTATTGTTATCATGCGGGGTTTTCAATTCACACAGTTGTGTCTCGCAAAGACCAAAGCACCCGTTGGTTTTCTCGCATGCTGTCGAAGCTTTGATCCAAAATATATCCAATTACATTCATGATCCGGAATTACGTTGCCTCTTTGCAAATACGCTTCCAAATACGCTTGATACAACTGTCAAACAACTTGGTGAGCATATTGGAAAGGACGATACGTTCATTGTTACTGGGGACATCGATGCAATGTGGCTTCGGGATTCCACCAACCAGGTCCAGCCATACATGAATTTATTGCTCCGTGACAAAACCCTTTCAAAAATGGTTCGTGGATTGATCAACAGACAAGTTATCTACATGAAAATGGACCCATTCGCAAACGCATTCTCTGAGCAAATAAACAATTCCTGTTCAAGATCGCATCACTCTAAAGAAGATTACACTGTGTACCATCCTTGTGTCTTTGAACGCAAATTTGAATTGGATAGTTTGGCAGCGTTTTTGAAACTATCTAGTCAATATTTCCAAATTACTAAAGATGTTTCAATATTTGATTCTGAATGGAGAGACGCCATTCTGTTGGTTCTCCGTTTGCTTCTTCAGAATCAACGAGCTACAGGGACATCTTGCTCGCAGTCAAAAGGCTGTGATGGATACTATTTCCAAAGGATGACTGCCCAGCCAACTGATTCTCTTTCTCATGGTATTGGATCTCCGGGCAGATACACTGGTATGGTCCGAACTGCGTTTCGTCCAAGCGATGATGCTGCCATGTATCCGTTTAATGTCCCTGCGAACGCTATGCTGGTTGCTGAGCTGAAGAATATAATTGCTTTGTTGAAAGTGTTGCATTTTGTTGATATAAATGCGTGGGAGACATTGATGTGTCAAGTTGACCACGGGATACATCAGCATGGAATCAAAGTTATTGATGATAAAAGTGTTTTTGTTTACGAAGTAGACGGTTTCGGGAACTATATTTTTATGGATGATGGTAATATTCCGTCCTTATTAAGTCTTCCGTATATTGGTTATGTCGACATGAACAATGAAACATACACGAATACGAGGGCCCGTTTATTGAATGAGGAGACAAACCCTTATTACTTTAAAGGTAGTGCTGGCAAAGGAATAGGGAGCCCCCATACAGGCCCAGGAAATATATGGCCTATGAGCCTCATTGTTCAGGCCCTTACCACCGATAATCCTTTCGAAATTACAGAATTGCTTGGCATGATTGTGAGGTCCAGTAAAAACACCTTACATGAATCATTCAGCAAAAATGATGTGTCTATATATTCAAGACCATGGTTCGCGTGGTGCAATTCATTGTTCGGGGAGTTAATAGTATCCATTGCGAATACATCTCCAGAGATTCTTCTAAAGTTTTCGAGCTTTCAGCACTTGGAAGTAGAATTCAATTAAGAAAATACATTCACATTACGGATAGTTATTCTCGCATTGTACTTATTTCTTTCACTATCTATGGCATCTTCTTGCTTCAATTCCAAAATACACTGTCAAGCACGCGGTTCAGTAGTTCTTAAGATGCACCTTCAACTTATTCATTGGCGTTTCTCTCTTCACCATTTTCACACTACCTTGTGGTTTTAAAGACCTGCTGATGTTGTATGCCCCTGGTCCTGGACCACTACTCGTAATGCTTTTGTTCATTTTGAGCTTGGATGTCAAATCGTGAGAACGCTTCCATTCGAGGTGCGTCACTTTTTGCTTGGCTAACAATTTCTCTGCTATTTGGCGATTCGCTTTGGCAGTCACTGCTATTAACGCGATATTCCGTTTTTGCTGTAGATCACTCAAGGACCCACTGGACTGGTTCATCAAATTGTGTATTTTTTTCAATTTCCGCGCTTGATGAATGAAGAGGTCCGTCAGCTTCTGTCTCGTATTCCTATTAGACCCTCTAACAAACATGAACCATCCATTAAAAAGAAAGTCCTCCCGATTCATACTGTTGACGAAAGCAACATTTCTGCTGTTGATGAGAGCAACATTTCTAGTGCCACCAAAGACTTTCATTTGGGTTCGGCTCATGAAGCCCGACATTCTTTGGAAAACGACCACCTATTGGAACCGGAAATATTGTATTCTATGAAAGTAAACCCGTGCTTGTGTGAATCCAAGCTGAATAAGAAGTCGGCGGATCTTTACCATGTCAATTATTTTTACGAGGTGCAATGCTGGTTGCGAACCCAGGGAAAGAAAGAGGAAGCTAAAATGACTTTGGAAGAACGAGAGATGTATAAAAAAATATTTAATATGCTGGATGAAGATGGTAGTGGAACATTAGACACCGAGGAGATTTCTGTGGCGATGAAGCTAGTGGGAGTTAAAATTAGCAAGGGGCAACTACGTCGCGACATTTTCGGGTATTCAAAAGACGGTCAGTTAAACTTTGCTGCATTTATCCGAATCATGGACGTGAAAACGAAAACAATCCCTTCGAAGCCTTCAAATTCAAAGCCTTTAACTGGTGACTCGCCAAGAAAACATGAGAGGAAGATGAGTAGTCATTCTTCTGCTTCTTCTGCTGAAAGCAGTGAAGAAATACTTCCTTTTAATCTCTGGGTTCCAGCATTTCAACGCCGCAAAAACATTGATTTTGTCATGGAACTTAAACTCAGGGACGGAAGAAAGTTGCCATACAACTCGTCCGTCTCTGATGAAAAGCCTCCCCATATCACCATCGACTCCAAGCTTCCTGATTGTACATGCGGGAAATTTCCAACCAAGCTCGTTGTACTCGAGAAAATATTGAAGCGTATCTGAATTTTCATGCGTTCTATATTAAAGCATTGGACTATCTCCAACCCGACATCAAGAAATATACCGGTCTAGTTGTCGAGCAATCATCAACAAGTTTTTAAATGGATCAAAATTTGAATTTTTGGTTTGAATTTTGATATTCAGAGGAACTTTACGGAGTTCGAGTGGATCCCGGCCACGTATCGTTTCTGAGAGTACTCCGATAGGTTGAATTCAAAAATTCAAAATTTTATGGCCAGTTTTTTTTTGAAACACGTATGCAGCCACAATTCGAGATATACCTGTTGGCCCAATCATGGGCGGCAAGCTTCTGTTGCGTCAAGCCTGAACGATGTGGTACGTTGCCCCTCGATTGGTCTAGTACACATCTATGCTTGCACGGTTTGTGGCCCGCTTATACTGCGAAAAAAGAAAATCACGGGAATTATCCTACTGAATGTGAAACAATTCACAAAAAATTCCAACAAGAAGTCATCCCCCCATTAGCAGTGGACTTAGCCCCCAATTATCAGGAGGGACTCGGGAAGGTGAGTTCTCCGTTGATTTTTTTTAATTAAAATGGTTAATGGGTGACCAAGCATGAATGGAAAAAGCACGGCACTTGCTCGGGCTTACCGCCTAAAATATATTTCCAGGTAAGTAATATCGTTGATTTATAGTTTATTTGTTTATATTTTGTTTTGTAGGAAGGTTTAAGGGTAATGTTATCGCTGCCACGAACTGATAGAGGAACACCAGAAGTGGTAATGAAAAATATCGGTGGTGAAATCGACAGCAGTTCTTTGAGAGCTTCTTATGAAAGGAAGGTCGGAATTAAAGTTACGGAGAAATGCGTCCTCGAAGAAATAACGTCGTGTTTTCTCAAGGACAACAAAGGCGGCCACGGTAGGTGCAGTTCAAATTTGGTTTCAATTTTTGATATATTTGAACAGAAAAAGTAGGCAAGCAAGTAGATTGCCCCGAATACATCATGAGAGGGCTTCGCAACAACTGCAACAACTGCGACAATAAGAAATGCAAAGGCGTAATTAGAATCAACAGGATTAACACGTGTAGCGTGTAAACAACAAAATCAATTTATTAAAATAGTTATATGCCTTAGTATTTTTTGAACGAGTGGATGTTTCTCATTCATTAAGAATTGTTATTGGATCCGAGTTTTCGGACTCTGAATCGCTGTAAGCACAGCATGCTCTCGTGGTACCGCAGTTCTCAATAAGCACTTCAGTTGTACGGCTAGCATCGATTTCAACAGCCTTCCCTTGATTGCTGCAGCATTCCTTCTGTTTTCCGTCGATAATTTTTCTCCAGTTAAAGAAGCAATGTCCAGCTGACAATCCCAACACGAGCGAGAGAAACAATGGAACAGAATAAGTCATTGCAATCAGCATTGCAAAATATCCAAATACTACCTGAGAAGAGTAAACGCACAAGTACAATATTGCATTTGCTCGTTGATCATTTGAAAAACGGGAACTGCGTACCATTCGTTTCAACGTCACGACACCTTCCACCGAAATCCCAAAAAGAAAGACACCAATGGCTCCGAAAGAAAACTTGAGAGCAGAGTCAAGGCTCCACGCTTCAAAAAGAAGACAAGGGGCTTGATTGTCAACCCATACAAAACCAGTCATGTACATTGCTGTGCACGTCGTTGAAATATCGGTTAGTTTGCGCGTCGATACAGACTCGCGAGATATTATTCTCGTGATCAACTGTTCTGCCTGGACCAACGGCCTGGCAAATGGAGGACATCTTCCCCATATTGCATCGTCCAAAGTATTTCCAAGTGAAATGACGACAACTTGAGATTCAGGAGAATGAATCGACAGCTGGAAGAACCCGTGAACGAGATCCATCGTAGAAGAAACATTAAGGGACACTTTAAATTCGTCCACAGCAGCAGCCTGAATGTACTCGTTCATAATAGCCCCCCCCGCCAGTATCAAATGAATTGCCACATACATCGCTTAGTATGTCGACGAACGCAGATGAAATGGTTTCAAGAGTCCGTCTTAGCTTCGTACTTGCAATTTGACCTGCATTCGAGAACGAAGAAATCGGCGCGCTAGACTCAGCCGCAATATCCATACCGTGCTCTTCCACTGAATACTGTACATCAGATAGTACTTGACTTAAGCCGGTCAGTGCAGTGACATGCAACTGGCCGTAGGTCACCAATGACTGAGAGATAGAACCATGGATGTCACCAGCTACCAATTCCGACAGAGACAACACGAGGGGTGTAGCATGCACTCCGTAAAAAAAGCCTAATGCCAGAACGCACCTCATGTCCAAGAATAATGTTTGTTTGTTACTAGCAAACTAGGAAAGGGAAAAATAGTCGTGCGCAAGGTGAGGGGGGCGTACCGTTTGAGCAGTTTAAACTGGGGTTTTTGAATACTATTTGGTTTTACATTTTACTTCTTCATTCTACCTAGATGCATACCTGGTACATACATGAATTAATACTGAACAACATATTAGAAGACCAAGTCAGTTTTATTGAATCCCTATTACTTATTTATTTTAAAAACTATATATTTCGTTAAAAAGTTAGTTTAAGAACTGCGCCAGCCACCTGAATCCTTCAGCATAGCCCATTTTTCTTACTACGGAGCACATAAACAATTCCATAGGTCTA
>Ga0105053_10009908_pt1 | contig 12043 bp, 7 predicted proteins | sample BON01_FD_78093 | JGI IMG/M metagenome (GOLD analysis project Ga0105053, IMG submission 78093) | Freshwater microbial communities from Lake Bonney liftoff mats and glacier meltwater in Antarctica - BON-01 | ecosystem: Environmental > Aquatic > Freshwater > Ice > Glacier meltwater | place: Lake...
TATATATATATATATATATATATATATATATATATATATGTGTGTGTGTGTGTGTGTGTGTGTGTGTGTGTGTGTGTGTGTATATATACATATATACATATATTTATATATAAAGGGCCACCGGCGCAACCACAAGGGTCAACCGGGTTAGCTCACGGGAGCGGTTTCACCCGAACCCTCGGGTGCGGCGAGCAGCCGTCCGTAGGTGGGTGGGGGGCCTAGGAGCTTCCCGCGTCCCTCCGCGCCACCTGTGCCGGCCGCAGAGTGATCAATCTATATACAATAATATGTGTGTGTATCTGTATCTCTGTACACAGAGGACGGGGGCGATGGAGCTGTCGGCGCCGGGGTTGTATTGATAGCGACACGGGACCAGCAGTCCGTGTCAGGGGCACGTACGTTACGTGCAGGCACCCAGTCTGTGCTGGCTCTCTCAGGCAGAGCGCGGTCTAACACCGTCGGGGAGGGGCGCAACAGCCGGCGCCGATAACTGCCGTAACGGCTATCGGCGCCTGCTGTGACGGATAGAGAGCGATGCAGGAGAACGTGAAGAGTGATAAATGTGTATTCAATCATATGTGTGGGTATCTGTATCTCTGTACACAGAGGACGGGGGCGGTGGAGCTCTTGGCGCCGGGGTTGTATTGATAGAGAGCGATGCCGGAGAAAGTGAAGAGTGATCAATGTATATACAATAATATGTGTGTGTATCTGTATATAGATATATGTGTACAGAGGACGGGGGCGATAAAACTCTCGGCGCCGGCGTTGTATTGATAGAGAGCGATGCAGGAGAGAGTGAAGAGTGATAAATGTAAATGTATATACAATAATAATATGTGTCTGTCTGTCTGTATATCTGTGTACAGCAGAGGTCGGACGCGATGATACTCTCGGCGCTGGGGTTGTCTTGATAGGAGGTATTGATAGGAGGAGAGAGAGCGGAGAGAGAGTGATATAGGTAAATACAACAATAGATATATGTATCTTTATATTTGTGTGCAGAGCTCCGGGCGCGATGATACTCTCGGTGCTGGGGAGTTGTACTGAGAGAGAGAGGAGAGACGAGGGTGTGGGGGGGGAGAGAGAGAGACGCGGAGAGTGGTATATATGTATATATGCATATAATATATGTATATATACCTATATATATATGCTGTATACATGTTGTATACATTTATATGGTATATATATAGCTTAACTATATGTATATATATATATATATAATATATTACTATATATATATACTATACCACCTATATCAATTATCACACACATTCTCTCTCTTTCTCTTCTCTCTTATATAGTATATACATACATTGTGTGTGTGTGTGTGTGTTTCGTGTGATGGCGTCTTGGCGTGTATAGAGGGACTGGGCGACAGTATGCTATATGGAACATTCGCCGGGGTGTTATTATCAGACGTGGTGCGTGGGTGGACGGCGGGCAAAAAGAGAAAGAGTCATCGGATGGAAATATTGTCCATGGGTTAACCCAATTTCCAAAACGCAAAACGGCGGCTGGTATTATACATTATACTAAACCCTTTGCCTTTACACGCATTGCACATTGCACCAAACAACTATTGTGGTAGTAGTATTAGTGCCACGATCACACTATTATAATATATAATATGTGGTAATGGTAATGCGCTAACACGTCGCAAGGTATTAGGAGATGTGGGTGTATTCTAGCGTAAACTGTCGTCCGTATGAGTGTGTAATAATAAGAATAAGCATATGTGTATATATATATATATATATATATATATATATATATATATAAGTATGATAATAGATAACTAATTATAAGTATATTAGCATCAATCACATTTTTTTTTGTGGTATTGGTATTAGTTAGAGAAGTGTTATAGATTAGAGATGGAGGTATAGTTTGTACAATTTTTTTCTACGGTACGATAATTATAATTATAAGGTGAGAACAAAAATGGTAGTATTAGTATTAGTAGTAGTAGTAGTATATGAGTGGGCTCACGGGTGTGTGCCCCCTGTGTGGCCTGTGTAGTGAGGGTGCGTGTTGCGCGGGTCCGTCCGGTACACAAATTTATTAAATTTGGGGCACAAATTAACTTATTATTATAACTTATTATGTATTAATTTTTTAGTATTCATGAGCATTCATGAGTATTCATTGTTTTATTCCCAAATTTTGTGAAAGTATTCAATAGTATTCAATAGTATTCGACGATTTTTGCGAGGTATTCAATGGTATTCGTGGGATACCTCGAATACCCGGGGTATTCGAAGGTATTCCATATGGGTATTCCATGGTATTCAAAGGGTATTCAAAAAGTATTCAGGGTTAACCCGAGGTAAATACCCTTTGGTATTCCATTATTTTCATAGGTGTATTCCGCAAAGTATTTCAAAGTATTCCAAAGTATTCCAAAGTATATCCCAACGTATTCGAAAAGTATTCGAACATTTTGAGAAAATCGAACAAATACGACACGAATACTTTCCCCAAAACACGAATACCCTCCCAATTTTTGAGTAAAATGCTTCGAATACCCACAAATTTCTTTAGAATGACTCATGAAATACCCATGCATACCCATGGATACCAAATTTAATAAGTTTGTGCCCCAAATTTAATATAAGTTTGTGTCCCCTGCCCGTGGTGCGCGGTGCTGGGATGTGCGGCATGTGCAATGTGCATGTGCATATGTGGCTTCTACCTTGCCCACGTATGGCTTTGTGAAGACACCCCTTTGATTGATTATATTATTTCGTGTGGGTCGTGGGCTCTCAGCTTCTAATACTCTAATAATAATTAGACTAAAATACTAATACCACGTACCACGATTTTAGTAAGAAGGTTAAGGTGGTATTAGCTATTAGCGACTTATTTTTTGTTTGGTTTGGTTTATTTTTGTTTTTAGGGTATCATAGCCGTTATTTTAGCATTGGCGCTGTGGCATTTAGCATTTTAGTAATATTATAATAGTATATAGTATAATTATAGTAATATTATAGCTGGTACTTTATGCGGCTTTTATTATATATATGATATTTATATACATATATATATTATATATTTTTCTATATATAATTATAATAATTTATAATGCCTCCGGCCCTAATCACACACTCTAATATATTTAAAAATCTAATTAATACTAATACAAATATACTAAAATCCTATTATAATACGAATACACCTCTTGACACTTTTTATTAATGCCTGTTAATACCACACATTATAATAATTCCATACGAATTCCACGATTCCACCTAACTAATACAACCTAAGAGTACCAAATTAATTGCAAATTATATATAAAATATATTGGTAATATATAATAATAATAATAATAATATAATTGAACTTCACCCGAGTCTGCAGTCTGCTCTCCCGCGACGGCCTGTGTTGACGATATATAAGTATAAGTGACCTATCTATGTCTCTATGTCGTATGTCCCTTTGTATATGATAAATGATATCTGATGCATTATTGCAGCCACAGTGTGGCTGCATGTGGAGCCACGCTCGTATTCGTGGTTTTTTTATTTGAGCGTATATAGACATAGGACATAAGAGACAGATTAAGATTAAGGTAGGCCCCGACAGGTTGATACGTATCCGTATCGGGTCTCTTTTGTATCCGTAACCAAGATTTGTAACAGTGTGCGTGTAACAGGAACGTATTAAGCCGATTATAGAATATTATAGACCGTATCTGTTCTGTTACGAAAAGGTATTCGTTTTGAGTTTTGATACGGTATTGAATGGTATTGATGCGGATTTGTGTTTATTTACACATCATGATTGTCATGATACTGATACGTAACGATATAATGTTACGCGTCCGATATGTACATGATACATATACGTATATTAATGTTTTAGATACTTGTTGTGATACTTTACACATGATACTCATTACTCATTATATTATCATAAACCCGAACTATTTTACAAATACGTATCTTTTTATTATGTTTATGTCGTTTGGAACCAGATACCAGATGCGATTTTGATACGTACATGATACATGAACTAATACAAATACGTATCTTTTTATTATGTTCGGAACCCGAACATACAGTTACAAGTCAAATACATTCGTGATACTGATACGACGTCTATTCAGGTCTTTGATTTTTTTTATGATACGTGATTTGATTTACTCATTCTAATAACATAAACCCAAACTAATCCACAAATACGTATCTTTTATTATTTTTTTTCATTAAAATACAAATACGTATCTGTGAAATGTGTCGAGATACAGACGTGATACGAATTGTGTTACTTCATGTTCTTCATAAGATACGTATCCATAATTAATCCATAAACCAGATACGATTTCGATACGTGTTGATATTGTTTTGTAACAAAACAAGACCGATACATGATTTCTTCTCTTTCTCTTGATACAAGCTGATACGTTCCTGTTACGCACTGTTACAGTTACGGATACACAAGAGACCCGATACGGATACGTAACAACCATAATTTGAGAGATAGGTGATAGGTATATAGGTATAGGTATAGGTATATAGATAATAGATAGAGTATGTATGGGCACTGCGATAATGCGCGATCGATAACCTCGTACCCCGAACGAGGGAAGAAGGGGAAGGGGGAATGCCCAGTATCAGCATTGTTCTAACTTCTAACCTTCCCAAATCGAAGCGCGACCTTCGCCAAAATAATGGCTGCGCGCGGCCTCTCACGGTTAACCTGAGTTTCTTTCTGCGCCAATGACAGCTTGAGCTGAGAAGTGAGAAGGAAGGGGGGCTATTCTACAAGGATGTGGGCGATACCGCAGAGACCGCCCATCGTAGAAAAAGGAGCTCTATACGAGATGGGGGTCACGGGAGCCGGGATAACCGTTCACACCGAGCGGTGTGAACGGTTTCATCCCCTGACAGGCGCCTGTCGCTGCAGTTTTACGCCGTGTGCGTTGTCTGTGACGAGTAACTAAACTGAAGCCTCGCGCCAAATGGCCGCCGCCTCCAGGCTCGCCGCTCTGCGCGCCGCCGCCATGCACTGCCATATCGCCGCGTGGAGCTTCACCGACGAGCAGGCCGCCGAGGTCCTCGCCGTCGCCGACAGGCTGCGCGCGCTCTTCCTGCCACCTCCAGCCGCGGCCTCCTCGGCCGTGCAGCAATCTTCGACCCTGCTGCAGCTCCTACCGACCGAGCTCCTGACCGTCGTGCTGTCCCACCTCGATACGTGCGACCTCGCCCGCCTCGCCGCAACCTGCCGGTTACTTTGGTGCGACGCGCCCACTCCTCCGCCGCGGCCGATGGCTCTGCTGCGGCCCATGGGGCCGGTGGAGACGGAGTTACGGCGGCGCACTGCGGCACGCGGCCTGCGCATCGTCTCTTCCCTGCCGAAGGGGACCTTGTCGTGGGTGCCGTACCTTTTAAAACGCGTCCTTCGCGACGCGCTGAGACGAGAGGCTCCGTTCGCGGTGGCAGATGCGTTCAGCTTCTTTGTGGACAAGAAGGGCCACATGCTCAGTTGCGGCCTGCAGACCCCAGGAGAAAAGCTTCACTTGGGGCACGACTCGGGGGCCGATCACGTCCCGGAAAAGCGCCGCCGTATCGGCGGCTCGCCCACGCCGCTGCCGTCAATGCAAGGCAGGCGCATTGTGAGCGTTGCCGTCTTTGATTCACACTGCCTGGCGCTGAGCCGCGAGGGCGAGGTCTACTCGTGGGGCGGCGGCGGCCCCTTTGGCTCGCTCGGCCACGCCGACGGGCGTGCGAGGGCCGTGCCGAGCCGGATTGACTCGCTGACCCGTATAGAGATCATCGCGGCCGGGCCCAACTTTAAGAGTGCGGCGGTCGATGAGTACGGCAGACTCTTCACGTGGGGTCAGGCGGAATGTGACGAAGATGAATCGATGCCCTCCGGTCTAGGCTACGCTCTTGACTCGCAAGCTGAGTCTCAGCTGACTCCAAAGTGGGTCGACGCGCTCTCGGAGGATCGCGTGGTGGGCGTCTCCCTCGAATACAGCTTCACCCTGGCGGTGACCGACGCCGGTGCTGTCTTTTCGTTTGGGTCCAGCAAGGCAGGCGCGCTCGGCCACGGCTCGTTGAAGGGTAGTGAGGTGCTGCCCCGGCGGATCGAAGCCCTCGCGCAAACGGGGCGCCAGTTCGTCGCTGTGGCTGCCGGCATCACGCACGCCCTCGCGCTGACCGAGGAGGGTGAAGTCTACGGGTGGGGCTCTAAGCACGTCAACGGCCACGGGCGGAGTGAGCCCACTCCGCATCAGGTGTCCGCGTTCGTCGGCCAGCGTGTCAAGCACGTGGGCACAGGCGGCTTATGTTCGTGCGCCGTGACGGAGAAATGCGAGCTCTACACCTGGGGGGACGGCGATTTTTCCTCCCTCGGCCACGGGGACTGCGAGAAACATGACACGCCGAAGCGGGTGGAGGGGCTGAGCGGAGTCCAGGTTGCGGCGGTGGCGATGTGTGAAACTCACACACTCGTGGCCGATGAGGACGGCGTCGTGTGGGCCTTTGGCGACGAGATGGCAGCCGGCCTCGGAGTTACGGACGCTGATATATTCAACCCCACTCCGATCCCCACTCTGCGCGTGCGCGCCCGCAAATCCCCAGACGTGCTGCCGCTCTTTTGATGAAACGCTTCGCGCCTCGTGAAGCGCCTTGGCCTTGGGGTGGGGCTACGGCTGTGAGGTGTGGTTGAGACGAGACGTGTTCGCTCTCGTTCGCCTCGCCACTCCAACACACTACACATGACGCACACACACGCCGACACAGCGCGCTCGCTCGCGAGCTGATCGCGAGAGTTTCAGCAGCTTTTTACCTGGGGTGTCTGGCTGGGTGAGTGTGCGACAAGAAGGCCTGCTCCCTCTGTGGGAACGGGAGCTGATCTCGAGAGTTTCAGCAGCTTTTCATCTGGGGTGCCTGGCTGGGTGAGCGTGCGACAACAAGGCCTGCTCCCTCTGTCCTCTGTGGCGCTGCTCCTATTTTGCTAGGGCTAGGAGCTAGGAGGAGGTGAACCTCGCTATTAAAGAAAATCTCCTATCACTATCGCTATCGTACGGCGTACATCCGTCCCTTACCCTTATAATGCGATCTTTTCAATCAAAAATAAAAAGTGTATTATGTTTTATCTCTCCCGCAAGCAGAAGCATAAGGTGTGCTTCTGCGCGCCTTCGGCGATCGGAGCCAGCCGCACAACACAAGCGCTTAGCGGTGCGTGGCGTGCCTTCGATCGTAACGGGGCGCGTTTTGCGCTTTGCACGCACTCTGCCTCTGCACTCTCACTCTCAACTCTCTGGCTAGCTCGTAGCAGGCTGCAGCGCTGCAGCTGGCTGCAGGCTCCCGATATGGGGTGGCTCTAGTGTTATTAGTATTATTAGTAATATAATAGTATTGGGGCTTCGTTATTTGTTCATGTAAAAAGATCAACAGGTCACACATACACCGACAGAGAACAATAACACCCCCGACACCGACACACACACACACACGACAACAGCCCACAAGCCCCCAAAACGAGCACCCCCAGCCAGTTGCTATGTTCATGTTCATAATATATCATAATGTCATCAAAAGATCAGCAGGTCACACGCACACGCACACGACAGTATATATAGGGGTGTGTATACACACACACACATATGTATATGTGTATGATATATTCTAATGTTCATGTGAACAGATTATGGCGCGAAACATGTTGGATATTTCAGAGTGCGACGGCGCCGCGCGCGTCGGCGCCGACGCCGCTGCGGCACAGCGCGGCTGCGTCGGCGCCGCTTCATGCGTGAAGAGTCACTTTCCCAGGCGTGGTTCGGCTGCGTACGCGTGCAGCGGTTGGGCTCCGGAGGACTCGCGTTCTGGGCGCGCGCTGGTCAGCGCGGTGCGGGACAACGACCTGGCGGCAGTGACGCGGCTGCTCGACGAGGGCACTTCGCCAGATGCCGGCTTTGCGACCGGCTACACGGCGCTGGGCCTCGCCTGCAATCGGGGGCACAATGCGGTGGCTGAGTTGCTGCTCCAGCGCGGCGCGACGGCGGACTTGCCAATCTGCAGCGATGGCGCAACGCCCCTCGTCATCTCTATCGTGTGGAATAACCAGGTGGCCGTTGAGCTGCTACTGCGGCATTGCGCATTGATAGACGCCCCGAGCTCAAGGCGGGCCGCCGGGCCGTACAAGGGTGCGAGCCCTACCTGTAGAATACGAATATGCATGTCATGTATGGGAGCCTTCGGAGCGTCCGTACTAGCGTATTCCACGCCAGATTGACGCGTTCGCCACTCACACTGAACGGTAAACTGAACATGACATTCGAATATTAAGCTGAATTGGACTAATATGCATAGCGTTGCCCCTATTCAGAGAGCTCCCCCCCCTCCCCACGCGTATTCGTCATGTAGGATCGAGCGCACTTCAGATCGCGCGGGACCGCGGACGAGAGGAAATCAGCGCGCTCCTGGTGCGCGCTCGGGCTCAGCGGCGACTCGAGCGCATCCGCCGTGCGGTGTTTGCAGCAGGTCGGTTTCATATGCATATGTATCTATGTTTATATATAACATATCTATATCTCGGGTTATCGATATATAGATATCGGGTTAACCCTAACCCCTAACCCTAACCCGATATAAATAAATATATATATGTGTGTGTGTGTGTGTGTGTGTGTGTGTGTGTGTGTGTGTGTGTGTGTTGTTAGGTCTAGGTATATAGATGAGATATAGATATATATATACAAAATACAGGTTTCTAACGCAGCCACTCCCCTCTCTAGCGTAAACCTGCCCTCTTTGTATAATCTTCTCTAGCGCTCGTTGTGCGCTCGGGCCCAGCGACGAGATGACGATACGATTAGCAAAGCGTTGACCCTCCAAATTTGGTACCGTGCTTTAACTTGGTACTCTTCGCTAGCACGACCGTTTGCTGCACCGGACGCCCCGCTACTCGTTACCGGGCAGCAAGGGAGCCCCCTCCCCGCGTGCCGACAGCTTTCCAGGGCTCGAAATGCGTGCGCGGGGAGCTTAAGCGAAGAAAGTACCAAGTTAAAGCACGGTACCAAATTAGGGCCAACGCTTTGCTAGCACTACGACAACCTACGTGGGCAATCCCGGACTCGGTATTCATTGCCACCCCCTGGATTCAGTGAATCCGGGATTCATTTGGCGAGCGTCACTGGTAAACCCCTTGGATTCCTTTGGATTCACGTACACGGATTCATAAATGGGCCAAAAAGAATCGAGATTCGGGATTGTTTCCTTCGCTGCGCGGATTGCCCACTTAGGTACGAGACACACCCCACCACCACCATCACCAGACCAGACAACCCCCAGCGGCTCACACCGGCATGAGACACACTACCGCAACAACAACAAAAAAGGAGTCGTCCAGGACCCGTGGACGGACCGGCGCCTCAAGCGCATCCGCCGCGCAGAGTTTCCAGCAGGTCGGTTCATATATATATATATATATATATGTGTACATATATATATAGGTTTTTAACGCAGCCACACCCGTCTCTATCGCAAACATGCACTCGGGTTAGCCCTAGAGGAACATCGATTTTAGGCTCCTCTAGCACCCCTTGCATGCACCGCGCGGTGTTTTCCGTTTTTATTTTATTTTTTTACATTCTTCATATCATACAACCAAGACTACACAAGCTGAGCGCAGAGCGGAACAAGGCCGGCGCCGAAACGCCGGCTGTGGCTAAAAGTCCAGAGTTTGCAGCTTTCTCTGTAACCGGGATCATAGAAAACGACATCGCGCGCCGCGCTCGCGCTGCCTAGTGGTTGATGTGTAGCGAGTGTGATGTTATGTCCTCCGGTTTAAAAATCGTCCTCTCCTCGGTGGTTTACGACGAAACCCCCAAAACTAGCTAGAAAGAAGCTCGAGAAGAGTAAACAACTCGAAACAGCTCATAGACAACTACATTGCGCGGCGCGCTCGCGCTGCCTAGTGGTTGATGTGTAGCGAGTGTGATGTTATGTCCTCCGGTTTGGTAACGCACCGTCTCGCGCCAACCCCCAACCACGGCGACTAAACATGTCGCTCGTTGTTGAGTGTGTGTGTTGGTGTGTGTCTGTGTGTCTGTGTGTTTGTTTGTGTGTGTCTGTGGTTTTATTTTTGTGGTGTGTGTGTGTGTGTGTGTGTGTGTGTGTGTGTGTGTGTGTGTGACTTGAGTTCTCTTGAACATCACACTACATACGCCATGCGACGACCTAGGCGGCGCAAGCGCGCCTTTTCTTTCTGTCTTGAAGTCTCTGTAGAGGACAAAAGACCGCCAGTTGTCCTCTAAGCGCTTAGAGGTCAAGTGGAGTAACCGGTAAAGTATGACACTCGATATCTACAATCTCACGCAAGAAGGACTGACGCTGACTTTTAATGAGCAGACCCTAGTTTGCCTTTCTAATAGAGAAATTATCGACGCGAGCAGAGGGCGGACATGTCATTGCAAAATGGCGAGTAACGTTTTTTTTCTTTAGTTGTGTTGGCCTAATTTATTTAGCCATTTAGCCGCCTTCAGTTTTAACGGCAAATGTCCGCCCTACCCCTGCGTCGATGGTTTTCTTTAATTCTAGTGAAACTAGGGCCTGCTCATTTTTTTACTCCGACTTTTAATTTCCTTTCCCTGAATTAGCACGCCACTCTCACGAGCTACAAATAGACTTAAGCGCACCCGCCGCTTTCTATTTCCGTCTAGTACTCGAGACTAGTTTTATGTAAACCTGCCGCGCCCTGCGTGCGAGTGAACGCACCTAGTCTTTTACTGTCCTTTATACACACACACACAAGCTGGGCAGGAAGACGTTTCTACTTGCGCCGACAAGGCGTCAACCCTACATGCTGAATACGCGGAACGAGGCAAATAATACGGTATTCTATTCATATTTAGCCTGTTTTGTGAATACGGCAAAAACTTGAATATGTAAATTTTCATGTTATATATAGGGTTGACCAACGGTTATAGTATTTGTGTGGCTGCGTCCCAGGAATAAGTGAATATCTATTCAACACGTAGGGCGTCAGCGCAACCGCTCTCTGTCTCTAGCGCAACCACGCCCTCCTTCTATAGTTGATCTTTTATTCGAGGACCCTCGCGAATAGCTGGTTTTAACATGCGGCCCCCCCCCCCCCCCTTCTCTAGCGCAAGGTCCCCCTCCTGATAGAGTGTCCACGTACAGGAGTTTTGTAGCGCACTCACGGCCGTTTCTAGCGCAACCACGCCCTCCTTCTATAGTTGTTCTCTTCTTTGCCTCCCAAAAAGCAGGTTTCAGCATGCGACCACTCTCCGTCTCCAGCGCAAGCTCGCTCTCCTTTTAAAGTGTCCACATATGGTGTGAATACACATGTTTTTAACGAACCACGCCTGCTGTGCTGTGAACACAGCTTACAGCGCCGATTTTCGTTGTGTTTGCCGATGGCCCCGTTGTGTTTTGTTATAGCGCAATCACGCCCGTTTCTAACGCAACCACGCCCTCCTTGTATAGTTGTTCTCTTCTTTGCCTCCCAAAAAGCAGGTTTTATCATGCGACCACTCCCCGTCCCTAGCGCAAGCTCGCCTTCCCACGTACAGGAGTTTTATAGCAGGCATCTATTTTGAGAACTGTAACGTCCTTGCGCCTTCAACAGCTGAGATCGAGATCGCTTAACCGTTACAGGTTAAAAAAATAGAGCGGTGGTTTTATAGCGCAATCACGCCCGTTTCTAACGCAACCACGCCGTCCGAATCGTCCTCTTAAAGGTGCCCTGCAGCTACTAATGAACCGCTATGGTTAAATTCGCTTTGCTCAGGTACTTGAGCGAGTTTCGACCAAAGGTTTCGTCGTTTTGATTATAGGAAACTCGAAGTCGAATCACTTAGGCGCACAGGGCACCTTTAAAATGAGACCCTCTCGGAAAACAGGGTGCTAACGCAACCACCCCCGACAAGCGCATAAACATGCCTTTCTTATAGGTGTTCTCTTAGAGGGGTTAACCCGATCTTTACACACACACACACATATATATATATATGTATATGTATATATATATATATATATATATATATATATATATATATAATATA
>Ga0105053_10009909_pt1 | contig 12042 bp, 4 predicted proteins | sample BON01_FD_78093 | JGI IMG/M metagenome (GOLD analysis project Ga0105053, IMG submission 78093) | Freshwater microbial communities from Lake Bonney liftoff mats and glacier meltwater in Antarctica - BON-01 | ecosystem: Environmental > Aquatic > Freshwater > Ice > Glacier meltwater | place: Lake...
CGACCCATAAACTGGGTCGGTTCTTTTTGTGCGTGTGCTGTGTGCTAGTTCGGTGCGTGTGGGTGTTTGCGGGGTGTGTGTGTGTTCAGGAGACTTAGAATATAATATAGATTAATAAGAAAATAAAATAAAAAATGAAATGGACATTTGTGAAACTGGAACTGGAACTGGATGGACATTTATTTAAGGGTAAGGGTAAGAGGGCGATGTCGTGTTGGAGATTGGAGGGGAGGGTTTCTTGGACGTGTCTTACTCGTATATATAGTATGTAATCCTAATTTGTTCTCCTTCTATAATATGATTACGTAATAACCCGTACAGACCACAACCACACGTAAGGGGATGTCTTTGCCACAAGACAAGTAATAATTTATAATACAAAGGGGACACGTGCAGAGAAATGAACAACATTCGACGACCCACACAGATCGACACGAACAGCAACCGGCCCAAACTCGCGCGGCGCCAGCGCGAACAGCAAACACGCATGTATCTAGAGGCCCGGCGGTATGTTGGAACGGCTGACACCGAGGCCCGGCGCTTCGTCGGAACGGCCGACACCGAGGCTCGGCGCTTCGTCGGCAGCGCCGTCGAGCACGGGCGGCGCCGGCTCAAGACTCTGCCGAGGTTTCGATACGAGGTTCGAATGCGCTTCTCTCTGGCCCGCCTGCGACCAGAGCTGACCGGACGCTGCGTGCGCCTGCCTCGCACAGGTTCCCGACACGACATGGTTTGCGCTGGCGGGCACCACGCTGAACCTGCTCAACGCGACGACCGGCCCGGGCCTGCTGGCGCTCCCGCTGGCGTTTGCTCGTTGCGGATGGTGCGTGCGTGCCCGTATTTGCCCTCGAGCCGCGCCGTCGCGCCGCTCCACTTCCCAGTGGTTCTCTTACCAATTGCAGTCGCTCCACCCAGTGGTTCTCTTGTGAGAGTAGCTCGGCCCCGCCATTTTGGCTGTGCGTCTGTTCTCCACGCGCGATATTGCCGCCTCGCTGCAGGCTGCTCGGCACGCTCCTCCTGCTTGGCGTCTTCTTCCTCAACCACGCGAGCCTCGGCCTGCTGCTCCGCGCGTGCCTGACGACCCGCGAGCACTCGTACATCGGCCTATGCACCAACGTCTCTGCCGCCACCGCGGCTCTCATCGACTGGTCCTCTCTCGCCTTCTTCTTTGGCTCCTCCGTCTCCTACCTAGTCATCATCGGAGAGGCCTTCACTGTGCTCACGGCTCCGCTGGGCGAGGGTGTGCTCTACGACGGGGGACCCATCTCGGACGGACCGCTTCACTACTCCGCCTTGTCGCTGCTGCTCCTCTCCGTCTTCACGCTGGTGGTGCTGGCGCCCCTCTCCTTTCTGCGCAGTATGGATTCGCTCCAGTGCACGTCCGCCGTGGGCATCGGCTGCCTCCTCTACGCCGTCTTCGTCATCGTCTCCTACCATTCGCCGCCCTCGCCCGACAGCGCGCCGGCGGACGTCCCGGCCCCTCCTCCTTCGCTACCCATGTTCAAGCGGTCGGCTGAGACGCTGTTATCTCTGCCCACGCTGACGTTTTGCTTCTCGTCGCAGTCGCTCTTCCCGCCCGCGCTGGAGACGCTCCACCAGCCAGCCACCTACTCTTTCATGAACTCGGTGCGCCACAGTCAACTCGCGCGCCACATGCCCGTTATCAACAGCAACTAGGCGCTGTGGCCTTTTTTTGGAGGCCGCGCCTGACATCAAAAGCCGCGCGCCAGTTTTATAGTAGCAACTACTCCTGTATGCCACTGCACAACAAACACACACGAGAGGGGAAGCAAAAAGCAACGCGCACACGGATGGAGGGAGTGGCACCGATTGGGTTGGCAAGTGGTGCGCCAACTGAGAGAGAGACAAAACCCCGCGAAACGCAAGCACGCCCTTCTCCCCCTCAGGTGGTGGATCTGACGATGTATCTCACCTTGGCCATCCACCTGGCGGTGGGCCTTGCTGGCTCGCTCGCCTTCGGATCCTCCGTCGCGCCCAACGTCCTCGACTCGCTTCCCCAGACCGCCGCCGTCCTCGCCGCCCGCCTCGCGGTGGTGCTCGCTTTCGCCTTCACCTTCCCAATGATGGTCTTTCTCTGCCGCATGCACCTGCGCTCCATCATTCTCAGAGCGTGCGCGCCAGCCACTGCGGCCGCCGCGGCCGCCGCCGGTGTGCCCGCGCTGGGCTCGATCGACGAGTTGCTTCCCGCCTCCGAGCGAGCGCCCGAGGCGACGCCTTGCACCGACGACGCGTCCGTTCACAGCGGCGACGCGGCCGGAGTCCCTGTGAAGACGGGCGACGCGGAGGAGCTGGTCGTGCATGATACCGCGGGGGAGAAGGACTGGTTCCGGCATAATTTGGTGAGCGGGCTGCTCGTCGGCTGCAGCCTGGCCAGCGCCGTCTGTTTCCCCAACATCGACGCCATCTTTGGCCTGCTTGGCGGCACCACCTCGGTCGTCCTCTCCTTCGTCGCGCCGGCTCTCTTCTGGGAGGCGAGCGTGGGCTACATGTACGGCTGGCAGCACCCGAGCCGGCTCTTCTGCAAGGCACTCCTCGGCTTCTCGGCCCTTATCGCCGCCCTGTCCTTACCCGGTATTCTCATCGATCTGCTGGGAGATCTCTACGCAACCACCTGGTGGGTCCCCATGGCCTCGAGCGCCGGGCTCGCCTCCTGGAAAGGAGGTATCAGCGCAAAGGCAGTCGCCGCCGGTGCCGGTACCGCCGCCGCAGGGTCGAGGACTGCAGTGGCGGCCAGTGTTGGTGCTGCAGGCAAGACGTCTGCGCTTGAGCTGGCGGTGGCCGCCTCCAAGGAGCTGCCGCGCTTCGCCAGCACCGCGGGTGCCGCCGCCGCCTCGGCCGCCGCCGCCGCAGTCTCGTCGGCGGCGTCGCGCGTGAGCAGGCTCCGTCACGGCGACGCGGCGGCGACGCACACGGCCGCGAGCAGCCACGCGGCGGCCGGCAAGCCGCAGCATCCCGCCACGCCAAGGCCGCAGCCGCAGCAGTCCGCGCCGCAGAAGGCGCCGCAGCCGTCCGCGGCGACGACGCACACGGCCGCGAGCAGCCACGCGACGGCCAGCACGCCGCAGCAAAGGCCGCAGCCGCAGCAGTCCGCGCCGCAGCAGTCGTCGGCGGCGACGCACACGGCCGCGAGCAGCCACGCGGCGGCCGGCAAGCCGCAGCAAAGGCCGCAGCCGCAGCAGTCCGCGCCGCAGAAGGCGCCGCAGCAGTCGGCGGCGGCGAATGCGGGTGTGTCCAAGGCCGCCGCGGCAAAGGGAGGCGTTGCGCGGTAGCTGTTTGTTGCTGCGTCGGAGGAGTTGTAGCGTATGTTTTGGTCGTGCGTCGTGCCGGCCGGACAGAGGCGCGGAGGAGATAGGCCCCGTCGGCCTGCGACTCCCATAGAGCACTGCGGCTGTGAAGCCGACCACTGTGAATGAAAGTTCGGTGCTCGAGCAGAGAGTGAGGCCGTATACCTATCTATCTATCTATACATCTATCTGTCTATCTATCTATCTATCTACCTATCTATCTATCTATCTTTGTAACGGCTGTAACCCGTCTGACGGATCACAGCATCACAGCCATCTATCCGTCTAGGCTGTATCTTTAGGCAAGTCCCAACGACGCGCAGTAGCAACATTACGTACGTATATGTATTATAGAATAAAGAAAGCCGCAAGCTGCACGCAAAAGAAAGCAGAAAAATCGCGGTCACACCACCACCACCACGTGACCGTGACCACGTCACGAATCGCTGTGTTGCTATGGGTTGCTGTGCTTTTGTTTGCTTGTTAATTCTAATCTATTGTTGATAATGTTGAATTTGATGTTGAATTTATTACTCCTACTCCTACTCTTTGTCCTCTGGTGCTGGTGCTGGTGCAACTTAGACTCATAGAGCCTTAGTCGTTAGTCTTAGTGCGTGTGCATGTGTCTGGGTGTGTGCATTTACATATATTATACATATGTGCGGCCATGCTACTCTCTGTCTGAGCGCTGCTGACTGCTGAAACTCACTGAGAGCTGTGCCGAGAGTGCTGAGATAAGTGAGTGAGTAACATGCCACGTGTATACCCTGTCTACCGTGTAGTACGTACAATCTTATACCATGTAACGAAATGGCATAAATATGATATATTATGCAATATGATGCACGGCACATGCCACGCCGCGCTCGCCGCGCGCACCGCAAACAGTGCCTCACCCAATCTCCTCATCCGCAAGCAGCCGCGTCACCTGCCTGTGCGGCAGCGCTAGCGCCGCCTCCGCCTCCTCGACGCCGACTGGCACCAGCTCCCACTTGCCCCTCGCCGCGTCGACCAGCGCGCCACCGAACTCCTCCCGGCACCGCAGCGTCTCGCCCAGCCCGCGCACGAAACTCGCGTGCGGCCGCCGCGCACGGTACTCGGGCTGCTTCTTGGGCTGCTGGAGCAGGTCCATCCGCCGCCGGTCAAAGCTCCACAGCAGCGACGTGTGGTGCAGCCAGCGCTTGCCCGAGATACCCTGTGCGTTGCCGCCAAACTTGAGGTCGCCCTCCGGCGTGTTGAGGCAGTAGTCGTTGGCCCGCACGGCAAAGTTAGGCGCGCCACACTGCCTGAGCGCCGCCTCGTACACGCCCGCCGTCCACGCGAGGATGGGCTCCGGGTACGCTCCCACGTCTGGCTCGGCGTCGGCGGCACATATGAAGGTCGCGAAGAGGGTGTCGGCGTCCGATATGATGGTGCCACCCCCGCTGAAGCGCCGAATCACGGGCACGCCAAGCTCGCGCACCGCCGCGCGGTGCAGCATCTCCGCCGGCTTGCCCGATATGCCCAGCACGATGGACTGCGCTGCGTCGTGCGCCGCGGCGGCCGCGCGCTCGTCTCCAGCGGGCGGCGTGTCCCAAGCGTTGGTGATGAACCAGCTGCGCGTGTCGGCGCGGAAGAGGCCCTCCTCGATCTGCAGCATGCGCAGCACCGGCGTGTTTCGCAGCCGCAGCCACATCGCTCTGGGCTTCATGGCGCGAATGAGCCGACGCCGGAGCTATTCACGTTCACAAGAAACCCCCACAACACCCGCTACTAGACTAGAACATATCCTATAGAGCTCTAACCTATAAGTCTACTCTCGGACTACCGTACCGACCAAGCCTGTCTACTGAATAGCCAGCTCACAGCGGTTTATTTTTACAAATGTATAAATACTCTACCCGTTACCCGTACGTACTACCACAGTTGCTTAAATGTGCCTTGCAGTCCGACTGCGGACTGCCGGCTGCTGGCGGCGCTCTACTCGTGGTTATTGACCTGCGGCTCGAGCCTTGCGCAGAAAAAGACCTGAGAGCTCCAGCAGCACCAGGCACCAGGCCTAGTTTGTGAGATGGTAGGGTCGTCACAGTTTCCCCAGCGGCAGCGAGCGGCCTATAATATTATTTAATATATAGTATATATATATTTATATAATAATAATAGTATATATGATATATATATAATGTTATATATGGATATGGGATACTGTTACTGTATGACATGGATATGGCGGGGGTTAATACGTGCTACGTGCACGTACCGTAACATCGGCCTATGCCTGTGCTATGTGCTGTAAGAAGAGAAACATGTCACACACACAAACAAACGACTGCACAAGTGATCGCTGACATATATTATCGGTGTGTTGTTGGTGTTGATGACCCGCCGTGCTGCTGTGTTGTACGTGCCCTGGTACAACGTATCTGCTCGGGCCAGCATCGTCAGCATCATCAGCAGTCAGGAGCACCAGCCAGAACACGACGCTACCAACACGCCCCATGAACCACGACGCTAACAACACGCCCCATAAACATACAATACATAGAACAGACACCACCCACAGCACACACAGCACACAGCACCACATAACACCAGAACGCACACCCACCAACGCACAACCCCGCACATGAATGACAACCCACAACCCATCTACATGGACAATGAAATGCCACGCTCTCTGTCTGACAATATCCTGCGCCCCAGAAATGGTAATGCACAAATCTAGCTTGGCGTCCACGTGGACGCCAAGCTAGATTTGTGCATTACCATTTCTGGGGCGCAGGATATTGTCAGACAGAGAGCGTGGCATTTCATTGTCCATGTAGATGGGTTGTGGGTTGTCATTCATGTGCGGGGTTGTGCGTTGGTGGGTGTGCGTTCTGGTGTTATGTGGTGCTGTGTGCTGTGTGTGCTGTGGGTGGTGTCTGTTCTATGTATTGTATGTTTATGGGGCGTGTTGTTAGCGTCGTGGTTCATGGGGCGTGTTGGTAGCGTCGTGTTCTGGCTGGTGCTCCTGACTGCTGATGATGCTGACGATGCTGGCCCGAGCAGATACGTTGTACCAGGGCACGTACAACACAGCAGCACGGCGGGTCATCAACACCAACAACACACCGATAATATATGTCAGCGATCACTTGTGCAGTCGTTTGTTTGTGTGTGTGACATGTTTCTCTTCTTACAGCACATAGCACAGGCATAGGCCGATGTTACGGTACGTGCACGTAGCACGTATTAACCCCCGCCATATCCATGTCATACAGTAACAGTATCCCATATCCATATATAACATTATATATATATCATATATACTATTATTATTATATAAATATATATATACTATATATTAAATAATATTATAGGCCGCTCGCTGCCGCTGGGGAAACTGTGACGACCCTACCATCTCACAAACTAGGCCTGGTGCCTGGTGCTGCTGGAGCTCTCAGGTCTTTTTCTGCGCAAGGCTCGAGCCGCAGGTCAATAACCACGAGTAGAGCGCCGCCAGCAGCCGGCAGTCCGCAGTCGGACTGCAAGGCACATTTAAGCAACTGTGGTAGTACGTACGGGTAACGGGTAGAGTATTTATACATTTGTAAAAATAAACCGCTGTGAGCTGGCTATTCAGTAGACAGGCTTGGTCGGTACGGTAGTCCGAGAGTAGACTTATAGGTTAGAGCTCTATAGGATATGTTCTAGTCTAGTAGCGGGTGTTGTGGGGGTTTCTTGTGAACGTGAATAGCTCCGGCGTCGGCTCATTCGCGCCATGAAGCCCAGAGCGATGTGGCTGCGGCTGCGAAACACGCCGGTGCTGCGCATGCTGCAGATCGAGGAGGGCCTCTTCCGCGCCGACACGCGCAGCTGGTTCATCACCAACGCTTGGGACACGCCGCCCGCTGGAGACGAGCGCGCGGCCGCCGCGGCGCACGACGCAGCGCAGTCCATCGTGCTGGGCATATCGGGCAAGCCGGCGGAGATGCTGCACCGCGCGGCGGTGCGCGAGCTTGGCGTGCCCGTGATTCGGCGCTTCAGCGGGGGTGGCACCATCATATCGGACGCCGACACCCTCTTCGCGACCTTCATATGTGCCGCCGACGCCGAGCCAGACGTGGGAGCGTACCCGGAGCCCATCCTCGCGTGGACGGCGGGCGTGTACGAGGCGGCGCTCAGGCAGTGTGGCGCGCCTAACTTTGCCGTGCGGGCCAACGACTACTGCCTCAACACGCCGGAGGGCGACCTCAAGTTTGGCGGCAACGCACAGGGTATCTCGGGCAAGCGCTGGCTGCACCACACGTCGCTGCTGTGGAGCTTTGACCGGCGGCGGATGGACCTGCTCCAGCAGCCCAAGAAGCAGCCCGAGTACCGTGCGCGGCGGCCGCACGCGAGTTTCGTGCGCGGGCTGGGCGAGACGCTGCGGTGCCGGGAGGAGTTCGGTGGCGCGCTGGTCGACGCGGCGAGGGGCAAGTGGGAGCTGGTGCCAGTCGGCGTCGAGGAGGCGGAGGCGGCGCTAGCGCTGCCGCACAGGCAGGTGACGCGGCTGCTTGCGGATGAGGAGATTGGGTGAGGCACTGTTTGCGGTGCGCGCGGCGAGCGCGGCGTGGCATGTGCCGTGCATCATATTGCATAATATATCATATTTATGCCATTTCGTTACATGGTATAAGATTGTACGTACTACACGGTAGACAGGGTATACACGTGGCATGTTACTCACTCACTTATCTCAGCACTCTCGGCACAGCTCTCAGTGAGTTTCAGCAGTCAGCAGCGCTCAGACAGAGAGTAGCATGGCCGCACATATGTATAATATATGTAAATGCACACACCCAGACACATGCACACGCACTAAGACTAACGACTAAGGCTCTATGAGTCTAAGTTGCACCAGCACCAGCACCAGAGGACAAAGAGTAGGAGTAGGAGTAATAAATTCAACATCAAATTCAACATTATCAACAATAGATTAGAATTAACAAGCAAACAAAAGCACAGCAACCCATAGCAACACAGCGATTCGTGACGTGGTCACGGTCACGTGGTGGTGGTGGTGTGACCGCGATTTTTCTGCTTTCTTTTGCGTGCAGCTTGCGGCTTTCTTTATTCTATAATACATATACGTACGTAATGTTGCTACTGCGCGTCGTTGGGACTTGCCTAAAGATACAGCCTAGACGGATAGATGGCTGTGATGCTGTGATCCGTCAGACGGGTTACAGCCGTTACAAAGATAGATAGATAGATAGGTAGATAGATAGATAGATAGACAGATAGATGTATAGATAGATAGATAGGTATACGGCCTCACTCTCTGCTCGAGCACCGAACTTTCATTCACAGTGGTCGGCTTCACAGCCGCAGTGCTCTATGGGAGTCGCAGGCCGACGGGGCCTATCTCCTCCGCGCCTCTGTCCGGCCGGCACGACGCACGACCAAAACATACGCTACAACTCCTCCGACGCAGCAACAAACAGCTACCGCGCAACGCCTCCCTTTGCCGCGGCGGCCTTGGACACACCCGCATTCGCCGCCGCCGACTGCTGCGGCGCCTTCTGCGGCGCGGACTGCTGCGGCTGCGGCCTTTGCTGCGGCTTGCCGGCCGCCGCGTGGCTGCTCGCGGCCGTGTGCGTCGCCGCCGACGACTGCTGCGGCGCGGACTGCTGCGGCTGCGGCCTTTGCTGCGGCGTGCTGGCCGTCGCGTGGCTGCTCGCGGCCGTGTGCGTCGTCGCCGCGGACGGCTGCGGCGCCTTCTGCGGCGCGGACTGCTGCGGCTGCGGCCTTGGCGTGGCGGGATGCTGCGGCTTGCCGGCCGCCGCGTGGCTGCTCGCGGCCGTGTGCGTCGCCGCCGCGTCGCCGTGACGGAGCCTGCTCACGCGCGACGCCGCCGACGAGACTGCGGCGGCGGCGGCCGAGGCGGCGGCGGCACCCGCGGTGCTGGCGAAGCGCGGCAGCTCCTTGGAGGCGGCCACCGCCAGCTCAAGCGCAGACGTCTTGCCTGCAGCACCAACACTGGCCGCCACTGCAGTCCTCGACCCTGCGGCGGCGGTACCGGCACCGGCGGCGACTGCCTTTGCGCTGATACCTCCTTTCCAGGAGGCGAGCCCGGCGCTCGAGGCCATGGGGACCCACCAGGTGGTTGCGTAGAGATCTCCCAGCAGATCGATGAGAATACCGGGTAAGGACAGGGCGGCGATAAGGGCCGAGAAGCCGAGGAGTGCCTTGCAGAAGAGCCGGCTCGGGTGCTGCCAGCCGTACATGTAGCCCACGCTCGCCTCCCAGAAGAGAGCCGGCGCGACGAAGGAGAGGACGACCGAGGTGGTGCCGCCAAGCAGGCCAAAGATGGCGTCGATGTTGGGGAAACAGACGGCGCTGGCCAGGCTGCAGCCGACGAGCAGCCCGCTCACCAAATTATGCCGGAACCAGTCCTTCTCCCCCGCGGTATCATGCACGACCAGCTCCTCCGCGTCGCCCGTCTTCACAGGGACTCCGGCCGCGTCGCCGCTGTGAACGGACGCGTCGTCGGTGCAAGGCGTCGCCTCGGGCGCTCGCTCGGAGGCGGGAAGCAACTCGTCGATCGAGCCCAGCGCGGGCACACCGGCGGCGGCCGCGGCGGCCGCAGTGGCTGGCGCGCACGCTCTGAGAATGATGGAGCGCAGGTGCATGCGGCAGAGAAAGACCATCATTGGGAAGGTGAAGGCGAAAGCGAGCACCACCGCGAGGCGGGCGGCGAGGACGGCGGCGGTCTGGGGAAGCGAGTCGAGGACGTTGGGCGCGACGGAGGATCCGAAGGCGAGCGAGCCAGCAAGGCCCACCGCCAGGTGGATGGCCAAGGTGAGATACATCGTCAGATCCACCACCTGAGGGGGAGAAGGGCGTGCTTGCGTTTCGCGGGGTTTTGTCTCTCTCTCAGTTGGCGCACCACTTGCCAACCCAATCGGTGCCACTCCCTCCATCCGTGTGCGCGTTGCTTTTTGCTTCCCCTCTCGTGTGTGTTTGTTGTGCAGTGGCATACAGGAGTAGTTGCTACTATAAAACTGGCGCGCGGCTTTTGATGTCAGGCGCGGCCTCCAAAAAAAGGCCACAGCGCCTAGTTGCTGTTGATAACGGGCATGTGGCGCGCGAGTTGACTGTGGCGCACCGAGTTCATGAAAGAGTAGGTGGCTGGCTGGTGGAGCGTCTCCAGCGCGGGCGGGAAGAGCGACTGCGACGAGAAGCAAAACGTCAGCGTGGGCAGAGATAACAGCGTCTCAGCCGACCGCTTGAACATGGGTAGCGAAGGAGGAGGGGCCGGGACGTCCGCCGGCGCGCTGTCGGGCGAGGGCGGCGAATGGTAGGAGACGATGACGAAGACGGCGTAGAGGAGGCAGCCGATGCCCACGGCGGACGTGCACTGGAGCGAATCCATACTGCGCAGAAAGGAGAGGGGCGCCAGCACCACCAGCGTGAAGACGGAGAGGAGCAGCAGCGACAAGGCGGAGTAGTGAAGCGGTCCGTCCGAGATGGGTCCCCCGTCGTAGAGCACACCCTCGCCCAGCGGAGCCGTGAGCACAGTGAAGGCCTCTCCGATGATGACTAGGTAGGAGACGGAGGAGCCAAAGAAGAAGGCGAGAGAGGACCAGTCGATGAGAGCCGCGGTGGCGGCAGAGACGTTGGTGCATAGGCCGATGTACGAGTGCTCGCGGGTCGTCAGGCACGCGCGGAGCAGCAGGCCGAGGCTCGCGTGGTTGAGGAAGAAGACGCCAAGCAGGAGGAGCGTGCCGAGCAGCCTGCAGCGAGGCGGCAATATCGCGCGTGGAGAACAGACGCACAGCCAAAATGGCGGGGCCGAGCTACTCTCACAAGAGAACCACTGGGTGGAGCGACTGCAATTGGTAAGAGAACCACTGGGAAGTGGAGCGGCGCGACGGCGCGGCTCGAGGGCAAATACGGGCACGCACGCACCATCCGCAACGAGCAAACGCCAGCGGGAGCGCCAGCAGGCCCGGGCCGGTCGTCGCGTTGAGCAGGTTCAGCGTGGTGCCCGCCAGCGCAAACCATGTCGTGTCGGGAACCTGTGCGAGGCAGGCGCACGCAGCGTCCGGTCAGCTCTGGTCGCAGGCGGGCCAGAGAGAAGCGCATTCGAACCTCGTATCGAAACCTCGGCAGAGTCTTGAGCCGGCGCCGCCCGTGCTCGACGGCGCTGCCGACGAAGCGCCGAGCCTCGGTGTCGGCCGTTCCGACGAAGCGCCGGGCCTCGGTGTCAGCCGTTCCAACATACCGCCGGGCCTCTAGATACATGCGTGTTTGCTGTTCGCGCTGGCGCCGCGCGAGTTTGGGCCGGTTGCTGTTCGTGTCGATCTGTGTGGGTCGTCGAATGTTGTTCATTTCTCTGCACGTGTCCCCTTTGTATTATAAATTATTACTTGTCTTGTGGCAAAGACATCCCCTTACGTGTGGTTGTGGTCTGTACGGGTTATTACGTAATCATATTATAGAAGGAGAACAAATTAGGATTACATACTATATATACGAGTAAGACACGTCCAAGAAACCCTCCCCTCCAATCTCCAACACGACATCGCCCTCTTACCCTTACCCTTAAATAAATGTCCATCCAGTTCCAGTTCCAGTTTCACAAATGTCCATTTCATTTTTTATTTTATTTTCTTATTAATCTATATTATATTCTAAGTCTCCTGAACACACACACACCCCGCAAACACCCACACGCACCGAACTAGCACACAGCACACGCACAAAAAGAACCGACCCAGTTTATGGGTCG